>Ga0256404_1007669_pt1 | contig 16843 bp, 13 predicted proteins | sample RumenRJG_01DNA_FD_185990 | JGI IMG/M metagenome (GOLD analysis project Ga0256404, IMG submission 185990) | Bovine rumen microbial communities from Lethbridge, Alberta, Canada - RJG_01 | ecosystem: Host-associated > Mammals > Digestive system > Stomach > Rumen | place: Canada: Alberta | collected...
TTATTTGCACGTGTTTGTGATAGTTGGGGAACTTAACAATACACGATTGCAAACTAATTTGCTACACTTTTATTTTTTGGGAATCAGTCGCTGTCCGATTGCCATCGCGTCAGCGATTTGGTACAATTATTTTGATAAATTCTTCCAATATACAAGGGAGGCCAGATATGAGATTCACCGAATTGCTCAACCGCCTTACAGGGATAAGTTGCCCTGTCTTTGGCGTATCATGGAACCCCGTCGATACTGAAAGAAGTATCGCACGACGGATTATTATTTTTCTCGAACCGCGTCGCGTTTTATATTCCGCATATGACTATGAATCTGTTTGCCCATGTATAACGTCAGTAACAGAGATCAAGAACTATCTCACTTCTGAATTGCAGAATATAGACGAGCAATCAGAGCTAAATGCCTATGTTCGATCTATGAGAAACGCTTGCAATAAGTTTTTAAGTAAATGCCCAGACAAAAAGGAGTTTCGTTGCTATGCTTGTCAGACTGGCAACATTGACAATTGGATTTTTACATCTGCTATTGGAGAACTGCGTGGTGTGTTTGGCGTGATGATTGGTCAAATTGCAAAGGCATATGGTATTGATGTTGAGGATGATCTGGCTCAAATTATTCCGGAATAGGAGACTACTATGGCTACATTTAGTGAATTAAAAAGGTTTGTCGGACGGTTGTTTAGATGCCGTGACTTAGTAACGGATACCGACGATGATATTATTGTAACATTTCCCTCTCGAAATTCATCAGTTGAAGATGAATCAATATCATTCACTATTTCAAATACCGAACTAAAAGGTCTGTATGATAAAGTAACTTCATCTTCATCTGATACTCTTGAACTATTTACAGGCCAAAGTTATGAAACTGCAATTGATTTAGATTATCCGCTCATGCACAGAGAAGACTATCCTGTTGTTTCCGAAGATACATCAAATGGCATTCGATACACATTTGGCTTTCCGTCTATTGAATATTGCATTTTCCTATTTCTTAAAATTATTGATAGACAAAGTGGTCAACGGCCATTGCTTCCGATGAAATTGCGCCGTCCCATTGATTATTTTCGTCGATATGATAGCGAAGAACAACTTTCATTTTATAGTTTATTACCGAAATTAGTTGGTGAGTTGTCACTGAAAATTGAAACCAATAATGTCACCAGAATTAACGTATTTAGAAATTATAAAACATCATTTGTGTTTCAATTTATGTATCGTTCTGGGCTTCCCTTAGTCGAGTTCACTGATATTGATGATATGTTCCATTTGAACCGAGCTGTTAGGGAACAAGTTGATTTTACCCAGCTTGACACCCCTCCACTACGTGAATACACGAGTGATGTTGTAGACTATTATAAACTTGCACTAGCATCTACTGACCCATATATTAAGTATATTTCATTCTATCATATTATGGAATATTTTTATGATGAGGTTTTCAAGAAAAAGATGATTACTGATCTAAGGGATCGGATAACTCATCCAGATTTTGTATATAAAGATGATGAAAAGATCTATGAAATTGCGTTATTTGTTAAAAATCGCATGCGAATGGATGATAAATCAGGATTGGGGGATGAACGCGAGTCATTAAAATATGTTCTATCTGAATATGTACCGATAGAGGTTCTGAAAACACGCATTTCCGCTATTGATGCTAATGCGGTGCAATATTATCAAACATCCAAAGTTGCCTTCTGTAATGCGCCAACTATTCCTTGGACTGACACACAAGGTGTATATACACAACTTGCAAAAAGAATTTATTTTACCCGTAATTCTTTAGTTCACAGTAAAAGTGGGAAAAACCAAGATCGGTATAAGCCATATAGTGATGAAATTCAACTACAAAAAGAGATTCCTCTTGTAAAAGCCATTGCCGAACTTATAATTATTAATTCAAGTACCATAATGTAAGATATGCCGGACGCAAGCGGCCGCATGGCCGCCGCGCCCGGCGCTTGCTGTTATTTATTCGTTCTCGTATGTGAACTGAAACTTCTGGCCGTCATAGTCAGAATCCGTCATTCGTTCCAGTTTGGAAAGGGTTTGCTGGGCCAGCGCCCGCATATCCCCGTTCATATCCGGCAGGGCGGCAGTAATCTTGCCCATCGTCCTGCGCCGGTCAGCGTTGTGGTACATACAGATCAGGTTTTCTTCCTCCACGGTAAAGTGCATTTGTCATACCTCCAATTCGTTTTTCTTGGCTCTGGCCGCCGCCTTTTTCGGGCTGGCGGCCTGTTTGCTGTCGGTGAGCTGCTTGCGGATAGAGGGCCGGGGCCTGCGTATTGACACATCGCGGCGCTCGTTCTTGCCAATCATGGCATACACGCCGTGCCGGTCTTTTATGCCGGTAAAGCACAGGGATTTATAGGGCAGCATGGAAAAGAGCCGGTCATTGTCCTTGGTGGAGGCCAGCGCGTCAAAGTGCGGTGAGATCTCCACCATGAAATGCGTCTTGTTGGGGCTGTTGGGTGCAGACAGATCTTTCAGCTTATCCACGATGCGCTGGGCCTCGGTTTCAATCCGGCTGTCATGCAAAGCCGAGATATGGGCCTTGAAATCTCCCGGTCTTGCCTGCTCCCGTCCGTGCTGCTCCTGCTGTAACGCCTCCTGCAGCACAGCCGGGTCGCGGGGCTGAAACTCATAGTGCAGGAAATCGCCCAGCACACGGTCAGGGCTTCCGTCAAAAAACTGTTCCGCCGGAATGTCACGGCTTCCATGCTCATAAAAGAGCCGGTTCACACTTACCGGCAAGGCAACATCAATGACGTGCCGGAAATGCTGCTGGTAGTCCAGCTCATAGAGATTGCCCCGGATAGTATCATCCTTGGTGCCGGTCAGCTCCACAGCGTAGGCCAGTATCTTGTCACGGGTCTGCTCCCCGTAGAACCGCCATGTATTGTGTTGCCGGGTTCCCTTCAAAAACACATCACGTTCCCGGAAGCAGTACGTCCCGGAGGGCCGGGACATCCACAGCAGGGCCTTGTCCACGGCCTGCTCGCTGGCGGCGGCTCGCTGGATAATACCCTTGTCAATGTCAAAGTCGCTCTGATAAAACGCGGTGTTCTGCCGCATGATCTCACCCAACGCCGCAATCACGTCCATATCCTCAAACTTCTGCATCCGTTACACCTCCAATTCCTGCGATTTTTCCCGCGCCGGTTTCTTTTTTGCCTGTTCCTCCTGTGCGGCTTTGAGCTGCGCCCGGATGGAGGGCTTTTTCTGCTGGGTCTTGCGGGACTGTTTGGCCTTGGGCTTCTTGGCCTCGGCCTTGGCAGCATCGGCAAGATCGGTAAGGGAAATCTGTTCCCCGGCGTTTACCTTGGCCTCCAACTCGCCCATGGACGGGGTGTTATTGATAACGCCGTCAATCATGTTTTCGTTCTGCTCCGTGGACAGCTCGGCGGTACGCAAGGGATTTTCCCGTAAAAACTCCGGCACCTGCTGAAAACCAAAGCTGTCACAGTAATGGGCGGTATCTTTGCCTCCCTGATGCAGCACCACCACGTCGGACACAGAAAGGGAATGTCCCTTGAAATCTGCCGGATGGTCGATGTTGAATGTGCGGTAGATGTCCTCCAACGTGGTCTTGCCATCCAGCGGCGCGGTGTAAACAAGGTCATAGTTGGCCCTGTCCACAGAGCGGCCCGTGGCTTGCAAGCGATCATAGGGTTCAAACCGATAGTCCCGCGTTTCATCACCACTCTTGATCTGATAGATAGAAAAGCTGTCCTGCTCTGGCGATTCATAGCCAGCCGCCGCATATTCCTCCACGGTCATACCGGCTGCGGCGGCCTCCTGTGCAATCTCGACCTGCACCTGTTCCTTATAGTCCTGCAAGGTCTGGTCAAAGTCGGACAGCTTAGGCGGCTCCGGTAACTGATACTGGCCCTGATTGAGAAGCGGGCGGCACTCCTGCACATAATCAAGAACGGCATGGAAATAGGCGGTCTGCTCCGGCGTCAATTCCTCCCCGGAAAGCAGGGGCCGTCTGGCTTCCTGTTCCATGTGGGAGAGATTACAATGCAGCTTCATATAAGGAACAAACTCACCCAGCAGCATATCCCGTTCCGCTTTGTCCTGCTCCCAGCCCTCTAAGCCGGTTTCCGCAATCACATGATTTTTCCAGCTTTCATCCTGGGCGTAGTATTCATGATAGCTCTGGATGTGCTGTATCAGGGAACCGTCCCCGTCGCCAAAATCCTGCCGCCCCTCGTAATTGTCCGGCTGTCCCCGGAAAGTAAAGTCAATGCGGAACTTGGTCTTGTCATAGCCCATGCCTGCCGGATATTCTGCATCCAGCTTGGCAAACAGGGCGTCGGCCTCATGCAGCGGCATGGTCTGGCCCTCTTTCAGATGTGGGCTTTCACTCCAAAGCACCGTAACAACCGGCTCCGCTGTCGGGTCAAGGGACGGAGCCTCGGTCTGGTCTGGCGTTTGCTGTTCCTGCGGCTGTTCGGCTTCCTGTTGTTCCTCGCGCTCCTGCCGAAGCTGGGCCAGATGGCCGTCAATATCGGTTATCAGCTCATTGGCTGCTTTTCGGATGGTTTCAAGGGAGGCTTTCAGTTCGGACAGTTCCCACCCGGAACTCCAACCGGCCACATAGCCAAAGGAATAGTCTGATGTATCCAGCCCGTAATGCTGGCAGACGGCATACGCCACGCTTTCGGCCTGCACCTCACGGGTGCGGCGGTCTGGCCGGTCAGCCTGTTCGGTGGCTGGGGCGTCCTTGTCGATGGCGTGGAGCTTGGCATGGGCGATCTCATGGATGGCCGTTTTCAGGGTTTGCAATTCACTCATGCCCTCGTCAATGGCAATCCGCTTTTCTTCCAGATGGTAGTAGCCGTGTGCGCCGCCCTCGATGTTCTCAAAGGCAATCGGCACCGGCGACGCCTTTTCCAGCGCGGTGAAAAAATCCTGATACTGTTCCACGCTGCCGGTCAGCTCGGACACGGCAATGTCCGGGATTTCCTTGCCCTCGGTCTGGCTCACATCAAAGACTGTGACGACGCGAAAGGCCGGGATTTCAATTTCCCGTTCCTCTGTAACGGGCTTGCCGTCTGCGCCGATTACCGGCTTTTGAGTAGCCGGGTCGATTTTCTCCATCTGCTTTTTCACCTTGTAGGGGGACGGGGCCAGTATCTTGATTCCTTTTTCGCCTTTCTTCACATGGCGCTCAAAGTCGTCCCGCCACTTACCAAAACCGGCAACCAGAGAGGCGTCCGGCTTCTGCATGGCAATCAGCAGCGTATTGTTGAAGCTGTAATTATGGAACTTGGACATCGCCGTGAGATAGGCTTTGTACTGTTCACTTTCAAAAAGGGCCTGTATTCCGGCTTCCAGACGGTCAGTGATCTCTTTCATGCGCTCGGCATTGTTCTTTCCGTTTATGTCGATGGGGATAACCGGCTGGGGCCGCGGGGCCTCGGCAGTTAATACCGCCGCCTGCCGGGTCTTGATCTCGTCCCGCATAACCTCCGGCCGGGGAAAGGCCATTACCCGGTATTCCTCTGGCACCGGCTGGCCCTCATGGACGCGCTGCCACTTGTCGCCGCTTTTTACGATATAGCCATACTCGGTAAAGGCTCCCTGTTCCTGTTGGGCAATGTAGCGGCCAAACTGCGTCGTATCAATCCCGGATTTCCATTCCTGCGGCATATCCACCATGCCGGAACGGTTCAGGTAGTAGTCTCCCAAAGCGGCGGCGGTATGCACATCCGGCAGATGCACATAGTAGTCCGCGTTTTCAGTAAAGTCGATGATCTGGCCGATATTTTCAAAGCCGCCCTTGGGATTTTGCAGGGCGGCGTTCAGCTCTGCGATCTCGGCGACGTCAAGCTGGCCCAGCCGGGCGGCAAGAAAATTCAGCTCGTCCACGTCGGCGGCCAGCACCATATCGTAAGGCAGCGCAAGGCGCTGGCCCACCGGGTAGGAATACCCGTTAATAAAAAAGTCCTGCGGATTGTCGGCGGAAATGCCGATCTGCCGCAGGGCTGCTTGTAGTTGTTCCGTTGTAGTAGGCATATCCAGCCAGACACCATCCTTGCCCTGTTCGTTGAGCTGGCGGTTGTGGAGCTGGATAGAAAATACTTCGTTCACGCGCTCACTCCTTTCTTTGTCCTGTTCCATCAGACGCTGCATCAGCTCGTAGTCCTCAACGCTCATGTTGCCGTCATATACATACGGGTCGATGTCCGCCCCATTATAGGGGCGCTCATAAAAGGGCAGCCCCGCTTCATGGGCCTTGGCCCGCGCTTCCTCTAATACCTCCGGGGGCAGCGCATCGTCGTGGGCCTCCATAAACGGGGCGATATTACTTAGGCCGTTTTCGTAGTGGTGGCGCACTCCGGCGGCCAGCTCGTCTACGCTCATTTCCTCGCCCAGATAGCCGGAATAGTAGCCGTTCACCACAACGGCCTTGGGGTCTGCGGCCTGCATCTCGGCAAGCCGCATTTTGTCCTCCGGGTACAAATAGTCGCTCATATCCAGATGAAACGCTTCCCCGTGCCATGAACGGCCCTCTCGCCAGAACGCCAGCCATACAATGCCGCTTCGTAAATCATCCTGATATTCTCTTACAGTGTCCCGTAAACTTGCCATCGACAGCCTCCTTTCTCTGAAAAATAAGGGTTTGGGAAACTCCCAACAAGCAAAATCCCCGGCCCGGTCAGGTACGCCAGGTCAGGGATTTACCGGGAGTGTAGCCACACTCCCTATGCTTGCTCTGTTAGTGTCTTAGCTCCTGTGTTCCACACGGTAATTGACGTATTTCCCGCCGGTATCGGCCAAAAGCACCGTCCCGTCATAGGTTTTTCCGGTTTTCATAGAATAGAGGCTCTTTACCTTTGCTTTTCCGTCTTTGAGCAGTGCGGCGGCGATCTTCGGGGTGAACACTTTCCTGCGTTCCTCAAAAAATCGGTCATTCTTCCACATGACAAACTGACAGGCCCGGTTTCCACAGTAGTAATTTTTCCTGCCCTCGTAGACGGCCTCGCCGCAGCGGGGACACGTCCCGATTGCCACGCACTCGGCCTGAAACAATTTCTGCTTATCCTCACTGATGCAGGAATAGGTTTTCACCAGCTCCCGCGTCATAGCCTCAATACCTGCCATAAACTCGTCCGGGTCAGCCTGCCCCTTGGCGATCTCGGTCAGACGGCTTTCCCATTCAGCTGTAAGCTGGGGAGAGGTTAAAGCCTCCGGCAGAACCACGGCCAGATTGATGCCGTCCTTGGTGGGAATGAGCTGCTTGCCCTTTCTCTGGACAAAGCCCATCTGCACCAGCTTTTCCAAAATAGCGGCACGGGTGGCCGGTGTGCCTAATCCTTTGCGCTCGGCGTCCTCCGGCATATCCTCGGCCCCGGCCCGTTCCATAGCGGACAGCAGTGTATCTTCGGTATAGGGCTTGGGCGGCATGGTGAAATGCTCCGTGACGGATGCAGCCACATCCGCAAAGGTCTGGCCCTCTTTAAGCTCCGGCAGTGTCCGTTCCTGCGTATCGGAAACCTCGTCAGAATCGGTTTTCAGGGAGAAACGGAAACGGCGGTCAATCTCTTTCCAGCCGGGAGAAAGAACGGTCTTGCCCTTGCCGGTAAACTCTTTCCCGGCACAGGTGAATGTGGCGGTGACAGCCTCATATACATAAGGCCCGGCCACGGCACACAGCACCTTGCAGCAGATCAGAGACAGCAGCTTTCGCTCACTCTCGGCCAGTCCGTCAAAGCCCTGCTTCACAAATGCAGCGGTGGGGATGATGGCGTGGTGGTCGGACACCTTTTTGCTGTTCAGGATGCGGTCAAACTGCGGGGAAATGTTCAGGCCCTTGGCGAAAGGCACCAGCTCCCAAAGGCCGAACACAAGGTTTTCGGCCACGGGCAGCATATCATCGGTCAAATACTGGCTGTCCGTTCTCGGATAGGTCAGCAGCTTCTTTTCGTAGAGTGTTTGGGCGTAATCAAGGGTTTGTTTGGCGGTAAAACCAAAGAGCCGGTTTGCCTCCCGCTGCAAGGTGGTCAGGTCATAGAGCTTGGGCGGCTGCTCCGTCTTTTTCTCCCGCGTTACAGAAACACAAACGGCCTGCGCTCCGGCACAGGCCGCCTTGACGGTGTTTGCTTCGGCAGCATCAGAAAAGCGGCTGCTTACTGCGTCCGCACCGGCCAAACCAATATGGACGATGTGATATTTCTCTTTCTTGAAATTTGTGATCTTGGCGTCGCGCTCCACCAGCAGATTCAGGGTCGGGGTCTGGACACGGCCCACGGTCAGGGTCTTGTGGTACAGCACGGAGAAAAGCCGGGTGGCGTTGATGCCCACCAGCCAATCGGCTTTCGCCCGGCACAGGGCCGATTGATACAGCGGGTCATAGTCCGTTCCCAGTTTCAGGTGGGCAAAGCCGTCTCGGATGGCGCTGTCCTCCATGCTGGAAATCCAGAGGCGCTTGAACGGCTTTTTACAGCCTGCCATCTGATAGACAAAACGGAAAATGAGTTCTCCCTCGCGCCCGGCGTCAGTGGCGCAAATCAGGCCGGTCACGTCGGGGCGCTCCATCAGGGAACGCAGAATGTCAAACTGCTGTTTTTTCTCGTCGGGGATGATGTACTGCCACGTTTCCGGGAGGATGGGCAAATCCTCATAGCGCCATTTCTTGAAACGCTCGTCATACCGGCCCGCATCGGCAAAGGACACCAGATGCCCGATGCACCAGCTCACCAGATAGCCGTTTCCCTGCAAATATCCGTCGTGTTTCTCCGTGGCCCCGATCACGCCCGCAATACTACGGGCGACACTCGGTTTTTCTGCAATTACCAACTGATAACTCATTCCTCGTCCTCCTGTTCATTTTCGGTTTCCGGCGCTTCGTCCTCCAAATCCTCGTCGTCACCAAAATCATATTCGTCTAAATCGTCGCTGCCCTTGGTATCTGCCCTGGGCTTTTTGAACTTGAAGTAATACAGGGCTGCGCCGCCGCCAGCCAGTGCTACCACAAAGAACACGATCAGGCCGCCAGCGCCGGAACCGCTGTTTTTCGGTTCTTCCTGCGGGGCCTCGGTTTCCTGCGGCTGGGTTTCCTGCGGCTCCGGCCCGGTACACTCACTCATGTTATTTTTACAAACCGGGCAATTCGTATTGACGGCCCCAGCCTTACATTTGGTGGTACAGGTGCAGACAACAGCAGCCGTCCCCGTCTGGCCGTCCTCCATCAGCGCCAGCAGGTCGGCTTCATCCACCTGATTTAAGAAATGGACGGTTTCTTTTCCCTCGTCGTCCCGGTCAATAATCAGGTAAAAGATGTTGCCAGTCTTGGTTTCCACGGTGATAAACTGCTTGCCGCTTTGGGTGGTGCTGCCGATGTCGTCAATCAGCGTCAGGTTCCCGTCCGGGGTCAAGGCAGCGCTGCCGCCGGTCTGGCTGCCGGTGAACAGCCCCAGCAGGGCGGCAAGTTCTTCTTCATCAAGGGAGAGGGAGAAGCTGCCCTCGGTGGTGCTTTCTGTTATGGTATCGCTGACGGTCAGATAGTCGGAATGGACATAGCCGATGCGCTCCGGCAGAAGAATTTTCACCCAATCGCCGTCTGTGCCGATCACTTCCACCTGCGTTCCGTTGGGAAGTTGGGTGAACGCGGTCTTATCAAGCCCCGCGCCTATTCGGACATTCAGCTTCCCGCCGTTGGTAGTCACGGTGCCGGTCTGTGTGGCTTCCTCCGTGCCGCTGGTGGCGATCTGGATGCCATCGTCCGTGGCGGTGATGCTTACCTTGGAGCCGAACAGAGAGGAAAGCAGATCGGCGGCTTCCTTGCTGGTCAAGCTCTTGGTTTTATCGACCTCCGTTTTGTCTGCGGCTGCGGTTTCAGTCTTGGAGTGATTGTCTGTGTCAGGCTCCACGCCGCCCGTTGCTTCGGCGGCAGCTTCCGGCAAAGGCTCCGGGGCTGGGTCGGTGCCGCCTGCAAAGGCGGTAACAGGAAAGACCGTGACACAGAGCATCACGGCCAGAATTGCGGGCAGCATACGGGAAAATCGTCTGGTTTTATTCTTCATGGGCATTGTCCTCCTGTTCATGGTACGCTGTGACAGCAGGGGCGGCCTGCATTGCGCCGGAACGTAGGAACGCGGCAAATTCCTCCGGCTTCATGTTCATGCCGCGCACAAGCTGGATGATCTGCAAATTCTCCTGTTCGATTTTCTGCGCTTCCAGCTCCCGAAGCTGCTTCTGGTACTCCGCGATCTTGGACTTGGTTTTCTGGATGTCCTTTTCGATGCGGTCAAGTTTACTTGCCATAGTCAAAACTCCTTTCTGGCGTCAGGGCAGACGCCCGAAACTATAAAAATGAGATTGCCAATAGTTTGAATTGAGATTTGTGTAGGAAATGGGGTCGCCGCAATGCAGCATGACCGAATTACCCACATACAGGCCGACGTGGGACACGCCGGGGGTGTCATAAGTGCCGACAAAAAACACAAGGTCGCCGGGCTTGGCCTGCGAACTGGAAACAGGGGTGCAGATGTTGTATAGGCCCTGCGCCCCCAGCCGTCCCACGTTCCAGCCGGAATGATTGATGACCCACGAGATAAAGCCGCTGCAATCAAAGCTGGTGCTGGGGGAACTGCCGCCCCACACATAGGGATAGCCGATATACTTTTCGGCCTCTTTTAGCATGGCGGCAAACTGTTCATCCTCCAAAGCCTCCGGGGGAACGTCATAATAGGTCGGTTCTTTCAGGGTGGAGGCGTGGGGGTACTGGCTGCCGGAAAACAGGTCGGGCCGGTTGCCCAGCGTGGACATATACAGGGAATAGGTACTTAGGGTTTCCTCGTCCATGATGTAGACCGGCACATGGGACAGATTGAAGTTTTCCAGCGTCACGGTGCAGATGTAATAGTCATACGGTACTTCTACTTCATACTCGTATTCCTCGGTTGAGGTTTCGCCAGTGTCCGGGTCTGTGACCGTCCGCGTCCCTGTCCGGGTTTCCGTGCGGTAGCGCACCTCTTTGACAACGGTTTCCGTCAGGATGTATTGCTTGTCGAACAGCATTTGCAGGTCGCTTCGCACCTCCCCAATGGTAAACTGCCCGTCATGGAGTGCCGACAGAATGGAGATCAGCACATAGGGGTCATGCTCGATGCTGTCAAGGTCAAAGTGGTACTCGTCATAGTCATGGGTGGCCTCGTAGTTGTCCAGATACGCTTGCAGCTCGGCTTCCAGTGCAGCATAGGCGTCCTCGGCGGCCAGCATATCGCTGTCCTCGGAAAAGTAGGAGGATGCCGCAATGCCGCTTCCGGCGCTGCCAAACATGGCGGTACAGGATTGCAGGCCGGTCATTACCATCAGAAGCAAAAGCCCCAGCACCAGAACGGCCAGCGAACCTTTCCAGTGACGGGCCACAAAAGAGGCGGCCCTTTTGCTTTCCTCGGCGGCTGCCTTGGCCGCTTTGGTGGAGGATGCGGCTGTCTTGGCTGCGCCCTGTGCCGCCGTCCCTGCGGTCTGGCCCGCTGTCCGGGCGGCTTTGGCATACTGGCGCTTGATCTGCTGCTTTTGCCAGAACCGGGAAACGGGATTGGTGGCCGCCTGCGCGATCTCCGGGTTATCCCGCAAAGACTTCTGGTAAAAATACTCCGCGTTTGCGGCAAGGGCCTGCCGCTCGGCTTTTTCTGCGGCCCGGTAGGGTTTCAGCTTGTGGTGCCGGATGCTGCTGCGGATGGCCCGGCCAACCTGACGCTCGGCAAATTCTTCCATCTTGTGGCCGCCCTCCACCCCCACGTTTTCATGCTCAACTTCGTGGATTTTACCGTGGGCGAATAGCAGCGCCTCCGAAACGGGACGGCCTGCCGGGTTGGGCTTTAACTTGGGAGGCCCTTTGTCCTGCTGTTCAAAACGCAGGGCGCACTTGGCCTTGCCGGTGGCCTCGTCACAGACCGTTTCTTTCACGACAACACGCTTTTTCGGGATGGCGTCACGGGCTGCATCCAGCTTGTCAGCTTTCTTATCTGCTTTGCGGATATAGGGCTGCAAATCCGGGTCGGCCCGTTCTTCCTCGGTCAGTTGGAGCCGGGAAGATGGCCGGTGCAGGGCGGCGTCCCCCTCGGCAGCGGTGGCTGCTGCCTGCTTTGCGGATTTTTTGGCCTTATGCCGGTCATGAGCATCGTCGGCCCGTTCTAGCAGCTTTTCCGCTGTGCCGCCAGCCTCCGGGGTATAGTCCTGTTCGGCCTCCCGGCTGGAAATGTTCTCTACCTCGCCGGTGGCCTGATTTTCCAGCGTGAGGCCATCGCGGGTCATGGCCTGTGTCACCTTGGGCTTTGCTTTCAGTTCTTTCAATGGCCGTCACCTCCTTTGCTGTGCTTTGGGGTCATTGGCTTATCACCTCGCTTAACCGGGTCGTCATAATCTTGTAAAGCTGGGTGTTGTGGGGGATCGGATTGGTAAAGGGCAGCACCACATTTTCAAAGATCAAAAGGCCCTCGCCGGGTTCGGAATTGTCGATGTACTTCTGCTGGTCTGCGGACAGGTTGAGCCGTTCCGCAAGAATTTTTCTGTCCCCGGACGCCTGATTGAGCAGCGTAATAAAATCGCTGTTTTCCAGAATGTTTTCGATCTCCGGGGAGGAAAGCAGGTCTTTCACGTTCTGCGTCGCGCCGGTTGGGATGCCGCCCCATTTCCTGAACCGCTTCCAGATTTCAGCGGAATAGGCCGCCGTTTGTTCCTCTTTCAGAAGCAAGTGGAACTCGTCGGCAAAGTACCATGTGGCCTTGCCCTGGCTGCGGTTGGCGGTGACGCGGCCCCAAATCTGGTCTTGGACAATGAGCATCCCCAGCTTTTTGAGCTGCTTGCCCAGCTCCTTGATGTCAAAGGCCACAAGCCGGTTGCCGATGTCCACGTTGGTACGGTGGTTAAAGACGTTCAGGGAGCCGGACACATACAGGTCAAGAGCCTGCGCCACACGGTCAGCCTCCGGGACGTGCTGATCTATCAGGGCTTTGTGGAGGTCGGACAGAATCGGCATATTTTCCGGGCGGGGGTCTGCCAGATAGGGCCGGTAGATCACCCGCACGGCCCGGTCAATGACCGTTTTTTCAATGGGTTCCAGCCCGTTCTTGCCGCCCATGACCAGCTCGCAGAACGACAGCACAAAGTCGGATTTCAGGGCCAGCGGGTTATCGTCCTCGGAATAGTTCAGGTTGATGTCCAGCGGGTTCACATAGTCCCGGCTGGTGGGCGACAGCCGGATCACCTGACCGTGAAGCCGTTTTACCAGCGGATAGTATTCAGCCTCCGGGTCGGAAATAAAAATATCGTCAGGCGTCGTTAAGAACACACTGACGATCTCGGATTTACAGCTCATGGACTTGCCGCTGCCGGGGGTGCCTAATTTCAGGCCGTTAGGACACCGGGCCTGTTTCCTGTCCAGCATAATCATGTTGTGGGACTTGACGTTGACCCCGTAATACATGGCTGCGCCGCCCTGAAAAAGCTCCTGCGTCACAAACGGCACGAACACGGCCACGCTGGAAGTGGTAAGGCCCCGCTGAATTTTGATCTGGTTGACGCCCAGCGGCAGGCTGCTCACAAGGCCCTGTTCCTGCTGGTAGTCCAGACGGACAAGGGAACAGTTGTATTTCTGCGCCACACCGGCGGCCTGAAACACGTCGTTGCTCAATTTTTGCTTGGTGTCGGCCACGTTCAGCACAAGGAATGTCAGCATGAAAAGGCGCTCGTTGCGGGTCTGCAATTTTGTCAGCAGCTTCTTGGCGTCCTCCCCGTAGGTGGCAAGGTCGCTGGGCAGTATGTCCATATCGTAGCCGCTGCGGACGGCCTTTTTCTGCTCCTGTATCTTCATGGCGTCAAGGTCGGTGATCTTGCGCTTGATGGTCTTGATGGCTTCGGTCTGGTCGATGGCCTGCACATGGAGGTTCACCAAAATGCTGCTGTCCGTATTGAGAAAATCGGCCAGCATTTCATCCGAAAGCTCCGGGGCGAGGATTTGCAAAAAGCTCACCGCGCCGTATTTCCCGCCCATGCCAAAGGTTTTTGCATTACCGAAGCACAGGGAGGACGGGGCGATAAAATCCTTGGTGGAAAGGCCGGAGGGAGTCATCCACTTCCAGTCAAAATTGAACAGCTCCCCGTCCGGGTGGAACACGCCATGCAGCACCGCAAGCCGTTCTTTGCCGTTCATCACATGGGCCACAGCACCCATCGTCTTGAAGTAACCTAAGAGGTCAAGGCCGATGCGGTTCAGTCTGGCTCTGGCAGATTTCGGGCTGTCGGCCTCAATGGTGAACGTCAGGTACTTGGTCTTGACAATGCCGTTGTTGCCGTTTGCAAGCTGCTTTTGGAGGATGCCGGTGTACTCGGCCCGGATGTCGTCGAAGTCGTCCCCCTGCGGCACGATTTCAAAGCTCTTGGCGTACTGCACCGGGTCAACCCTGCGGTTCAGGAACGAAAACTGAACGTGAATAGAGGCGTCCACATAGTTGTAGAGGTCGCACAGGTGTTCAAAGATGGCCGTCTTGGTGTCCGGCTGGGCGAGCTGATAGCTGATGTCCTCAAAGGCAATGCACTTGGAAAAGGTGTTTTTCGTCAGGCGACACACGCCGTCCGGGTACATGGCCTCATAGGGGATGGTGGCCTGCGCTGTATGGGGCTTGCCGTCGCCCTTGTACTTGCGTATCACCGCGTCAATTTCTTTTCGCTGGGCGCGGGTCAGCTTTGTTTTTTCGGTTTCTCTTGGAATTTCTTTTTTGGACAATGGCCTTTACCTCCTGTTCCATTTGATGCTGCCGCATAAGGGCGGCATAGGCGTTGTTGGTCTGGTAGGGGCGCTCCTTGGGGCGGAGGAAGCAGCACTGAATCATCTGCATTACCACCATTTCAAGGGGCTGGCCGTGACGCTCATACATGGCAAGCAAAAAGCCCGGCAGCATGATAAATACCATGAGCAGGGCCGCTGCACTGGTGGAGAGATAGTCACGGGTGAGAAAGTATAACGGGACGCCTACCAGCAGCGCCCCGCCAAAACAGATCAGTTGCCGTTTGGTAAGGCCAAACACAACCTTGGATTTCACATGGGTTAAGTCCTTGGGGACAGTTACATAAGCCATCTGGCACCTCCTTTCATGACGGGTTTAGGGTAAGATCACATTCCACTTCGTTGCCCCACGCATCCCAGCCGGGGCATTTATGTCTGGCAAACAGCTCCACGCGGGGCAAGTCGCCCGCCAGCGCAACGATCTTGTCACGGGTCACATCCGGCTTTTTGCTGTGCTGTTCAATCGGGCTGATAATGAACTGATGGACAGCGGCAGAATGACGTTTCGGTTTGCCGCGCTTTGCCAGCAGGCAGATTTCCGCGTTCCCCCTTGTCCAGTAACCCAGCCCGTAAAACCATGTAGGGCTTTTGCGGTTCTGTTTCAGCCAGACAAAGGCCACCGTCTTGAACGTAAAGCCCCACGCCCGGATAAGCTGCAATGCCTCCGGCAGCATGGGAAATGTGGCCCATAAAAACAGCAGACAGTCCTTGGCAGCCAGTGCTTCCACCGGCAGGGCGCACAGCTCGTCTATGCTCATGGTGGGATAGTGATTTTCCGCTGCACCCGATTTGTTTTTGCACTCATACCGCCACGGCGGATCGGCGTAAATGATGTTGTATGTTGAAATAAATGATTTCCTCCTGTGTGTAGTTGATTTTTAATGCGCCGAGAATACGGATTTGCTGATGCTGCCGGTCTTGAACAGGCAAAAGCACAAAAGCACCGTATAGCCCATGCAGCCCCAGATTGCGCCGGAGATGTCAGAAGCGGAAGCAATGTTCTGTATCAGCACCGCATAGATACCGACGACAACCATGATTAAAAAGGCTTGGAAGCCCAGCGCCAGCATGGATTTCAAGTAGTTCTGGCCCATGCCGCGCCATTCGCTGTTTCCCATTGTGGCAAGAGGGATAGGCCCTAACGAGGTCACGACGTAAATTTCAATCATGCGCCCGTAGGTCACAAGGAAAATGCAGATGGCGAGGATGTTCATGGTAAGGCCCACTACAAGGGTCTGGAACCACAGACCCAGAAGCCCGCCCACGCTCATAGCCTCCAATTGGCTTTCAAGGTCAGGTATCAGGCTGTTAAAGTCCACGGACGTTTCCCCGATAATCACACCGGCGCTTTGGTTGACGACGCTCTGGGTGGCGTCAAAGATGCCCATGACGATGTTCCATGTGTTGCTGACAATGAGGATGGCAAACGCAGACTTGAAAATCCAGCGGAAGAACATGGAGCTGTCAAAGTCGTGCATATTGTTTTTCTCGGTTATCATCTGTATCAGCTCCATGCACATGACACAGGCAAGGATGGCCGCCGCAATGGGCAGCACCACCGTTTCGGACAGATTTTGCAGCATATTGAAAATGCCGCTGTTCCACGCCTGCGGGGTGGCTCCCACATCAGCGGCGATTTCTCCGACTTTGGCATTTACATTGTCAAACAGCCCGGACAGGTTGCCCGTGATGCCGTCGATCAGAATACCTTTTATCCATTCTTCAATGATTTCACTAATCACGGGTAAACACCTCCTTTCCCGCGCCCTCCCGGTCAGGCCGGGAGAGCGCGGAGGGGATTAGTGTGGATGGTTACGGACAAGTGCCGGGCTTATCCCAGCAGGCCGGACAGCAGGGGAATCAGGGTCACGCCGATCAGGGCCACGCCGCCGCCAGCGACAAGCTGCTTTACGCCCTGGCTCTTTGCTAATGTGCGATAAAGAAGTAATAGAAGTGTAAAAAATTTTGCCGTTCCTATCCGGCACTTAGGGCTGTGTCGGATAGGTCAGGCGTTAGGCTTCCA
>Ga0256404_1007670_pt1 | contig 16842 bp, 10 predicted proteins | sample RumenRJG_01DNA_FD_185990 | JGI IMG/M metagenome (GOLD analysis project Ga0256404, IMG submission 185990) | Bovine rumen microbial communities from Lethbridge, Alberta, Canada - RJG_01 | ecosystem: Host-associated > Mammals > Digestive system > Stomach > Rumen | place: Canada: Alberta | collected...
CGCTATGGATGCCGCCGTTCTGTCTCCTCCTACACGCTCAGGCTGACGCAGTCGCCGTCGCTCTCGCGAATCGCCTCCTTCGCGCGCCCGAACGCCTCCTCGACGCTGACGAGGCTCCTCTCGCCGGGGCTGACGACCGCGAGCGAGCCGTCCGGCCTGCGCACGGCGGGCACGGGCGTCCGATGCACGGTGACCGTCCCGTCCCCGCAGATCGCGATCGAGAACCCCTCGTCGACGAGCTCGCAGGCGAGCCTGCGCAGGCGCTCGCGGTCACCGCCGTCCTCGCTCGGCACCACCGCGACCGAGAGCGGCAGCCACACGCACCGGTCGAGGCGCTCGCCTCCGCAGAGGCTGTCGAGGAGCGTCCACACCTGCTCGACGCGCGTGGCGTGGCACCTCCCGGCGAGCCCGGACTCGCGCGCGTACTGCCAGAGCAGGTCGCCCGTGAGCGGCTCGACCTTGACGGGGCATTCCTGGCACTCTCCCATGCGAATCCCTCCTCTTACGCTATCGACACGTTGATCCTGAGCCCGAGCGGGCGTCCGTCGAGGTATCTGTCGACGTACCAGTCGACGATCGAGACGACGCCGGCGACCTCAGAGACCGTCTCGGCGTCCTCGGGTGAGAGCGACCCGGCCTGCTGCCATCCCTCCTTCATCAGGGCCATGACCATCACGTCGCCCGAGTCGTCGGGGTTCCATGCGAGCCCCATCCCGCGGCAGACGGGCCAGTCGTCCAGCATCCTGTCGAGGAGCCTCTGGCGCTCGGGGTGCCTCGTGCCGGCGACGTCGAACGTGAGCTTGGCGCTGAACAGGTCGATGCCCATATCGGGAGCCTTCTTCCTGGCCCTGGCCGCCATGTGCCGTCCCTTCGTGCCGGTTCCAGTCTGTGCCATTGCTGACTTCCTTTCCTACGCTATCGACACGTGGATCTCGAGTCCCAAGGACCAGCCAGTGCATCCCCTGAGAACCCTCCAGTCGGTGACCTGGACCTTCGACGTCCCCTTGTCGATGACCTGCAAGATCGCGGCGGCGTCCCTGGACGTGAGGAATCCGACCTGCTGCCATCCGTCTCGCATCAAGGCCACGACCATGATGCGGCTGGGGTCGTCCGGGTCCCGCATGAGCCCGGCGCCATCGCAGCCGTGTTCGTAACGGTCACTCATCCGATCGAGGATGCGCTGGCTCTCTTGGCCCTTCGTGCCGATGACGATGAGCTTGAGCTTGGCCCCGATCATCTCGCCGAGCAGCGGGCCGCTGGCCGTCTCGCGCTCTGGCTTCGCCTTCGTTCCGGCTTTCTTCTCTGCCATTGTTCCAATCCTTCCCTCACGCCAGGTGCGTGCGCACGTACGTGTTGCCTGTTCCAAGCCTTCCGATCGCCGTCTCCACGCGGCCGATCGATCGCTTCGCCGGGGCCCTTGCACTCACGGGAGATCCCCGTGACGACCGCGTAGTCCCGCACGAGGTCCAGCGTCAGCGGCTCCACCCTGAGGCCGCTCCGTCACGTTCTGCTCCATCACGCATTCCATGCCGTCCCCTCAGTCGACCCTGATCCATATCCTGAGCCCGTAGCTCATGCCATTGCTTCCTCCGACGACCTCCCAGGCCGTCACACTCACCCTCGACGGGTCCGCGTCAGCTATCGGCGCGAGCACGGCCGCATCCTCGCGAGAGAGGAACCCGGCCTGCACCCAGCGTCCGCCGATCAGTGCCATGACCTTGATGGCGTTGGGGTCGTAGGGGTTCTCTGCCTCCCGCTCGAGGCCCACCCCCTCGCACCCGCCCGCGGCCATGCCTGCCAGCGTCTGCTGCCTCCCGTCGTGGCTCGTGCCCACGACCCTGACCATCCGACCGTCCATGCGGACCTCCTTCCGTTCTTTCGGTGCCATCCGCCGGCGTCACCGCAGGTGACGCGTGCCACGACCGCGTGGTCCCGCTGGACGGCCCCCTTGCTGTGCTACGATATCATGCGACCAGCCCACGAAACGCCCATGGAAGGGGAGATCGCCCATGTCAGAAGTGGATGCGGTGACTGACATCGCCAAGGCGGCCGAGGAGGCCGCAGACGCCGCCAAGACGGTCGACAAGGCCGCCGACGCCGCCAAGGCCGTGGAAGGCGCCGCCGAGGTCGCGGAGACGACCAGCAAGGCCGCCGAGGCCATCGACGACATCGCCGACGGTGCCGCTGACGCCGCCAAGACGGCGGAACACGCCACCGATACAGCCAAGACGGCGAAGGGGGCCGTCGACGGCACCGACACCGTCAGGAAGGCCGAGGAGACCCTCAAGTCCGGCAAGGCCGGGAAGGGCAGCAGGTTCGACAGGTTCGCGGACGGCGCCGCCAAGTTCGACAGGACCGCCGTGCGCGCCGCCAAGACGGCGGGCCACATCGCCCGCGGTGGCGCCATCGCCGCAGGTGGCACGGCTGCCGTCGTCGCCGGCGCCCACGTCGTCGGCGGCCTTCACGCCGGCTACAAGGAGGGCAAGTCCGGGGCGGGCAGCGACGGGCCGGGCAAGTCCAACGAGGGCGGCTCCGGCTCCGGCATCGTCGGCGACGCCATGGGCGCCGTCGGCAACGCCTCGAAGGCGCTCGGCAGCATCCTCGGCGGTGCCGCGTCGGGCGACCTCTCGAAGCTCGTCGTGCCTGCCGCAGCCGCCGCCATCGGCGTCGGCCTCCTCGGCAGCGGACGCGGCGGCCTCGGCTCCATCGCCAAGACCGCGGCCCTCGCCGTCGGCGGGTTCGCCCTGTTCAGCCAGTTCCAGAAGAGCGGCGGCCTCGACGGCCTCGCCAGGCAGCTCGGCGTCTCCGGCACGCAGGCGCAGTCGGACGGTGCCACGGCCGGCACCCAGGCCACGCAGGCCGCAAGCCAGCCCAGCACGGACGCCCAGACGCAGGCCACGTCGGCCTCGAGGCCGAGGCGCAAGCTGGCGGACGCCCCCGAGGTCACGGACGCGGGCATAGACGGCTTCGAGCCTTCCTACGCCTAGGACGCCCGGGTGACGGGGGTGTAGTCCATCCCCGTCACCTCCTGCCGCCGAGGCGCTCGATGACGTCGCACCCGACGAGCCCGAACACGGCGAACGACGCGGCGCCAGCCACGAAGCCGCACAGGTCGGCGTAGACGTGGCTCGCCATCGCCAGCGAGAAGCAGACCACGGCTCCCGCCGCGCATGCCATGAGGTAGGCCCTCGACGCCTGGCTCAGATCGTCGCGTCCGCGCACTTCGTTCTTGCTGGATTCCATGTCGCTTCTCCTCTCACGACGCCCGTCATGGGCGCCGTTCTCGTATCCGTCGATTTCGCCCGTCACGTCGATGGTTCGGCACGAACCATCGCAGATTCGGCTGCATGTCAGTCGTCGAGCTCCTCGAGCCAGAGCCCGAACACCTCGGCTGCGCAGATGACGCCGATCCACACCAGCGTGGACAGGCTGGCGCCCGTGGATGACACCGCCAGGAGACACCCGGCGATGACGACGATGTGCACCGCTATCCGCAGTCCCTCCACGTGCTCGCTGCACATCCTGGCGAGCTCCATGCGTACCTCATCCATGTCTTCCATGTCGATACCTCCCTGGAATCGTCCTGTGACTTCGCTCGTCACGTCGATGGTTCGGAACGAACCATCGCAGATTCGGCCGTGACAAGCATGGCTTCATCAGTGGCGTCGATGGTTCGAAACGAACCATCGCGGGTCCGTTCGTGGCGAATTCACCTCTAACGTCGATGGCTCGGCACGAGCCATTCTGGACGCAGGCGAGACGCCGCCCGTGGTCGTGCTACACTGGGGTCCGTGAACGACATCGAGAGGAGCCATGCATGGACTACCTGCGCATCAACGACCGCCAGCTCTTCGGCCCGATCGACTACATGGCCTGGAGGCGACAGGCCAAGGCGGTCTCGAGCCTCAAGGCGGAGGTGACAGACGTCCACGCCATCGAGGCGAACTGCACCGGCACGCGGCCGCTCGACGACTCGTCGGTGCTCCTCGCCATGATGGGCGACGCCCGCGACTCCATCGCGACGCTCGCCTCCGACGTCATCCGCGAGGGCGTCTCCACCGCGGAGTCCGCCCTGTGGATGGGGCTCGCCGACGCCATCTCGTGCGCGTCGAGGCTCGTCGTGGTCCCGGACCTCGACTGCGGAGGCGGCGCCACCGTGCGCGACTTCGTGCTCGCCGTCGCGCTCCTGTTCGACACCTGCGCCCGCGCCGCCGACCCGGGCCTGTCCCGCGAGGCGCTGCCTCCCGCCGACAGGCGCCGCCAGCAGGCGCGCATCGCGCAGGTCTACGTCGACATCATGGTGGGACGCACGAGCCCGTGGGTCACGTACTGCCACGTCATGGGCGCCGTCGCGGCGCTCGCCGCGGGGCGTGACTATGCCGCCGACTCGGACGTCTACGCCATGGTGCGCTGCGGCAACCTCGAGCAGGCGGCCGCACGGACGGGCGTCGCCAACCCGCACGGCGAGCTCATGCTCGCGCTCATGGGGCTCGTCGCCCTGCGCGACGGCGACCAGACGCGCGTCTTCGCGCGCGAGCCGCGCCGCCCGTTCGACGTCGTCGGCGCCATGCGCCCCCGCATCGTCACCATCGCGGGACCCGCCATCAAGGCCGAGCTCGACCGCCTCGGCAACGTCGACCCGCGCGTCCGTCGCGGCTACCAGACGCTCTTCGGCATCTCGCCGATGCAGCTCGTCATGAGCAGCTGCAGCCAGTACGAGGGCGGGCTCGAGGACGGCTACGTGGCCGTGCTCGCAGAGGAGAGGAAGGCCAGGTAAGGCATGGACGGCACGATCGACAACGCAGGCTACGGCATCGGCAGGCTGTACCTGAACACGAAGATGGGCTCGGACGACGTCCTGCGCACGGTGGGCTCCATGCTCGGCGGCACCGACCGCATCGGGGCGGCCGCGTCGAGGGGCGCCTCGCGCCTGCTCGAGCGCCTGCCGTCCGAGGCCACGGGCAGGCTCGCGGAGAACACCGCCAGCAAGGTCGCGAGCGAGACCATGGGCAAGGCGGCCGAAAGCACTGCCGGCAAGGTCGCCGAGGGAACCGCCAGCAAGGTGGCGGGGGAGACCGCAGGCAAGGTGGCAGGCGGCGCGCTCGGCGGGGCCATCGGCTCGGCCGTCATGGGCGTCGGCGTCGCCCAGGTAGGCGCCGACCTCGGGACGCTCGCGATCGACGTCGCCGACCCGAAGCACGAGGCAAAGAGCGTGAAGAACGGAGACAACGTCGTCTCCGGCGCCATCACGGGCCTCACGAACGGCTTCGACACGCTCTGCGAGGGCGTTGGCTCAAACGTGTCGTCCGCGCAGTCCGCCCGCAGGAAGGCCCTCGAGGCCATCCCCGGCATCGGCGGGGCGCTCGCGGGCGTCGTCGGTGCGGCCGACACCGTCACGAACTGCGTCGGCAGCCTCGCCGCCAACACCGTCCACTCGGCGCTGACGTCCTTCGAGGGCTTCGCGTCCGCCGCGGGCAACGAGATCAACGGCTCGAAGTCGACGCACGCCGACAGGCTCGGCGAACGCACCGTCACGAAGGACGACTCGCTTGCCGACGCCATCTACAAGAACGGCATCGTCGGTGCCTTCGACAAGGTCACGGGCCGCGCCAAGACCAAATCCGAGGCGGCTGCCAGCGCCACGAGCGAGGCCACCAACTACGTGCGTGACGCCGTGGAGTCCGGGTCCATGACCAAGGCGCAGGCAAGGACGCTCGCGAGCAGGCTGGCCCCGCTCAAGGGCGACGGCATGGCCTACGGCAAGGCCCTCGTCGGCTTCGTCGACGACGTCCGCAGCAACGGCAAGACCATCGACGGCGCCCTCGCGGCGCTGCACCCGCGCGCGCTCGCTGACGCGCCTGTGGACGACATGGCGTCTGAACAGGGCCTCGAGTGCGAGTAGGCATCACTTGTCCGTTCGTTGGGACGTGAGGCTCCAACGATTAGGAATGGTCGGAACATACGGCAACTTCTCGCTATGGTCCATATCGAGCCGTCAATGGTTCGATATGGACCATAGATGGTTCCAATGTTGCCCTTGATGGTTCCAACATTGCATGCAAAGGACACTTTCGAACCTTCGATGGTCTCTTTTGGACCATCGTGCGGCGTGTCGTTGGCTGATACGGTCTCTTTTGGACCATTAAAGGTTCCAATGTTGCCTTTGATGGTCACTTTCGAACCTTCGATGGTACGATTCGAACCATTAGTGGTCTCTTTTGAGCCATCTATGGTTCCAATATTGCCCACAAAGGCCACTTTCGAGCCTTCGATGGCCTCTTTTGGACCACCGTTTGGCCCGATGCTTGCCACTATGGTCTCTTTTGAACCTTTGTTGGTCACTTTTGGACCATCGAGGGTTTCAATGTTGCCTTTCGTGGTCTCTTTCGAGCCTTCGTGGGCACGAATCGAAGACCGTTGCTCGTCCCTGACCTCGCTCGACCTCACCTCTTTCGATACGTTCAAGGTGACGGACATGAGTGACATGTTTAAAGACTGCACATCCCTCGACAAGATTACCTTCGGCGACAAGTTCGTCATCAGCTAGTTCTCCGTCCGGCGCCTTTTTGGCCTGTCTCCAGGCGCAACAGAACGCCGTCTGTGCTATCCTCTTTTTCTGAAAGCAAGCAACACATGTAGGCAGGGAGAGCCAATGCGTAGGAGTGCAAAGCGGTTCCTCAGCGTGCTGCTGACGGTCGCCATGGTCTCGCAGACGCTCGCGCCGGCGACGGAGGCCTTTGCCTCCTCCGTCACGAACGGCGACGAGGCTGCGGCGACGACGGTCGAGAAGCAGGCACCGGCCGAGGACACGGAGGCGACAGAGTCCGAGACGAAGTCCCAGGACCAGCCGCAGGGCCAGGCGACGACGCCTGACAGGCCCACGACGACCACCACGACGACCCAGGCGAAGCCGTCGCCCGACGCGTCCATGGCAAGCGGCCTCGCGCCGCCCATCGACGTCACGGTCAACGACAACGACAAGGCCGACGTCCGCGACGAGGCGAAGGACATGTCCTCCGAGGTCAAGGAGGACGCGGCCGCTACGCTGCTCTCCTCCAAGGTCGCCAAGCGCACGCCCGCCAGGCTCCTCGCCGCCGCCACCTCCGCGACCGCCGACGCCTCCGATGTCACCAGCGCTGACGGCAACTCCATCGACGCGCTCACGGTCGGCTGGGTGACCAAGGACACGACGGACGACGGCAACGCCGCCAACCTGCTCCTCGTCCCCAAGGACAACTCCAAGGTCTCGGCCGTCGCCGAGATCGACTTCTCGCTCTCCGGCGAGCATGACTACGCGGCCGGCACGCTGCAGGTCAAGATCCCCGCGCACGTCTTCTCCAAGCGCGACGGCAGCGCCTACGGCACGACCGTCATCCCGTACGCCTCGTCGCCCTCGACCAAGACCGAGTTCAACTGGGCGCTCGTCGGCGACAACTACGTCCTGACCAACACGCGCACGCTCTCCGCGGCCACTGCGGCCTCGATCCAGATCGGCTTCGAGAACCTCACGCCCTCCGAGGTCAGGGACATGGCGACCTCCGAGCCCTTCTCCGCGCAGGTGCTCGTCACGACCGCCATGAACCACCAGATCACGCGCCACTCCAACCAGATCACGGCCCAGATCGACACGCACGAGACCGTCACGGCCGCGACCAAGGGCCACGAGAAGAGCAGCTTCTTCGACATCTTCACCGCGGCGCAGATGAAGGCCAAGGGCTACACGATCCCGGCCGAGTACGCGGGCGAGACCCGCTTCGTCGTCGCGCACTGGTACACCTATGGCTACCACGAGGGCAACACCCTCTACACCATGGACTGGTCCGACGCCCCCGAGTCCAAGGGCGCCTACAAGTGCTTCGCCGTGAGCCCGACCTCGGGCACCGCGACGAAGGACTCCTGGTCCGAGAACAGCCAGACCGGCTACGTCTACGTGGACGTCGCCTACCCGCTCTCCCAGTTCAAGGCCGACACCAACTACACGCTCACGAACGACGCCACCTGGACCTGCACCGAGACCGACGACGGCTCCGTGACCTCCAAGAGCGCGTCCGCAACCATGCCGTTCTCCTGGTCGGCACCCAAGAGCGTCATCCCGAAGGGCCACTTCTACTCCCAGAAGTGGGGCGAGGACGACGACGCCGACCGCACCACGCACTACGACACCTACGGCAACTCCTACTCCACGCCCGGCAGGAACGGCAACTGGCTCGACCCCTACTCCCCGTACGGCACCTACAACACCGTGGCGAACGACCTCGCGAACGGCAAGGACTCGAATCTCAACTATGGCCAGTACATCCGCGGCTACGTCCTGCCGTTCACGCGCGTCGGCACGAACAACGACAAGCTCTCCAACTTCGGCGGCTCCGACGTCACGATGACGCTCACCGACGGCGAGGACGGCCTCACCTACGCGACGAGCGGCAAGTCCGTGCACCTCACGGGCGCCGACTCCTACGAGTTCTCCTCGCTGCACCTGATCCGCCCCGACGTCTACAAGGCCGTCGAGTTCGACGGCTCCGACGTCTCGCCGTCCGAGGTCGTCCGCGACTCCGACGAGCAGGTCTACCTCGGCTCGGCCGATCCAGCCAAGGGCAACACCTACGGCGTCGGCTACCTTAAGGATAAGGTCGCTGCCGACTGCCCCTCCTTCAAGGTCGAGGCGAAGGTCAATGGCACCTGGAAGACGGTCACGACCGTCGACTGGACGGCCGAGGGCGACACGCGCGACGTGGCGATGCCCGCGGGCACCACGGCCTACCGTGTCTCCGTGACCATCGGCAAGTCCACGCCCACCAAGGACGGCGCCTCCTTCATCGCGGCCGTCGGCGACGCCCTCGTCGAGCCCATCGTCACCCTGCACGCGACCGACGACGTAAGGGCCGTCGCGAAGAAGGCCCTCGACGAGCAGGACATGCCCGTGACGACGCTCGAGAACTCCCAGGTGTTCGTCGCCACCCAGAACGGCAGCAACCTCCTCACGCTCACCGACGCGGCCGTCGACTACATCTACGGCATCACCGACGACGTGTCGGTCGTACCGTCCAAGACGGGCGTCGCCTCCGCCGACTACGACGAGGCCGCGTTCAAGGTCCACTACTCCGCAGACGTCCGCGAGCAGACCAACGCCCGCTCCGTCGCGTCCTACGACGAGGCCGTCACGAAGGGCATCCTCACGTCCGACACCTCGGGCACCTTCTACGACCTCCTGCCCGTCGGCGTGACGCCCGACCTCTCGACCGTCCGCGTCGGCCACACGACCTACAGCGGCACCTCGAACAACACGCACTTCGATGCGACCACCGGCACGGTCACGAACGCCTACACCATCGCGAACTGGCGCGGCACGGGCCGCACGATGCTCGTCGTCAACGCGAGCCTGACGCCCACGCCCGCGCTCTACCACGTGAACGGCACGACCCAGCTCATCGCCGACACGCCCCACATCGAGTTCGACGCCAGCTACACGTTCGACGCGTTCAACGACCGCAGCTCCAAGGCGACGGCGACGATCCACAACGTCATCGCCTACGAGTCCGGCAACGCCACGCTCGGCAACGTGGCGAACTTCGCGGGCGAGCCCGACAACCCGGCAGCCGGCCGCAACACGGTCTCCTCGACCGCCTTCGCCGATGACGCCGAGAAGGTGGCCATGACCGACCTCGACAAGAGGACCGACAAGCCCGCGTTCGTCTACGCAGGCACCACCACGACGCTGACGAGGTTCTCCGCCGCGACCTCAGAGCTCACCAAGCAGGTCGAGGTCAACAACGACGGCACCTTCGGCACCGGCGTCACGGGATCTGCCGAGCACAAGGGCACCGACGACCAGGAGCGCACCGTCTACGTCGGCGGCTCCTACCGCTACCGCCTGTCCGACTCGGCCGCGACCGACCTCAAGGGCGTCGTGCTCTACGACAACCTCGAGGACTACGTGCCGACCTCCGACAAGGCCGACTACCAGGACACCACCTGGAAGGGCACCCTCGCGGGCGTCGACACCTCGGCGCTTGAGGCCAAGGGCGTGAAGCCTGTCGTCTACTACTCGACCGAGCCCGTGGGCATCGCGAGCGCGGGCAACGACTCCGTCCTCTCCGCTGACGGCGCGCTCACGAGCGGCAAGTGGCACGTGCTCACCGACGACACCGACCTCTCGATGGTCAAGGCCATCGCGATCGACTGCTCCAAGGCGGCCGACGGCTCCGACTACACGCTCGCCAAGGGCGACAGCCTGACGGCGTTCGTCTCCATGAGGGCGCCCTCCGGCGACGCCGCGCTCGCGGCCATCCCGACGGCAGACGGCGGCACCTCGACCGACGCCGACGGCGCGCACGCCTACAACAACGCCTTCGTCAACGCGACCGCCGTCGCGACCGGCGTGACCCAGCTCGTCCGCAAGGACTACACCAAGGTCGGCCTCAAGCCCTACACGCTGAAGGTGACCAAGGCGTGGGCCGACCATGACGACAACGACGGCGTCCGTCCCAAGTCCGTGACGGTCCACCTCTACGACGTCACCGACGACAGGGACACGGGCAAGACCGTGACGCTCTCCGCCGACAACAAGTGGACGGGCACCTTCACGGGCCTCGCCGCGACCGCAGACGACGGCTCGCAGGCCGTCTACAGCTTCACCGAGGAGGGCGCGCCCGGCTACTCGCTCACCTCGACCCGACAGACCGACGGCACCGTGAGCCTGACCAACCACCACACGCTCGCCATCACCTCGATCTCTGGCACGAAGACGTGGGTCGGCGGCGCCAGCCACCCGTCCTCCGTCACCATCCAGGCCTACGACGTCGACGACCCGTCCATGACGGTCGCCTCGACCGTGGCGAGCGGCAACGGCGACACGTGGGACTGGTCGATCAAGGGCCTTCCCAAGTACAAGGACCACGGCAAGACGGTCACCTACGCCGTGCGCGAGGTGAGGACGTCCGACACGGCCGACTTCGCGGCCACCTTCGACGGCACCTCCATCACCAACACCTACCACCCCAAGGGCGACCTGCGCATCGACAAGAGGACCGAGAACACGACCGCCGCGGCCGACGGGCAGGCGTTCACGATGCGCGTCCTCCTCGCTGCCGCTGACGGATCCGACTTCGTCGAGAAGGTGCCCTACCAGGTGCTCGCCAAGGACGGCTCCGTCGTCTCCTCCGGCACCTACGTCAACAACACGGACTTCAAGCTCGAGGCCGGCCAGAGCATGGTGCTCGCGGAGCTTCCCAAGGGCACGCGCTATGCCGTCACCGAGGACAGGGCCGACGGCTACACGGCGTCCTGGGCGGACCGCACCGGCACCATCGCGTCCAACGTCGTCACCGACGTCACCTGCGACAACGTCTACGCCGCCACCGGCACCGCGAGCGTCGTGGCGACCAAGTCCCTCACGGGCCGCACGCTGCGCGCCAACGAGTTCACCTACGTCCTCACCGACGCTGACGGCAACGTCGTCGCCCGCGGCTACAACGACGCCGACGGCAAGGTCGCGCTCGGTGCCGTCACCTACCACGTCGCGGACGCCGGCAAGACGTTCACCTACACGCTCTCCGAGGCGGCCAACTCCGACCACCGCGTCGGCTACACCTACGACCGGACGGCCTACACCGTGACGGTCAGGCCCCACGACAACGGCGACGGCACCATGACGTGCGACGTCACCTACGCCGACAAGGACGGCAATGCCGTTACGACCCCGTCCTTCGCCAACGACTTCAAGTCCATCGGCCAGGCGTCGCTCACCGCCTACAAGCAGCAGCTCTCCGGCGAGCTGAAGGGCGACGACTACACCTTCCAGCTCTACGACGAGGACGGCAGCAAGCTCTACCTCGACGACAACGGACATCCCACGACGACCGCCACCGACCGCCCGCTCGAGGCCAAGAACGACGCCGACGGCACCATCCGCTTCCCGGCCATGACCTACACGCAGGACGACCTCAGGAACGCCGACGGCACCTACTCGCCGAAGACCCTCACCTACGCGGCCCGCGAGGTCGTGCCTGACGGCGCCAAGCTCGGCGACGACGGCTACTACACCGTCGACGGCGACACGACCAAGTACAGCAGCCAGACCTTCTACTGGCACGTCGTCCTGTCCGACGACGGCGCCGACACCTACGGCAAGGCTAAGGCTGCCGGGGGCGTTAACGCCGCGTTCCGTATCAATGGCACGGTCATCCTGCCCGCCAGCAAGTCCACCGACATCACGGAGGGCTATGGCATAGGCTCCGAGACCAAGGACGGCATCAACTACGCCTACGTGGAGATGCCGAATGGCATGCAATACGTGTACAGCAGTGCCACGGACTCCGTCGATACCGTCATCGCTGCCGTCAAGGCGTCGATAAAAGATCACACCATGCTCAACAAGTACTTCACGTCTGTCGAACAGAATCCTCTCAAGCATGTCTTTCCCACTGTCAGCCTCTCTGACATCTACGGTGCCGACGAGACCGGCGACAACGCGTTCATGGGTCCGGCCCAGCTCCAGGTCGATACCGTCCGCGTCGACAAGGACGGCAAGGAGACCGACACGATGCCGCTCTTCGTCAACGCCAAGAAGCCCGGCACACTGACCGTCGAGAAGCTCACGACCGGCGACGTGTCCGACGCCGACCCGAACCAGGAGTTCACCTTCAAGGTGAAGATCACCACGCCCGACGGGACGTCGATCCCCGACGACCTCGGCGAGACGCTGCACCGCTCCTCCAAGTCGGGCTCCGTCGCGATCGACGGTGCCACCAGCGTCAACGGCACACAGGCCCTGACGCTCTCCATCACGGCTCCTGCCGACTCCACGGCCACGACGGTGACCATCAATGGCTCGGCCGACCCCTCCGATGCCACGACCGTGACGACGGTGCCCGGCACTGCCGTGACCACGACGGTCCACGTCAAGGCCGGCAGCCACGTCTCGGTCCTCGGCCTGCCCGAGGGCAGCACGTACGACGTGTCGTCCGACGCCGTCGACGTCTCGAACGGGTCCGGCACGACCGCTGCCAACCAGATATCCACCGTGGCTGTGGCTGGCTCGAAGTTCAGGGGCACTGCCTACGCCGTGCTCAACACCACGACGGGTGAGCTGGACTTCGTGCGCAGCACCGAGACGCACGGGGATTTGAGCACCGGTACCGTGAAGTCCATCAGTGGCGGCACGTATACGGGAGAAATATACACGAACTTCGAGAACAAGGCACTCGACGAGTTTGATGGTGTGTCTCTTTGGTGGAGCTCGATTGAATATGTCAAGTCCGTGAGGTTCGTCGACGCCGTGAAACCGACATCCACGCGTGACTGGTTTTTCGGCATGAGAAACTGCACGACAATGGACCTTGCCAAGCTCGACACGTCCGGCGTCACGGATATGAGCGGCATGTTCCACAGCTGCTGGTCTCTGAAATCGCTCGATCTCTCATCCTTCGACACGTCCGGGGTCTATGACATGAGCGATATGTTCAGCAGCTGCAGGTCACTGACCTCTCTTGATCTGAGTTCGTTCGACACGTCCAAGGTCACGAACATGGGCGTCATGTTCGACAGTTGCAGGTCACTGACCTCGCTCGACCTTTCGAACTTCGACACGTCCAAGGTCACGAGCATGAGCAACATGTTCTACGGCTGCTCGTCCCTGACCTCGCTCGACCTCTCCTCCTTTGACACGTCCCAGGTCAAGTTCATGGGCGGCATGTTCACCAATTGCTCTTCTCTGACTTCCATCATGGCATCGTCGAAGTTCGTCACGACTGCTCTTTCTAGCAGCAACAATCAGATGTTCAAGAACTGTTCCGCCCTCGTCGGTGGCAACGGCACCAAGTGGTCGTCTGCCAACACCGGCGCCACGTACGCCCGCATCGACACCGCGTCGACGCCCGGCTACTTCACCGAGAAGGCCTCGGCCAAGTCCAAGGCATCGGTTCCCAACACCGGCTCCGACGGCACGGCCCCGTCGGCGAGGCGCCTCGTCAACACGGGCGCGACGAGCCATTCCAACATGTTCCCGAGGCCGACCAAGACCGAGTCCGGCAAGCCCTCCACGGGCGAGTGGGGCCTCGGCTCAGAGAACGCCGCGACGAGCTACTCCGCAGACGAGCTGCCCGACCACATCACGGCAGGCACCTGGTACGCTCAGGCCCAGACCTACGCGGTCTCCTTCGACGCCAACGGCGGCTCCGGCTCCATGGCGACGAAGAACGTCGACTCGCTGACGCTGCCGAAGCCGACCTTCTACCGTCTCGGCTACACGCCGACCGGCTGGAATACCGCCGCCGACGGCAAGGGAACCCACTACGACGTCGGCGCGACGTTCACGCCTACGGCAGACACGACGCTCTACGCCGAGTGGACCAAGGACACGAACGTCACCAAGAACGACGACGGCACCTACACCGTCACGCTCAAGGCCGGCGAGGCCATCGACCTCTCTGGGCTCCCCGCAGGCTCCACCTACGAGGTCGTCGAGTCCTCCGTCCCCGGCTGGACGCTCACGGGCTCCGAGAACGCGAACGGCACCATCGAGGCCGACCAGGACATGACGGCGACCTTCACCAACGCCTACACGCCTGGCCAGACGTCCGCCACGATCTCCGCGACGAAGACCATGGACGGCACCATTCCGACCGATACCTATGACTTCGAGCTCAAGGACTCCGAGGGCAAGGTGCTCCAGACCGTCAGGAACGACGGCTCCTCGGTCGCGTTCGCGCCCATCGCCTACACGAGCGCCGGCACCTACACCTATACGATCGACGAGGTCGCAGGCTCCAACAGGAACGTGTCCTACGACTCGCACGTCGAGACGGTCACGGTGACGGTCACCGATGACGGCCATGGCAACCTGTCCGCGGCAGTCGCGTACGACTCCGACGGCGCGAGCTTCGCCAACACGTCGAAGCCGGGCAGCCTCGCGATCGCAAAAGGCGTCACTGTCTCTGGTGAATACGTCTCCGATGACAACGTCTATGCGAGCAAGCTATTCGACATGGCCGTCTCCCTGACCGATGCGAGCGGCAAGGCTCTCACCGGCACGTATGCCTGGACCTCCGTGAGCGGGCGCTCCGGCACCGTTGCCAGTGGCGGGACAGTCTCCGTGAGCCAGAACGACTACGTCACCATCACGGGCATTCCGGCAGGCACGCGCTACACGGTCTCCGAGCCGTCCGTGCCTGCGGGCTGGACGCGCGTGATGAATCCGAGGACCGGTTCCTATGACGAGTCCGGCGCCATCGCCTCCAACAAGACATCGTATGTCGCCATCGTGAACGACTATTCCTTGAGCGGAAGCCTCGCCCTCAAGGCCAGGAAGACCTTCGACGGCACGCTCGAGGCCGGCCAGTTCTCCTTCACGGCCACGGTGACCGGCCCCGACGGCAAGGCGACGACCACGAGCGCCACCAACGACGCCAACGGCGACATCTCCTTCTCGCCGGTCGCGCTCGCCCAGGCCGGCACCTACAAGCTCAGCATCGCCGAGGACGCCGGTGACGACGCCGACGTGACCTATGACACCAAGACCTGGACCGCCACGGCCACGGTGACCGACGACGGCGAGGGCCACCTCGTCGCGAGCGTCTCCGACTGGTCGGACGGCTCCACGACGGCCAAGGTGCCGACGTTCGCCAACACGGTCGCCAAGACCGACCTCGAGATCTCCAAGACGGTCTCCACCAAGAGCGCGGCCGCCAAGTCCGACGCCACCTTCGACTTCGTCGTGACGCTGCCCTCCGGCAGCTACAGCTGGACCTCGACCGACGGGACGTCCGGCACCATCGTCAGCGGCGGCACGGTGACGCTCTCCGACGGCGAGACGCTCACGATCAAGGGCCTGCCCGTAGGCTCCGACTACTCGGTCCGCGAGGTCGCATCCGCGAACTACAGCCAGACCTCGGCCAAGGGCGCCTCGGGCACCCTCAGGTCCGGCACCGTCGCCAAGGCGTCCTTCACGAACGCCTACCAGGCCACGGGCTCCGTCACGCTGGGCCTCGACAAGACCCTGACCGATGACACGCTCGCGGCCGGCGAGTTCGGCTTCGAGCTCTACGGCCAGGGCACGTCCGGCAGCGAGTCCGAGGCGTCCGGCACGGCCGTCCCTGACGGGTACTCGCTCATCGACAAGGCCACCAACGACGCCGACGGCAAGGTGACCTTCGGCACGATCGACTACGACGCCTCCGACCTCGACGGCAAGGCGAGCGCGACCAAGACCTACGTCATCCGCGAGATGGGCGGCGGCTCGACCGCCAACGGCATCGCCTACGACGGCAGCCTCGTCTACGCGCACGTCACGCTCACCGACGACGGCGCGGGCACCATCGCGACGTCCGTGAGCTACACCGACGCGAAGGGTGCCACCCTGAGCTCGCCCGGCTTCACGAACAGGCGCACCACGGCCTCCGGCGTCGCGACCATCAGCGTCACGAAGTCCCTCAAGGACGACTCCGGCAAGGCCCTCGCCGACTGGGGCGGCCGCACCTTCGAGGCGGTCCTCACCGACGCCGACGGCAACCAGCTCGACACCGTGACGCTCTCCCAGGAGACGCCGATGGCCGCCTTCGACAGGCTCGACTACACGCTCGACTCGCTCGCCAACGACGACGGCACGCATGACAGGACCCGCGTCTTCACCTACTACGTCACCGAGACCGCAGGCACCGACCAGGCCGTGACCTACGACACCGCCAAGCACAAGGTGCAGGTCACCGTCACGAACGAGGGCTCCGGCCAGCTGTCGACGGCCGTCGCCTACGACGACGGCACCACCGCGGTGCTCGAGAACAGGCTCACCGAGCTCGACCTCAAGGTCACCAAGGTCGACGACGCGAACAAGCCCCTCAAGGGCGC
>Ga0256404_1007671_pt1 | contig 16841 bp, 12 predicted proteins | sample RumenRJG_01DNA_FD_185990 | JGI IMG/M metagenome (GOLD analysis project Ga0256404, IMG submission 185990) | Bovine rumen microbial communities from Lethbridge, Alberta, Canada - RJG_01 | ecosystem: Host-associated > Mammals > Digestive system > Stomach > Rumen | place: Canada: Alberta | collected...
TGACCTTAAGACGCAGTACAGGGCAGACAAGTACATCGTGGACAGCATAGAAGAGCACCAGCTCTTTGCCGACATGGGGTACTTCCCTGCGGACAAGGGGCTGCCTGAGGTGTACGCGCAGACGGGTGAGATACTGGCGGGCGACAAGCCGGGCAGGGAGTCTGTGGATGAGCTGATCGTCTGCTCCAATATCGGGATATCGGTCAATGACATCGCCATGGGGCACGCGATACTTCACAAGGCGCTTGAGACAGGCACCGGGACCAGGCTGCCGCTGTAGCAGCTGCCGGCATTTTGCATTACATAAATACAATGAAATCAAGCGGTTTTGCACTCTCAAACGACACAAACGTGATAACCATATCGATATGACGGATAACGCTTGATCCGATACATAATTATCTCAATACAGCAGGTTTGCTGACTGTAGGGTTCTATGATTCATAGAAGAAAGGAGGTAATTATGGTTACTGATACTTATTACGGATCTGCCGGGAAGAGGATGGCAGAAAGTGTGCTGGAAGAGCACAGAGAAACAGTAAATCACAAGGCGAAGGACAGTGTTTTCATAGACCTGTTCGGGAAGCCGGAATATCTTATTCAGCTGTACAGGGTCCTGCATCCTGAGGATACAGTCTCTCAGATGGAAGATCTGACGATAGTGACTCTTGAGAATCTGCTGCTGAGAGAGAAGTATAATGATCTTGGCTTCATGGTAGGAAACCGGCTGATGATACTTGTTGAGGCTCAGTCGACGTGGAGTGTCAATATCGTAGTCAGATTCCTGCTATATATTGCAGATACTTACAGCAGATATATTGAGCATAATAATATCAACCTGTTCAACAGCAAGAGAGCAGAATTGCCTGTGCCTGAGCTGTACGTTGTATATACGGGGAACAGAAAGAACTGTCCGGAGATCATAAGCCTGCGTGATGACATATTCAGGTCTGCAGGGTCTGACATAGAGGTCAGGGCAAAGGTGCTGCGCAGCAGCATCCCGGGAGATATTCTCGACCAGTATATTACTTTCACCAAGATACTGGACATGCAGATCAAGGCGGCCGGCAGCACAAGAAAAGCTGTTGAGGAGACTCTGCGTATATGCAGGGATGAGGATATTCTAAGGGAATATCTCAGAAATGAGGAGGTGGCTGACATAATGTACACTTTCATCGACAAAGAGAAACAGATGAAGCTGATGCTAGAGGAGCTGCGTGAGGAGACGATCGCAGAGGGAATGGAGATTGGCAGGGCAAAAGGCCGCAAGGAAGGCCGCGAGGAAGGCCGCAAGGAAGGCAGAGCAGAAGGCCGCGAGGAAGGCAGAGCAGAAGGCCGCGAGGAAGGCAGAGCAGAAGGCCGCGAGGAAGGCAGAGCAGAAGGCCGCGATGCCAAAGCCGCTGAGATAGCGGATAAACTCATAACAGAACTGGGATATACGGCAGAGGATGCCTGTGTCTTTGCAGGGATATCTGTTGAAGACTATATTGCATATAAGAATTCAAGCCGTGAATCATAGGAAACCATACCTGCATGAAGAGCGATACGAAGTATCATGCAAGGAATGAGTGGAACAGAGAAGGATAGGGAGATCATATGCGTAAGACCAAGATAGTATGTACGATAGGGCCGGCGAGTGAGTCGGAAGAGACGCTGAAGGAGCTGTGCCTGGCGGGCATGAACGTTGCGAGGCTGAACTTCTCGCACGGCACGCACGAGGAGCATCTGGAGCGTATAAACAGGATAAAGAAGGTCAGGGAAGAGCTCGGGCTGCCGATAGCGATCATGCTCGACACCAAGGGACCTGAGTTCCGTATAGGCACTTTCAGGGACGGCAAAGTCACACTCAATGAAGGCGATGATTTTGTCTTCACCACTGAAGAGGTCGAGGGCGATGAGCACATCGTCTCGGTCAGCTACCACAACCTTGCCAACGAGCTGAAGGCGGGCGACAGGATACTCCTGAACAACGCACTTCTCGAGTTCGAGGTCATCAGCACGGACGGTGTCCGGCTTGAGACCAAAGTCCTCGCAGGCGGAGAGCTATCGAACCGCAAATCCATGAGTTTTCCGGGCAAGCACCTGCAGCAGATATACCTGTCCGAGCAGGATAAGTCGGATATTCAGTTCGGCGTCGAGAACGATGTCGACTTCATCGCGTGCTCGTTCGTGTCGGTGAGGCAGGATCTTGTAGATGTCCATGATTTTCTCAGATCGCTCGGCAAGGACGACTCTGTGGAGCTCATTGCCAAGATCGAGAACCAGTCGGGATACGACAACATTGACGAGATATGCAACGAGTGCGGCGGCATCATGGTCGCAAGGGGCGACATGGGTGTCGAGGTGCCTTTCGAGAGGCTGCCGGCAATGCAGAAGGATCTGATCTCGAGGTGCCGCATGCTGGGCAAAAGGGTCATTACGGCTACGGAGATGCTCGAGTCGATGATATACAATCCGCGTCCGACAAGGGCGGAGACTTCGGATGTCGCCAATGCGGTGTATGACGGCACGAGTGCTGTGATGCTGTCGGGAGAGACGGCTGCCGGCTCTTATCCGGTGCAGGCTGTCATGGCGATGGCGCGCATCGCTGAAGAGGCGGAGAAGCATATAGATTACAAGACGAGATTCTATCAGTATGATTTCAAGATAAACAGTGACATGGATGCTATTTCCCATGCGACCTGCGGCATGGCCATGGATGTAGGGGCGAGGACGATCGTTGCCTGCACCATGTCCGGAAGGGTGGCGAGGATGGTATCCAGATTCCGCTCGCCTATTGATATCATAGGACTGACTACGAGCGAGAAGACCTGGAGGTCGCTGGCATTGTCCTGGGCGGTCACTCCTATGATGTGCGAGGTGGTGCCTTCGACTGAGGTCCTCTTCTACATGGCCAAGAAGGCCGCTGAGGAAGCGATGGACCTTAAGAAGGGCGAGAAGATCGTGATCACCGGAGGCGGGACGACCGGAAAGTCCGGCAATACCAACCTCATCAAGATAGAGACGATCTGATTTACCTGGATCACGGATATGAGAGCGCCAGGATATGTGTGCGAAGATCACGCATATTCGGGCGCTTTTGATTTGAGTAGAATTCATTATCCTGACAAGTCTAGCCGTATTCTAAACCTATCTCAAAAGACTGCAGCTCTATTTCATGCAAAAGCGGAATGATAGTCGACTAATAAAGAATTCATTTTCGGGGTGCAGCGGCTGAAACCATTAGAATTTCAGGCCGGAAAAGAGGGAATAGATTGATTTGCATTAGTGTTGATTATCATGGCAAAATAAGAATAGAGATAAAGTGTACATAGTTGACACTATGTACACTTTGTTGATAAACTAGGAAAGGAGGAAAGGAAGGTGGATATTATGCAGACAATTGGCGCTACAGAAGTCCGAAAGAACTGGAGCAGCATATGCGATAATGTCGTCAGAGTACGGCCGAATGTTATCAAGCGTACAAGAGATTATCTGTTCCTCTCTACCAGGGAAGATATTCTTGCAATGCTTTCAGGCGTAAAGTGCACTGTTAGCACAATACACGAGAATGACGGATCATATACACTGGCTACAGATGAGATGGACCTTGCGGAAAATGCAGATACCGAAAATCAGGCGTTGATGAATCTGGCTGCGTCAATACTGGAGTATGCCATTGAGTATTACGATAATTACCAGCTGTATAGCAGATCGCCTAATCGGAGCGGTCATCTTCCATATGTTACGAAAGCTTTTCTCCTTGATGATGCTGAGAGAATCAAGGAGGAGATGCTATGCCACGATGGAAAGAATTAAGACGGTATTGCATCAATACCGGATGGGAACTGTACAAGAGCACTGATCATGATTATTTTAGAAAAATCGAAGAGAATGGTGTTGTTCTGAGAACTAAGGTATCACGGGGCTCAGGAGAAATACCTGTAGGATTGTGGAACAGGATCCTGAAGCAGCAACTCTGTACTACACAGGAAGAATTCAATAAGAATAAATAGAACAGGAGACCTCCGTGAGGTCTCCTTAGTTGTTATTTAGCGTGGTTAAGTTCTACTCTTACTAGACCTTCATCATCGACGCCGGTGACCTTCTCGCCGCGCCCGATCGCATCAGAGATGTAGCTGATGACCTCGACGGTGAGGATCTCACCCGGGCATGCGACCGGCGTGCCCGGCGGGTATATGATGACCGGATCATACAGGACTCTGCCGTCGGCTTCATACAGAGGTACGGACTCGGCCTCGTACGGCACGCCGGCCACCTCTAGTTCGAACTCGGCGGCCGGGCGCGGCTGCTTTTCCCGCTGGGATGCGGAGACGCGAGATCCCTCAAGGCCTCTGGATCTGAAATCTGCGGCGCCTTCATGATTGCTGTCAATAACTGAATAGTTGCCGGCGATCTCTTTCAGTGACTCGAGAAGCTTAGAGTAATCGGATGACCTGTTTCCTGCGCCCGTCATCAGCATGACATAATCGCCGTGCACCATCTCAGCTATGATGCCCCTCTGCCTCAGTTCTTTTTCGAGACGGGCGCCGCTGATGCCGAGAGAAGCCATGCTTATGTTGATCTTGGTGTAATCGAGTCCGGCTCTGCTGTGATACATAGGGCACAGAGTTCCCCTTGTGATCTCATCGAGACCCTGTCCCGCCTCTTTGTGATGAGGCTTTGCAGGCTCCGTGCTGAGGAAGTTTGGCATCGGGTTTCTGACAGCCGGGTCACTGTCAGGCGTTTTGCCCGCATCAGCCTGCCCGGACTGATCATCAGCCTGAGGCTTATAGTTACGCATCACTTTTTCGGTGACCTCAGCAGCTGCCGGGCCGCCTACTATCTCGATACCCGGGATGCGCATGACTCTTCTGTAGAATGTGGTGAGCTCATCACGCCAGGCTTTTACTATACTGCTGCCATGCTTGCGCATTATCCTCTCATTTATATCCAGGCTCGCCATCAGGATGTATGACGGACTTGTCGTCTGCACCATTTTCAGAGCATCGCTCACAGCGCCAATGTCAACGTTGTCGCTGCATATGTTCAGGATGCCGCTTCCGGTGAAGCTGAGAAGTGTCTTGTGGGTGCTGTTGATGACTATGTCAGCACCGAGGTCCTCAGCTGAATGCCTCGGGAAAGGAACGTGTGCACCTTCGCCGAGCAGCTCTTCGGCATCGTTATCGAAGAACTTAAGGTGCGCGCCGTGAGCCTGGTCGACTATGAGGAACATGTCATACTCGTGGGCAACGGCCGCCAGAGCGGCGATATCCGAGAGCATCCCATAGTAATTAGGACTCGTCACCAGCACAGCCTGCGCGTCAGGATTCGCCTCACAGGCGGCCTTCAGATCCGCCGGCAATATCTCGCCGACAAGCCCGGATCGCAGATCCGTCTTAGGCTTGACGTATACTGGATTGATGCCGCCCAGCCTCAGAGCACTGAAAGCAGAGTGATGCGAATTGCGGCCGAGTATCAGCTTGCCACCCACAGGGACGGTGCCCATGATGGCAGCCATGACGCCGGCGCTCGATCCGTTCACAAGAAGCTCGGAGTGCCTGACGCCGTACAGGTCAGCATAGTTGTCCATGACGGCCCGCAGCGTAGTCTCCGGGCAGAACAGAGCATCCGCGCCCGGTATCTCGGTTATATCGCAGGTCACTATGTTCTTAAGAAAGTCTCCGTATCCTGTTTTCTCATATATGTCGCTGCGGCCCTTGTGGCCCGGCATGTGAAACGAGATCAGGCGGCCGCTGCCGTCTGATCCCATGTCAGCGCCGACGGCAGCATTTCCGCCGTCAGCTTTTTTCATATAGTCGTTCAGGAAATCTATTATTGTCTTTTCCATAGGCTTTTATTGCGTTTATTGGCTTGTTTTCAGCGCCTTATCCGGGCTGTCTGCTATTCTTCAGTATACTCTTCTTCAGCCGCATCAGCTGTGTATGCATTTGCAGCCTCCGCATCAGTTACAACAGCACTTACTGCCGGCTCCTCTGCCTCCACGGCTGCCACGTCCACAGGCGCCGGATCAACAGGTGCTGTCTCTGTCACGCGCATCTTCAGACCGTGTGCCTCAAGAGTTTTGACCCTGTTCATGCCAAGCTCTTTGATCCTGCCGTTCTTACATGCAAGATAGATGATGGTTACTCCGAGCAGACCATCGATGAAGAGCGCCGGGATCCCGCCCTCAACACCGAATACCCAGTCATAGACCCAGGTCGTTGTGCCGTTGGCTGCTCCCAGATGGAAGACGGAAGCCTCGGAAACCAGTCCGCTGTTAGGCAGTCCGAAGAGGTAATTCTGAGTGAAGTTCCATCCCGTGTGGATACCCATTGCGATCCAGATGCTGCCTGAGTACCAGCGCAGCAGCGAGTACGAAAGTCCTGTGATTATGATACCGACGATCGGGATCACATCGGCGCCTGGATTGAATATGTGCAGCAGTCCGAACAGGACGCCGTTCACTGCAACAGCGACCCACAGCGGATACCGCTCATGGAGTCTCTCGTACATGAAACCTCTGCACCACAGCTCTTCGGCCGAACTCTGGATGCATACGCAGAATAACGAGAACAGGAAGTACGGGATCTGCGATGCCGCGCAGTCAAAATACAGTTTGATGTCTCCGTGAAGAAGAGCGCATGCGATGCAGAAGAAGTTGGTCAGGAATCCGAGCAGGAGTCCCCAGCCGAGCATCTTTAAACCGTTTCGCCTGCGTCCGTACAGGTCTGCATACGCATCGTCCTCCGTGAGGATGTCGCCTGCCGCATAGTCAGGACCGCCGCGCTTGATCAGGAACGACTTCCATATATATCTGTTCTTGACAAAAAGCCAGCACAGGACGAACAGCGTAATGATATCGACTATCGTGGCGGCATACAGGTCCAGCGTGAAAAACATTGCCGGGCTGACGCTGCCCTTGATAGACTCCATCAGACTCTCCCAAGCAAGGTGCCCGAATGCAGCAATGAACATGTACCATCCGAGCGTGACGAATATGATCCATATCAGATTAGGCCGCAGCCTGTCTAAAAGTCTTGGTTTCTCCATATTTGTATCCATTTCTTAATTGCTCCTTTATGTCAAATTGCCATCGGGTCAGCTTGCAGCATCCCGATGACAGATCCTCCTGGCATCAGACAGCCAGTCCCAATCGATTCCTTCACCTCATATAATAAGGAATTGACGTCCGAATCGCAACCTTACGGGCTATCCGACCGACTCGCAGTGATTAGCCGGAGGCTCTCATAGCACGCACGAGAGCACCGTACACTACGAACAACAATATCTCGTGCGCGCTCAAAACCGCATTGCCATTAACTGTCAACAACCATTACCGAAAAAGACCGGAGTTGGCGTAAAAGCGACCAGGACCGTTCATCTTACGCCAACAATACCGAGCTTTCTCTCGATAGATCGGACCAAAATTGGCGTAAGACACACTGAAACAGTTCAATCTACGCCAACTGAAACCCGGCTGTAATCGGCAGGACGGGCTGGAATTGGCGTAGAACAAACTGATACCGTAAGAGTTACGCCAATTTCAACATGCATAAGCACCAGCTGCCGGGAAATGATTGGCGTAAAAAAGAGCTCTCAGAGGTCAAAAACGCCACGTGCTTCTCATCGCGTCTAAAATGAGCCAGCTGCTAAGTGGTTCGACCATACAGGCAGCAGCCTCATGCGCTTTGTATCTTAAACGGGGGAGAGTGAATAAAATAACGTGATTGCACGCAAAAATAGACACCGGGGAGCCTGTTCTTTTATTCACAAGTGTGATTTTTGAAGGAAAATATTATATAATGGCGGAGTTATAAGGGCGTAGTACGTCTCGCTTTTTGCGCGCTTCTTGGGGGAGGCGCGGCTGCATTGATCCTGAATGCGGATCGATTCAGATCGGAGGCACCGGATAACAGGTGCAGAACACCGACTGAAGCAGGGGAGAAGGCAACGGCGTACTGACCCAAAAAGTAAGATATTGGTGGTATACGAAAGGAGTTTCTAAAAGGGATGAGCCAAAGGAAACATTTACCGAGCATCCACGTACCGCATCACAAGAATACGGCCGCAGCTGAGACCGTAACGATGCCGGTACCGGACGAGGTTAGCATCAGCATGTCCCAGAACATTGGCGCTCCGTGTAAGCCTCTTGTTGAGAAAGGGGATTACGTCAAGGTAGGACAGAGGATCGGCGACGTCGAGGCCTTTGTAAGCGCACCTATCTTCTCGAGTGTCAGCGGGACTGTCAAGGCTATCGAGCAGGTCCGTGGTTCGATGGGTGGATTCGAGACACACATCGTCATCGAGACGGACAAGAAGCAGGAGATCAGCGAAGAGGTCAAAGTTCCTGAGATCAACAGCTTTGAGGATTTCATCAAGGCTGCAAGAGACAGCGGAATGGTAGGTCTCGGCGGTGCGTCATTCCCGACTCACGTCAAGCTGAATCCTAAGAACCTTGATGAGTGTAAGTATCTCGTAGTTAACGCTGCTGAGTGCGAGCCATTCATCACAACCGACAACAGAGAAATGGTAGAGAATGGCCAGGACGTACTCGACGGCATGAAGATGATCATGCAGTGGCTGAACCTCGAGAGAGGATACATCGGAATCGAGACCAACAAGCCGGACGCTATCGCAAACATGAAGAAGCTGATCGAGCAGAACGAGATCAAGGACATGGAAGTAGTTCCACTGCCATCCAGCTATCCTAAGGGAGCTGAGCGTGTTCTCGTTTACGAAGTCACAGGCCAGACAATGAATGCAGGCGTTCTCCCTGCACAGCTGGGTGTCATCCTCGACAACGTTTCGACCATCGGTGTCATGGCTGAGTACATCAAGACCGGTATGCCGATCGTAAGAAGAAGAGTCACCGTTGACGGAGATGCAGTTGCTGAGCCTAAGAACGTATTCGTACCGATCGGAACAAGGATCGCTGACGTAGTAGAGTTCTGTGGCGGCTACAAGAAGGAGCCTCGCAAGATCGTCATGGGCGGACCTATGATGGGTAGAGCTACCAAGTCAGACGAGTCCCCTACAATGAAGAACACATCCGCTATCCTGTGCTTCAGCCAGGACATGGCAGAGGTCAAGGAAGAGACAGCTTGTCTCAACTGCCAGCGCTGCCACACAGCATGTCCGTTCGGACTCATGCCAAGCATTTTCGCAGACGCATATGCTGACAAGGATGTAGAAAAACTCAACAGATTCAACGTAATGCAGTGCATGGAATGCGGCAGCTGCTCATACACATGCCCGGCAAGACGTCCGCTTGCTCTCACGAACAAGCTTGCAAAATTCATGGTAAAGGAGGCATCGAAGTAATATGGCTAATAAGTTTCATACGAATTTGATAGTATCCTCCGCACCACATATCGTAACGGAATCGGATACTACCAGACTCATGGGCACAGTCATTCTCGCACTGGCTCCTGCATGGGTCGCAAGTATCTATATCTTCGGCTTCAGAGCACTGCTCCTGTCCATCGTCTGCGTTGCAGCAAGCGTACTCTTCGAGTTCTGCTACAACAAGATCATGCACAAGACACAGACCATCGGCGACCTCTCGGCTGCACTGACAGGTCTTCTGATAGCCTTCAACGTTCCTTCGACCTTCCCTCTGTGGCAGGCGATCATCGGATGCGCTTTCGCGATCATCGTAGTAAAGCAGCTCTTCGGCGGTATCGGAAGGAACTTCAGTAACCCTGCTATTACAGCAAGAATCTTCCTGTTCATCTCGTTCGCAGGCAACATGTCCACATGGCCTGTAACAAGACTTGATGCAACAGACGCTGTAACAGGTCCTACACCGCTCGCTATCCTCGCAGAGGGCAGCACCGATCAGCTTCCTAGCCTCGGAACTCTGTTCCTCGGATTCCACGGCGGTTCAACCGGAGAAGTTTGCGCACTCGCACTGATCATCGGCGGTGTTTATCTGATCATCCGCAAGGTAATCAGCCCGATCATTCCATGCGCATTCATCGGAACAGTATTCGTCTTTGCACTTATCGCAACAGGCAGCCTCCACATGGCTCTGTTCCACGTACTTGCAGGCGGCGTGCTCCTCGGAGCATTCTTCATGGCAACTGACTATGTCACATCGCCAAAGCTGCCTCTCGGACAGCTGATCTTCGGTATCGGCTGCGGTATCATCACAATGAGCATCAGACTCTTCGGATCATATCCTGAAGGCGTATCCTTCTCGATCCTGCTGATGAACATCTGCACACCGCTGCTGAACAACCTGTCCTACAAGTTCTACCTGAAGGAGGGAGGTGCTAAGAATGGAAAATAAGAACAGTGCATTCAAGGAATTCATCTCGCCTATTCTGGTACTCGTAGTAATCTGCTTCGTAGTAACATTTGCTCTTGCATATGTATACGGCATCACGAAGCCAATCATCGATGAGAACACAGCCAAGGCAGCAAGCGAAGCAAGACTGGAGCTGCTCCCTGACGCTGACAACTTCACTGACAGCGGCGCTGATCTCGTTGAGTATGAGCCGGGCAAGGTTTATGCTGTTGATGCTTACACAGCTGACAACGGCGCAGGCATGGTAGTTACAGTCAAGTCCAACTCCTACGGCGGTCTTCTGACAGCTATGGTAGGTATCGACAAGGACGGAGCTATCACAGGCGTCAAGGTAACTGAGCATGCCGACACCCCGGGTGTAGGAACCAAGGCACAGGCCCCTGGTCACCTCGACCAGTACAAGGGCCACACAGAGCTCGGAAGTGATACCATCAAGGCACATGCTGACGACATCGTCGAGGTAACAGGTGCTTCCGTATCCTCCGGAGCTATCCACAAAGCTGTTTACTGCGCACTTGAACAGTACAAGGCTATGGGAGGTGTAAAGTAATGGAAAAGAAAAGCAAACTCGCGATTCTGACTAACGGAATCATCAAGGAGAACCCTACACTGGTACTTCTCCTCGGAACATGCCCGTTCCTTGCTACATCTTCATCACTGATCAATGCGCTCGGAATGGGACTTTCAGCTACAGCCGTACTGATCTGTTCCAATATCGTAATCTCGATGCTGCGTAAGGTTATTCCTAACAAGGTCAGAATCCCTTGCTACATCGTAGTTATCGCCGGCTTCGTAACCCTGGTACAGTTCGTACTCCAGGCTTACGCACCGGACATCAACAAAGCACTTGGAGTATTCATTCCGCTGATCGTTGTTAACTGCATCATCCTCGGAAGAGCTGAGGCATTCGCCAACAAGAACACTGTTGTCGACTCTGCTCTCGACGGAATCGGAATGGGCCTCGGATTCACACTTGCCCTCGCTGCAATGGGCGCTATCAGAGAGTTCTTCGGTACAGGATGCCTCCTCGGCTTCACTATCATCCCGAACTTCTCCATCGGATTCTTCAACCTGCCTCCTGGCGGATTCTTCGTATTCGGTGTGCTGATCGCTATCATCCAGGCAGCTACCAAGGGTAAGGCACTCAAGGCTAAGGGCTTCAGCTGCGGACTCTGCCCGATGTACAATTCGTGCAACACTGCAGAGGCTAACGAAGAGCTCGAGGCTGAGAAAGCAGCTAAGGCTGCACCGGCAGTATAGAAAGGAGGACAGACATAATGGTAAACCTTATAGTAATCTTTATGGCGATAGTCCTCGTTAACAACTTCGTACTGTCGCAGTTCCTCGGAATCTGTTCATTCCTTGGTGTATCAAACAAGATGAGCTCTGCAGTTGGTATGGGCGGTGCGGTAGTCTTCGTAATGGTTATCGCTGAGCTCGTAACATGGCCTGTAATGCAGCTCCTTAACAAATTCGAGATCGGATATCTGCAGACTGTAGTATTCATTCTCGTAATCGCAGCACTCGTTCAGTTCGTAGAGATGTTCATGAAGAAGTACCTGCCGGCTCTCCAGAAGGCACTCGGTATCTTCCTCCCGCTCATCACTACTAACTGTGCTATTCTCGGTGCTACGATCAACGCAATCAGTTTTGGCTATACATACGTGCAGTCCGTGGTTTATGCCTTCGGCGCAGGTGTCGGCTACATGGTAGCTATGATCCTGTTTGCAGGCATCCGTGAGGAAAAGCTGTACAACACAGAAGGCGTTCCTACTCCTTTCAAGGGCGTAGGCATCATCCTCGTTGCAGCTTCCATCATGGCTCTTTCCTTCATGGGCTTCACCGGTATGTTCCAGTAAGGAGGTGTACTAATGGCTAATGTTATGACACCTGTACTGTTAGTAGCAGTTATCGGACTTATCTGCGCAGGACTCCTGGTATTCGCTTCCAAGGTGTTCCATGTAGCAGTAGATGAAAGAGTTACTCAGGTCAGAGAGTGCCTTCCTGGCGCTAACTGCGGCGGATGCGGATTCGCTGGATGCGATGACTACGCTTCCAACCTGGTAGCTGACGAAGAGCTTCCTTGCACAAAGTGCTCACCTGGCGGAGCAGCTGTAGCAGCTCAGATCGCTGAGATCCTCGGCAGAGCTGCAGGCGCAACCGAGCCTCAGGTAGCACAGGTTATGTGCAACGGCACATGCGGAGCAAGACGTACTGTCCTCGAGTGGCAGGGAATGCAGTCCTGCAAGGGCGCTAAGGGTTGGTTCTCATCCCCTAATGCCTGCATGTACGGATGTATCGGTCTCGGAGACTGCGTGAACGCCTGCCAGTTCGATGCTATCGGCATCGTAGACGGCATTGCAAAGGTCAACAGAGAGAACTGCGTGGCATGCGGCGCCTGCGCAAGCGCCTGCCCGCAGAAGATCATCAGCCTCGTACCGCAGAAGAACATGGTACACGTTCTGTGCTCATCCACAGACAAGGGTGCTGTTGCACGCAAGAACTGCGACAATGCATGCATCGGCTGCATGAAGTGCACAACAGTCTGCAACTTCGATGCGATCCACGTTGAGGACAACCTCGCCAAGATCGACCCGGCAAAGTGCAAGTCCTGCGGACTCTGCGCTGCTGTATGCCCGACCGGAGCTATCAACAGCTTCAAGAAGCTGCCTAGCAAGGAGCAGGCAGAGAAGGTCGCTGCAGCTAAGAAGGCAAAGGCTGCCGCAGCTAAGCCTGCAGCACCAAAGCTGACACCGGAGCAGATCGAAGAGCTCAAGGCCAAGAAGGCAGCTGAAAAGGCAGCCGCTGAAGCCAAGGCATAATGTGTCAATAGGGACGGTCCTTTTTGACACATCGCACACAATGCAATACGGGAGCCGCGAATCATCGCGGCTCTCTTTTGTTTTGCGCGGAAGATGCTGCGGAAATGGTCCTGCCTGTGGTCCTGAAGTGTGGCAGAAATACGAGTTTGCTGCAGAATTGGTCCTGAGTGTGGTCCTGAGCAGCCGTTTTGCACGAAATTTGCTGCAGAAATGGTCCTCCCTGTGGACCTGAGGTGTGGCAGAAATACGAGTTTGCTGCGGAATTGGTCCTGCGTGTGGACCTCGTTGATGATTTTGCATGGAAGAAGCTGCGGAATTGGTCCTGCGTGTGGTCCTGAAGTGCGGCAGAAATACGAGCTTGCAAACAGATTGGTCCTATATGTGGTCCTGAGGTGAGGAATTATGGCAGAGCTGCAGCCGCGGCAAGGTGATCGGGCGTTGAGAAGAGAAAGGAAAAAGCGAACATAAATATCCATATTTGGTCATATAACGAACAAATACATTGAATAATGACCGAATATGGTGTACGATATAACCATAGTATAGTGAATAAGCTGGTGAGACAAGGATGAGGACTCCGGATAACAGAAACGGGTGATATAGATGAGGACGCTGGATGAACTGAAGGGAAGGAAGAAGCAGCTGGGATATACGAATGCTGTGATCGCAGAGAAGTCGAAGGTGCCGCTTGCTACGGTACAGAAGGTCTTCAGCGGTGCGACTAAGAATCCGAGGTGGGAGACGCTGGCTGCCATCGAGAAGGTTTTGTATGAGTATACGCTGTCACCGCAGACGGAGGTCGTCAGGGAAGTGCTTGCGGAATATGATCCATCCTATGAAAAGAAGCTGAAGGATAATCGTAATGAGCGGTGGCCGAGACAGGGTGAATATACGCTGGAGGACTACTATGCGTTACCGGATGATGTCCGGGCGGAGCTGATCGACGGCGTCATCTATGACATGACGGCGCCGCGGCGTATCCATCAGGAAATTCTGGGGCAGCTGTATCTGGAGTTTTCCGGCTGTATTGAGAAGCATAACAAGCGGCACGGGAGCAAGTGCAAAGTGTATTTTGCACCGGTGGATGTCAGGCTGTTCAGAGACGACAGGAATATGTTCGAGCCGGATCTTATTGTGCTGTGCCATGAAGATAATAATGAGATGAGGATCGAGGGCGCGCCGGAATTCGTGCTGGAGATGCTGTCTGATTCGACTCGCAGCAAGGACTGTCTGCTCAAGCTGAACAAGTATCTGCAGGCGGGGGTGCACGAATACTGGATCGTGGATCCGCGTACAAGGAAGATATTCGCATATGACTTTAAGGAAGATGTATTGCCGGAGGTGTTCACTTTCTCTGATAAGGTTCCGGTGAGCATTTCCGGAGGTGAATGCAAAATAGACTTCAGGAAGATATGCGCAGCGGTCGGGTGGTAAGATGACAGCCGCATGAGACTGCAGGTAATCGGGTGGCAGGATGACAGCCGCATGAGACTGCCAGGTGACCGGGTGCAGGCTGCATGAAAATGAAAAGAATTTGTGAAGCCTGAATGAAAGTACTTGACATGCAGGGGTAGTGTAAATAGTATACTGCGAGTATAAGAAAATGAGTGTGCTGACGGGGCTTCGGGCACTGTCGCACACAACAGTATATAAAAAAAGAAAGATGTGCTGACCGGACGGGACTGTTGGGTCAGGAGCATAACTGATTAATAGAAAGAGGGGCAGGAGTAATCTTGATTGACGAATATCTGAAGGCCCGCAAGATGGGTGAAAAAGCATATAAGGCCAAGGTGGCGGACGGTGAGTATCCGTTTGTACCGGCGCTTGACGACATCGTGCCTGACAACGGGACGCTGTCGCAGGTTCAGGTCGGCCTGATGGAGATCCCGGTGGATCTGATCGCCGGGACGAAGACGAGGGCGAGACAGAATTCTTTCGCGCCCGATTTCATGCCGCTGCTGGCGCCGGAAACTGAGTTTGCCGCGAAGTGGAGCAATCTGTACCAGGCTCAGATGGCTGAGGGGTTCAACAGCCCAATCAGGGTGTATGAGTATCTGCACAGGTTCTACGTGCTTGAGGGCAACAAGAGGGTCTCGGTCAGCAGGTTCCTTGAGATGCCTGTGATCGCTGCGGATGTCACGAGGCTGGTGCCGAGGGCTGAGGTGCTCGAGGCTGAGCCTGCGTATGCTGAGTTCATGCAGTTCTTCAAAGCGGCGCCTGTATACGGGATCGAGTGCACCCAGAAGGGCGCGTATCATGAGATATGCGAGATCGCGGGCGTCCCGTGGGGCGAGACGTGGAATGACGACCTCGTGAAAGCTCTCAAGCTGGGATTCTGGCGTTTTGCCCGCGCGACTTCGGAGATATCCGGCAAGCTGACCGGCATGACGATGGGCGATGCTTTCCTTATTTACCTCAGGATCTTCAGGGGCGATGCGCTCGGCGCGCGCGAGAGCGAGCACGAGACGGGCAAAAAGATAAAGCGTATCCGCAAGGAGCTGTACACGGCGCAGAACGAGGACAAGGTGTCGCTGGTCGAGTCGTCGGAGGATGCTCTGCACGCCGGCAACCTGATCGAGAAGGCGGAGAAGGCTGTCGCCGGGCCGGGTTCTCTTGCGAGCATGGTCATCCCGAATCTGGCGTACTCGAAGAGACACCCGCTGAAGGCGGCGTTCATCTACGACAGGCTGCCTGAGGATTCCAACTGGATATACAATCACGAGGCGGGCAGGATCCGCCTGGAGAAGACATACAACGGGCTGGTGAAGACGAAGAGGTTCATTGCTCTGGCAGCCGGCGAGGAGGAGCGCCTTGCGCAGGACGCTGCTGCTGAGGCTGAGGGCCGCAGCACGGGCGGCTCGGGTACGGGCAGGAAGACTGCGGCATCCAGGGAGCGCTATGCTGCTTTCGATGATGCGGCAGCAGCTGCGGTCAAGTGGGGCGCTGATGTCGTGTTCACACCTTCTGTAAGGCAGAGCGATGACACCTTACGCGCGGCCATCAAATACGATGATGTCATCTTCCTCAACTGCTCGATCAACCTGGCGCACCAGGCTGTTAGGACTTATTACGCCAAGCTGTATGAGGCAAAATTCCTGGCGGGCATCGTTGCAGGCTCTGCGGCCGCGCTGGACGGCACGCACAAGATCGGCTACTGCTCTGACTACCCGATATACGGAACGATAGCAAGCATCAATGCTTTTGCCATAGGTGCAGCCATGACCGATCCGTATGTGAAGATTTACCTCGACTGGTCGGGCAAGCAGGACCACGACTGGTGGTGGTCGATGGTTGACCAGGGCATCCATGTCATTTCGGCCATCGACTCGACGCATAACACTGACGGCTCCAATGCCTACGGCGTGTGCTATGTCGACAAAGTCGCTCCGGGCGAGGGTACGGACCTCTCGGGCGAGTGCAAAATAACCAATCTCGCGGCGCCTATATGGAAATGGGGCAAGCTGTATGAGATAATAGTCAAAACGATAATCGATGGTACCTACAAGTCCAAGTCTGTCGACAAGAAGGACCAGGCGACCAACTACTGGTGGGGCATGATGTCCGGCGTTGTGGATATCGAGCTCGCCGACAGGATCTTCCCTTCAACAAGGCAGCTGGTCGACATCCTCAGGACGGACATAATCTGCGGCTCGATGAACCCGTTCGACGGCGAGCTCCGCAGTCAGGACGGCCTGGTCCGCAAAGCTGATGACGCCCCGCTTTCGAGC
>Ga0256404_1007672_pt1 | contig 16839 bp, 16 predicted proteins | sample RumenRJG_01DNA_FD_185990 | JGI IMG/M metagenome (GOLD analysis project Ga0256404, IMG submission 185990) | Bovine rumen microbial communities from Lethbridge, Alberta, Canada - RJG_01 | ecosystem: Host-associated > Mammals > Digestive system > Stomach > Rumen | place: Canada: Alberta | collected...
CCGCAACAATTGGTTTTTAAAAGAAATATGTGAAATTTTCAAGGTGCTAAAGAAAAGGGAGGAGGGTTTAACCTCTTATTTGACCCCAACATCATCATTCTATTTATCCATAAAAACAGCCGGAGGCTGTTTTTCCGGCTCCGGCTGTATGATCATGGCTTTTCCTGTCAGGATTTGCTGTTCTTTATTCAGTTCTGAAAAAGCGGTGTTGAATAGTAGCGGTCACCGCTGTCCGGAAGCAGGACGACTATGGTTTTTCCTTTGTTTTCCGGACGTTTTGCTAGTTCTACTGCTGCCTGGAATGCCGCTCCGGAGGAAATGCCAACCAGAACGCCTTCCTTCTTTGCAATCAGCTTTGAGGCAGCAAAGGCATCCTCATTCTCAATCGTTATAATTTCATCGTAGATCTTTGTATTCAGAACTTCCGGCACAAAACCGGCCCCGATGCCCTGGATCTTATGCGGACCGCCATGTCCCTGGGAAAGTACCGGTGACGTTGCCGGCTCGACCGCCGCAACCTTCACCTGCGGGTTCTTTTCCTTCAAATACTCACCGACACCCGTCAGTGTCCCGCCTGTTCCCACGCCGGCTACGAAATAATCAACCTTTCCGTCCGTATCGTTCCAGATTTCCGGACCGGTGGTCGCCTTGTGCGCGGCCGGATTGGCCGGATTAACAAACTGTCCCGGGATAAAGCTGTTCGGAATTTCCTTCGACAGCTCTTCGGCTTTCGCAATGGCGCCCTTCATGCCTTTGGCTCCTTCTGTAAGTACGATTTCTGCGCCATAAGCTTTCAGAATGTTTCTGCGCTCCACGCTCATAGTTTCCGGCATGGTCAGGATAATCCGGTATCCCTTGACAGCCGCAATGCTCGCCAGACCAATACCGGTGTTTCCGCTTGTAGGCTCAATAATAGTATAGCCTTCCTTCAGCAGACCTTTTTCCTCGGCATCCTCGATCATAGCTCTGGCAACGCGATCCTTCACACTTCCGGCCGGATTAAAATACTCCAGCTTCATCAGAATGGTCGCCTCAAGGCCAAGTTCCTTCTCAATATTTACAGCTTCTACCAGCGGTGTATTTCCAATCAGTCCTAAAACGCCTTTATAAACCCTGCTCATTTTCTGCCTCCATACGTAAAACTCATCTAAAATGTATAAGTCATATAACTTATATATGTTTTATAGGTTATCTAGATTATAGACCGTACTTTCCCTTTTGTCAACACAAAAAAGCTGCTGCATTAAAAAAACTGCCGCGTTAAATGCGGCAGTTTCCCGATCGAAAATCCATGGTATTATTTTTTTACTTCTGTCTTTTCGGCTTTGACCTTCTCTGTTTCAGTCTTCGCTTCCTTCTTCTCTGCCGCCTCTTCCTGCCGTTCCTGTTTCTCATTCTTAATTTCCCAGTGCAGCAGGATGGTCAGCGCGGCTCTCAGACCGATAATGCCGGCGGTCATCGCGATCTCGGACATATTCCGCAGAATAACCGTTCGCATAATCTCGCTTCCCAGCTTGAATTCAAGTCCCATAGCCAGACCTTCGGCCAGAACAAGGCGGGTATCCGGTTTCCGGTGAAAATAGTTGATCAGTGCCTTGACGCCTGTAACAGCAATGATCCCGACGCCGATGTACTCGAACATCAGAATCGCCAGCTCTGCAGTGTTGGTCAGGATCAGCTCCAGAACACCGGTTAAATCAGAAAAGCCTAACAGCATAGCCTTCCCCCTTTCAGGTTATACGTTGACAGGTTACACAAAAACCATATAGAACAATACCGCTACCAGACCGACGGCAAAAAGCGTAAGCCCGAAGGAGAAGCTTTCGACCACACTTTTCTGCACGGAGGATTCCTTCGAGTAGAAACGCTGGAAAGCAAAAATCTTGTACCGCTGCTCCAGCCTGGCCGGGCGGAATATTGTCTTTTTCAAAACATAAAGGATCGTATCTGTCAGTTTATCACAAATTCTGGAGAAGAATGTACCGATGGCCGGAAGAATAACCAAAATCAGCGGACGGTAAATCAGGTTCTCCAGATCCAGCCATTCCGGCCATGCACTGATATAGATCCGGTTTCCGTTTTCATCTGTCTTCATCAGCGCTGTACGGATCACTGCAAAATAAACGGCTGCTCCGATCGCCAGCGAAACGCACGCACCCTTGACGCAGGTCCAGGAAAAATAGCGGATATTCTCCTCCAGCTTTCCGGAATACAGGAACGGGGACGCCATATCCGCCAGTCTGTTCATGGTACGGTACGGGAACAGACCAAGAACCGGAAGAACCAGGGCAGAACAAAGCAGTGCGAAGGCCGACTGGGCATTCATGTAATGATGGGTGCTCTCCTCCATCTTCTCCTGGTTGTACGGGTTCTTCTCGATAAACAGACACACGTACAATTTCAGCATGTACGCCAGCGTCAGACCGCCGGAGATCAGGAACAGCCATTCTGCCGTCTTGAACCCTGCGGTGACTCCATGGATATTCATGTACTCCACAATACTTTCATGCAGCAGCGTTTTGCTGATGTATCCGTTCCAGAACGGTACGCCTGCAATACCCAGAGCTCCCATCAGAAAGATGAAGTTAAGCATCGGCTTGTGACGTCCGAACCCGCGGATATCGTTCAGATTCAGCTTGTGAATATTCATGACAACCACGCCGGCACACATGAAAAGATCCAGCTTGATCAGCGAATGGTTGACCATATGCAGGAAAAGTCCGCGGCAGGCCAGCGCATTTTCGCTTCCCAGCAGGTTCATCATGCCGGCACCGGTCAGGATGAAACCGATCTGTGACAGAGACGAGCAGGCCAGGGTGCGCTTCAAATCGACGGAGAAAACCGCCAGCACGGCCCCCAGAACCATGGTGATCACGCCGATTACCAGAATGACCATGCCCCAGCGGGTATCGCCGTTCATGATATAGGCCCCGGTAATCAGAATACCATAAATACCGGCTTTTGTCAGGATGCCGGAAAGAAGTGCTGAGGCAGGCGCCGGCGCTACCGGATGTGTTTTCGGCAGCCAGAAATGAAGCGGAAAGGCACCGGCCTTGGCACCGAAGCCAAACAGCAGGCAGATGGCTGCCGCCCACATCCACCCGGAATTATGGCTGGCGGCACAGGCGTCCATCAGTTCATCCATGTTCAGCGTTCCGACACCGTGGTACAGAAGGAACAGCCCCATCAGCATCACCATGCCGCCGAGCACGCCGACGCACAGATAGGTGGCTGCGTTGCGCAGGGCAGCCGGACTTTCGTCATGCGCTACCATTACGTAGGAAGAGAGCGACATGATCTCAAAAAAGATATACGTAGTAAACAGATCCCCGGAAAGGAACACGCCCACGGTTGCTCCGAACGTAATCAGCGTAAAGAAATAGTAGCGGTTCCGGTTCCGGTAGCTTTGAAGATATTCTTTGGAAAAAATAGTGGTCATCATCCACATTAAAATGGCGATGCCGCTGTAGACGGCACGAAAACCGTCCATCTTCAGATAAATATCCATTCCGCAGATATCTGCTGCTTTCCAGGAAAATTCACTGCCGCCGGCGACTTTGATAAACAGCCAGACGATACAGACAAACTCCAGAATGGTTACAAAATCAGCAAAATAGCTGCGGGCTGCCTTGTTCCTCCGCCCGATCAGGTAACTGATCAGGGCGCCGATCATCGGCCAGATCACAAGAGCAAGCAGGATGCCATTGTTATTCATATTTTCAACCTCCTCCTCAGATCAGGCCGCTTCCAACCTGTGTAAAGAAGCTGACCAGCGGACCGGAAAACAGTCCGGACAGAACCATCAGGCAGCACAGAACCACCATGGGAACCGTCATGCACTTGCCCGCTTCATGAACATTTTCAAGAGAAGCTTCGTTAAAATTCTTTCCGGGAACGTACGCCGGGACGATGACCGTAAACTGATAAACAGCCGTCAGAATGGCGGAGATGATCAGCGCAATTACACCCAGCGGCGCAATGGAAAGAGAACTGTCCACGGCTGCTTTTGCCAGATACCACTTGCTGACGAAACCGCACAGTCCCGGCAGGCCCATCAGGGCTGCAGAACCGACGATAAAACAGCCGAATGTAACCGGCATCTTCTTTGCATAGCCGCGCATCTGGAAGATGTATTCTTTTCCGGTATGGCAGATGACAGCGCCGGCTCCGAAGAAAAGAACAATCTTCATAACGCCGTGAAACAGCATGTGTGCCAGCCCTCCGGTCAGCCCTTCCGGTGTCATCAGCGTTACACCGATCAGTATGTAGGAAAGGTTGCTGACGGTTGAGTAGGCCAGTCTTCTCTTCAGATGCTGCTCACGCACCGCCATGATGGAACCGAAAACGACAGTCCAGCAGGCAAACGAGAACACCACATACTGGGCCCATGAGCCCATAAGAATATCCGGTCCGAAGCCATAGTATGTAACTCTCATGATGGCGAACACGCCGGCCTTAACAACCGCTACCGCATGCAGCAGGGCGGTTACCGGAGTCGGGGCAACGCCGGCGGTCGGAAGCCAGCCGTGGAACGGCCATACGGCTGCTTTAACGCCAAACCCGAAGAAGGTAACTACGTACGCCGCCCGCAGCAGGTTCTCTCTTCCGGCGGTATTCACACCCTGAAGAACACCTCCGTATACAAAATCTGTCGTTCCGGCGGCATTCATCAGGATCATGATACCCATGAATGCGAAGGCCGCTCCGCACACCGAATACATCAGATATTTACGGCCTGCATCCAGTGCTTTGACATCCATCTCGTGCATAATAATCGGAAGTGTAATCAGTGTCAGCAGTTCATAGCAAAGGTACATCGTGATCAGATTTGCCGAGAACGCGACCCCGGCAGCAACACCGTAGGACATCGTATAAAAAGCAAAAAATGCATTCTGCTTCTTTTCGCGGCGCATGTACTCAAAGCCATAGATGGAGGCCAGCGGCCACAGCAGCGCCAAAAGGCCCGCATATACCATGCTCAGTCCGTCTATCCGGAAGGCAATGGCTGCCTGCGGTGTAATCTGGATTGCACGGAAGGCCAGCGTGCTTCTGCTGAAGACAAGATACAAAATAAACGCCGAATTGATGACCGTTACCAGCGTTACGTAAATATCGCGGGGCTTTTCCTGCGTAAAGCTGATCGCACCGATCAGCGCGCCGCAAAGGAGCGGAAATAATATCGGAAACAATATCCATGCATTATTCATATCGCCATCCCTCCTTCACGCAATCAATGATCCGGCAATACCGGTCAGGAAATTCTGTATCGGGGAAATCCAGATACCCAGGATCAAAACAGCAGCTGCAAGGATAACCATCGGAACCGTCATACCCGCTCCCGCTTCCTTTCTGGAAACCGAAGAGTAGTCAAAATCTGCCCCCGGCAGAAAAGCATGCACCGAAATCATGATCAGATATCCGGCGGTGAGCAGGGCACTGACCAGCAGTACAGCCGGACCGATCCACTCCAGAGCACCGCTTCCGCTCTGGAGGGATCCCTGCGCCAGATACCATTTGCTCACAAACCCTGCCGTCGGCGGAATACCCGTCAGACCCAGACCGGCAATCGTAAAGCACCACATGGTAACCGGCATTTCCTTGCCGATTCCGCGCAGCTGATCCACTTTTGTTCTTCCGGTTTTAATGATCACAGCGCCGGCACACATAAACAGAAGATCCTTCATAATGGAATGGAACAGCACATGAAGAAGCGCCCCGGCCATGCCGATCTGCGTCAGTGTGGAAAGCCCGAACAGTACATAGGAAACCTGACTGACGGATGAATAGGCCAGCCTCTTCTTAAAACCGTTTTCCTTATAGGCAAGCATGGATCCCATGAACACCGTAATCAGCGTCAGAATCATCCAGGTACGCTGCACCCAGGTTCCCCGGATGAAATCCGCCCCGGTCACATAAAATACAACACGGATGATCGCAATTACACCACATTTTGTGATGACGCCGGACATGACAGCGGACGCCGGTGAAGGAGCTTCCGGATGGGCGGTTGGCAGCCAGGCGTGCATCGGGAACATGCCGGCCTTGGTACCGAAACCGATAATGACCGCCATGGTTACCGCCAGCAGCAGCCCTTCATGGCCGGCCGTTTTGGCAGCGTCCAGACATCCTCCCGGCATGAAACCGTCAGAAACCGTATATGAACTGAAATAGAAAAGTCCGATGAGTCCCAGAGAAGCGCCAAATACCGAATAGTACAGATATTTCTGCGCTGCAATAATGGAAGCTTTCGTATGGCTGTTCATTACCATCGGGAACGATAGCAGACTCATCAGTTCGAAGCACATATAAAGCGTAATGTAGTTTCCTGCAAACAGGATGCCCATGATGGCCGCCTCCGTCAGCAGATAAAACCGGTAAAAGTTTGTCTGCCTCTCCTCGTGCTCCATATATTCAAAGGAATAGATTCCCACCAGCATCCAGACTATGCTGATAAACGCCGCAAAAAAGCGCCCGAGATCATCCATCCGGAATAGAAACCGGATATCCCTCGTCACGGAAAGCCCCGCCTGCCCGCCGGCCGCGCAGGAAGCAAGGACAAGAACGGTTTCAATCACCAGAACCGCTGCCACAAAAGCGGTCCGATATCCTTTTTCCGAAAATTTATGCCCTCTCAGCACCGATATGCCTGCCGCCAGTACGGGAAAAGCGATCGCTGATAACATAAAAAACATATCTCTCCTCTCCTCCCTTCTATGCCAGCATATTCAGTCCGGACTGAATCAGGCGGATCACGGTACCGGAACAGCAGCCCAGGTACAGATTGGCAGCGATAAATACCGCCATGGCAATGACAAAGGAAACGTTTTTCTTATCGCAGATCAGGGTGAATTTGTCCCCCTCCTGCGAATTGCCCCCCGCCCGTGAGAAAAGAACCATGATGGCAGGAACATAATACATGGCGTTCAGCAGTGTGGAAACAGCCAGAACCATCAGCCCGATGATCAGTTTTTTTGTGCCCGACTGAATGGCTGCGGCCGCCAGGTAATATTTGGTGATAAATCCGGCAAACATCGGAATGCCAATCATGGACAACGCACCGACCACGAAGGCTATGCCGGCCAGTCCGTTGCGGTGCCCGGCTCCGCGCAGCCGTGAAAACTTTCTGCTGCCCCCGGAAACCTCCATAAAGCCGCCGGCCGCATCGAACAGCATCGGTTTGGTAAACGCATGAGCCAAAATCTGAAATACCGCGGCAATCATGCCGGTCGTCGAGCCTAGGCCGATGGCCATATAGATATAACCGATCTGTGCCACCGAGGAATACGCAATCATCCTCTTCAGATCTTTCTCGGTCATGGCATGAAGCGAACCGACAATCATCGCACAGCATCCAAAGAAAAACAGAACATTGATGGCTTTGGAGGAATTGAAAACATCGGTGCCCAGCACACGATAAACAATCTTAATCAGAAGAATAATGTAGCCTTTCAGCACAAGACCGGATAAAATAGCGGAGGAAGCCGACGTTGAGCTTCCGTGTGCATCCGGCAGCCAGGAATGGAACGGAAACAGCGCGCTCTTGGTTGCAAGACCAACGCAGAACAGCACAATCACAACCTCCAGCGGCTGTGCATACTGACCGGACGATGCAAGCTGTTCAATGGCGCCATGAAGGCTGACCATCAGAAGGTGTCCGGTAATATCATACAGAATGCAGATACCCATCAGAAACATACCGGAGCCAAGAAGGCTCAGGCACAGATACCGCATCGTAGCGACCAGGGTCTGATTTCCCTTCCTGGCCATAACAATGGCGCAGGCTGCAATGGTATTGATCTCGACAAAAACGTATCCGGTGAAAAGGTCGTTCGTGTAAATCAGACAGAGCATGGAGACGAAAAGGAGGTTCATCATCAGAAAATAAAGATTGACCTTCGTGCTCTCCACATCTTCAAAAATATGTTTCATTCCGCCCAGCAGTGAAAGCAGCATGACAATGCTGAATACCATTGCCAGCATGGCCTCCAGCACGCCCACGCGGATTTCATTGCCCCATGGAGCTGGAAAATGTCCCATCATATAGGTAAACGAATCACCCATGCGGATGGTATATACCAGTACGGCTGCATTCAGGACCCCGTCAGCGCTGACAACCATCAGACAGCAGTTTCTCGCCGCCCTGGCTGACAAAACCGAGCACAGGACTCCGGAAAACAGCGTCATGATAATGCAGAAGAGCGGGAAATTCTGTATAAAATCCAGCATTTATTCGCCCTCCTTTTCCTTCTCTTCTTTTCTTGCAAGCTTTACTATTTTATCAATATTCAGCGTATGATAGGCCCGGTACAGTCTTACCGCCAGCGCCAGCAAAAACGCCGAGAAGCTGACAGAGACAACAATTCCGGTCAGAACCAGACCGGCCGGGATCGGGTTGATATAATCTTCAAACTTCGCCGGATTGGTGATGGCGATCGGCGCCAGCCGTCCGGTGATGTATCCCTTGGACGCCAGAAACAGATACATGGCGGTATCCATAAAGTTAAATCCGATGATTTTCTTGATGATGTTGCGGTTTAACAGAAGGGTTGTAAATCCGATACCATACACGATCATCGCCGTGGCTTCGTAATAATTGGTGGCAATATGCTTTAGCAAAGTATCCAGCATATCAGATCTCCTCCCTAATAAACAGTGAATAGAAACCGAACATGGTGCAGCACACGATCAGTCCGACGGCAATGTTCAGCGGCAGGATCAGCCCGGAACTGAGGATGGCGCCGGGCTTCCCAAGGGGAATGTGCGTTTCCAGCCCGTTGGCGCCGGTAAAGAACGCATAGCATTTGGCAAATGCGTAAAACCCGAGAGCGCACACGGTAACCCTGCGGAAGGTGCGGTAGGTAAAGAACCGGTTCATAGCTTCCGAGCCGAATGCGTTGTAATAAAGGATCAGAGCCGCTCCCATCACGGTTCCGCCGGAAAAACCTCCGCCGGGCGAAATATGCCCGTTCATGATAATGTAGATACCGAACATCAGAACGCAGGGAATCTGCAGTTTCGCCACTTTTCGAAGAATCGGATCCACATGGGGCTCATAAATCTTATCGTCCAGCGACTTCCCTTTTTTCTTCCGGTCATTTCTGAGCAGAATAAGAACGGCACTGACGGCGATAAACAATACATGCGATTCACCGAGGGTATCGAACGCTCTGTAGTCAAGGATCATGCCGCCGACAATGTTCACGCCGCCGGTTTCCTCCAGACCTTTTTCAATATATCTTCTGGACACTTCGTTGTTGACAGGATTGTCCGGATCACCAAAGCTGGGCAGATAGGAAACGGTCAGCAGCATGGCGAAAATGATAAACAGCGCGAAAATGAAGGAAATAAAGCTTCTCGCCCGGTCAAAGGCCCCCTCCTCACGGTTGTCAATCCAGTCGCGCATACGCTCGGTGAAGGATTTTTCATGATGCCTGGCTATTTCCGTGTCCTTTCTTACAGGCTGATACCCGTAATTGTCCGGATTGTCCATTCCACACAGATACTCGCCGTTCAGCCATCTTGTAAATTTGGACTGGCTATTACTCATCGGAATTATCCTCCTCATTCTCTTCCAGTTTTTCATCATCCATCGCGTTGATCTTTCGCAGCGTGATCAGGAAAAGAAGGCCGGTGATGCCGGCTCCGACAGCTGCTTCCGTGATGGCCAGGTCCGGGGACTGGAGAATGATCCAGATGACGGACATGATCATGCTGTACGCCATCTGAATAATCACGGCGACCAGCAGGTTCCTGGAAAGGCAGACAGCGATCGCACATAAAATCAGAAATGAACAAAGAATGCATTCCAGTACACTCATGGTTTTGTCACCTCGAATTCATGATCCGCCTTCGGATTGGTTACAATTTCAATTTCGGCTATCATATGACTGGAAACAGGGCTGGCCAGCCAGAAAAACAGGAGAATCATAATCATTTTGGCCGTCATGATGGTAAAACCGCTAAGAATCATCAGCCCCACCAGAATGCACATAAGCCCCATCGTATCGCCCATGGCGGCGATCTGCATCCGGTTCATGACATAGTTCATGCGGTAAACGCCCAGAATGGCACGAACCTCAACAAAGAGGCCGAAAAGCAGAAGCACCGCTGCTATTATGAAACGTATCCATTCACCAATCATTGTGTTCCCTCCTTCCCTTCCGCCTTCATGGAAGCCTTCTGCCGACGCTCGTACTCCTCGCGGCCGACTTCAATTCCGTGCTCATGGCTCAGAATCTCCGCTTCCTTTTTGCTCTTAAGCGTTTTCTCGCGATATACGGTCAGATACAGATTAACCATAACAACGACCGCCAGGAAACTGATCATGGCATATACCAGCGCAACATCAACCAGATACTGTTCGCCGATCAGATAGGCAAGAACACAGATGATAATGATGACTTCCGTACCGATCATGTTGATGGCAACAATCCGGTCCGTAAACCGCGGTCCGATGATCGCGCGGATCAGAGCCAGGATCAGTATGATGGCCATCACAACCATCACAAAACCGAGAAGAAATTCTCTCGCACTGTTCAGGATCTCCATTTTCAAGCCTCCTCCATCTTCTGCAGCAGCCGGACAAATACACTGTTGTCAATACCTTCCGCCAGCGATTTATCAAGCGCATGGACACAGTAATGGCCGTTTTCTTCCAGAACCGTGATGGTTCCGGGGGTGATGGTAATCGAATTGGCCAGCAGTACCCTCGATGCATCGGTCTTAATATCCGGTGTAAAATATACCAGCTGCGGCTCAAAGTTCATATGCCGTGCCATGGATATTTTAAGGACAGCAATATTCGCCTTTACAATTTCCACAAGCACCGTTCCGAAATACCGGAACAGCAATCCGTACCATTTCAGCGAGTGGTGTTTCTTTCCGCTTCCGTACCCCAGAAACTTGTAGGAGAACAGGGTAAGCACGGCAGAAAAACCGACGCCGAACAGGGCAATCTCAAGGGTCAGCTTCCCATTCAGAAGCACCCAGAGAAGCCACAGAACAATGAATAAAATCATACCTCTCCATTCCTTTCATTTTTAAAATAAATAATCCGGGTGTCAAAAGTGCTATTGCCACCCATTTATGAAATTAAAGCTTTTGACAGCCGTGAGGCATCCAATCTTAAAGTTTGGAAGACTGACAAATACCCCGCCCGGAAGCGGGGTAATCAATGCAGTTTTTTTCCTGTCAATTACTTTTCTTTGTTTTCAGATAGCGGAAAGCGTAAGGATCCATGACAATGCTGCCCGTCTGTACCGGCTCGCCCGTGACCAGATCCCGGCAGCCTGGATTTTCCTCATTAATCCACGCGGTCTGAGAATGCTCACTGAAATTAAAGAGGCCGGTGATCTTTTCTTCATTCCTATACCTGCAAAATCCCAGAATTTCCTTTGCATGCGTGTCCAGTGTCCAGCACTCCGCCTCCGATTCGAAAGCTTTTTCTTCTTTTCTTATTTTTTCAAGAATATCCAGCGCATGAAAAAGGCGTCCCTGTACGGTATCCGGAGAATCAATATTTTCTGTCAGCTTCCAGTTCATGGGACCGCGGCAGATATACCGGGCATCCCTTGCTTTCTCCGGATCATCCTTGTAGCTGTAATCATTCACCTGGCCAATTTCATCACCGCTGTACAGAACCGGCAGGCCGGGGAGCATGAAAAGCAATGCATGCAGCATAATGTCCATCCGTATGGAGCTGTCCATCATTTCGTCACTGCCCTCGAAGCCGGCACGTTCTATCCCGCACATACTGGCGGTTCTGCCGCAGAAGCGTGCATCCTCATTCACGTAATCCACATTGCACAGCTCGCCGCGGCTGTTGCTGGAGCCACTGTACCCCCGGAAGTAATCATTCAGATACTTCTTATGGCTGATTTCCATGATGCCCTGGCCACGCAGCAGATCATAATCCAAATTCCATGAAATGTCATCATGATTTCGAAGATAATTTTCAAAGACGTGCGCTGTCGAAAAACTGCTCAGCATATCCAGCTGGTTTTTCAGCAAAAAGGCATCCCGGGTTGCCACGCTGTTCCACACGGCTGCCATGGTGGCGGCATTATACAGTATGTGACATTCCGGTTTTTCGGCCGTCCCAAAATACGGGAGGGCATCCTCCGGCCGAAAGGCAGCATCGGACATTAGCAGCACGGAAGGGCAGACAATCTCAACAATCATGCGCAAAAGCCGCGTGATGGTATGCACCTGCGGCAGGCTGCAGCAGCTCGTCCCCGGTTCCTTCCATATATAAGGATGAGCGATAAGGCACATCATATCCATACCGCGGTTGGCCAGATACAGGAAGTTATACACCATCTCATTGAATACCCGCGGATTATGATAGTTCAGATCCCACTGGTAAGGATAAAAGGTGGTCATCACATAATGTCCGCACTCCGGCACATAAGTAAAATTGCCGGGGGCTGTCTCCGGAAAGGCCTGCGGAACCGTTTCCTCAAACTTCCGGACAACCTCCGGATTGTTATAGAAATAATAGCGGCTCATATACTCGCCTTCGCCGGCGCGCGCACGTCTGGCCCACTCATGATCATCCGAGGTGTGATTGAGGACAAAATCCATCCCAACGCTGATCCCGCGCTTATGACAGCTTTCCGTCAGGGCCTGAAGGTCGTCCATATCTCCCAGGTCCGGGCGGACCTTCCGGTAGTCGGAAACGGCATATCCGCCGTCATTGCGTCCCTTCGGACTTTCCAGGAACGGCATCAGATGGATCACATTCACATTACATTTTTCAATGTAGTCCAGTCTGTTCCGCACTCCCTGGAGGTTCCCTCCAAAATTCTGTACATACAGGGACATTCCTATCTGATCACTGTCCTTATACCAGTCCGGATCCGCCTCTTTCCGGAGATCTCTTTCTTTCAGAGAAGCGGATCTTGCCCGGCTGAAGCGTTCCATAGTGTCACAAAGCTCCGCAAACATGGAACTGTTGCTGTACAGTTCCATGTAAAGCCAGCGAAGTTCTTCAAAATGTCTGTCGAACCTCTTCCGATACGTTACTTCCACATCTGATGTCATCACAACTCGCGCTCTCCCGCCGGCCACACCCGCCGGCGTCTGTTTCCTGCAGGCTTCTGCATGATCGCAGGCTTTATTCCTGAGTTCTCAATTTCTCCTGAATCCGGATCCTGTTTCTGATCTCTTTCCTGCAATATTGTATTACTCTGTTTTTTTATCTTCCTGATCCGGCATTGCCTCGACAACGTCTTTAAGCACGCCCTTCAGATCCTCAAAATCCGTCTGGCTGAACTTTTCTCTGACTTCGTTTACCTTTCCGATAAACTCGCGCTCAAAATCATCGGGCACCGGCCCAACCTTCGGGATGATACCTTCCCAGCTTTTTTTCTCTTCAGACATATGTATTCCTCCGTTAAGTTCAAGTATTTTTTCCCTCCAGCGTCCACTGGCAGGAAAAATGGACGTGCCGCCGGATCGACGCCCGGCGGGCCCTGCCCATAAGCATCGTCATTATATCATGATACCGGCAGTTTGACAGAAAAATTTGAAATTGAAGCTTTTATAAAGCTTTCATTGGAGCTTTCCCTGTTTCATGTTTTATGATTACGCGTGGTTTCGTTGCTCCGCAACTTCCACCACGCTGCCACATTCGGCATTCTCGTGACGCTTTCGCGCCACTTCATGCCTCATGTGGGGCGCGTCAACAAGTCCTGCCGCCACTCGCATGCAAGCATGCGTGGTGGCGGACTTTTGACACTTGTAATCATTCATATACGATGTGTCCGCCGCAGATGGTATAGTGGATTCTGCCGGGCAGGATCCAGCCAAGGAAGGGACTGTTTTGCGCCTTTGAGGCGAAATCTGTGACCTTCCACTCTTCATCCGCGCCGAAAATCGCAAGGTCAGCATCGGCGCCTTCCCGCACGGATGCAGGTGTCATGTTGTAAAACAGGGCCGGCGCTGTGCTCATTTTATAAATAAGCTCGCGCAGGGTGAGAATACCCGGCCGGACAAGAGAACGGATGCCCAGCCCCAGGGAGGTTTCCAGCCCGATGATTCCGGAAGGGGCCTGCGGCATAGGCCTTGCCTTTTCTGCTGCCGTGTGCGGAGCGTGATCGGTCGCGATCATGTCGATCGTGCCGTCCTTCAGTCCTTCCCGGATAGCATCACGGTCTTTTTGTGTCCGAAGCGGCGGGTTCATTCTTGCGTTTGTCCCGTACGTAAGCACGTCCTCCTCTGTCAGGGTGAAATGGTGCGGCGTTGCCTCCGCGTGCACATCCGCCCCCATTTTTCTGGCCATGCGAACGATCTCCACAGACCTTGCGGAACTGATGTGCTGAATGCAGATGCGTGCCCCAACTGCCAGCGCCAGCATACAGTCCCGGGCGGTAAGAATATACTCTGCCGCCTCATCAGCGCCTCCGTATCCAATCAATGCTGCTATCTTCCCTTGATTAACTCCAGCCCCGTTTACAAAAAGGGGATCTTCTTCATGAAGGCTGATCGGTTTATGAAGGCGTGCTGCCCTTTCCATAGCTTCCTTCAGAAGCCGCTCGTTCATCAGTGGTTTCCCATCATCCGTAAATCCCGGCGCTCCGGCGGATGCCATTTCCTCCATGGGCACCAGCTGTTCGCCTTTCAGGCCTGCCGTCACCGCCGAATCCTGAAACACGTGAATCCCGGTTTTTTCTGAGCGGCGCTGATTTTCTCTTAGCCGCTGCGGATTGTCAATCACCGGTTTCGTGTTTGCCATGCAGACAACTCTTGTAAAGCCGCCGCGTTTTGCCGCTGCTGCACCTGTAATTATATCTTCCTTCTCCGTAAAACCGGGATCACGAAAATGCACATGCGGATCCATCAGCCCGGGGACAATGGTCAGCCCCTGTGCATCGATAACCCGGACATCCTTGCCATAGCTCACAGCCTCCTCCGGTATCCTGCCAACAGCCGCGATTTTTCCATTCTTAATAAGAACGTCTTCCTGTCCGTCGGCTTCACGGGACGGATCCACTACCCGGCCGTTTTTTATCAGAATTGTCATGACACTTCCCCTTTCTGGTTCTAAAAAAGCAGCGGTACAACTGTATCCGCTGCTTTCTGGCGACAGTATTTAGCCGCTCTTTCTGGCGGCAGTATTTTGCCGCTTTTACTCTGAATATACAATGACGGCCATGCCGGCTTCTGAATTTTGATAGATCGTTGGCATGATGGCCGGCGGTATGTTAACGCAGCCGTGGGAGCCGTTCGTCAGATAGATCTGACCTCCGAAGGCTGAGCGCCAGCTGGCGTCATGCAGTCCCTGTCCGTCGCAGAACGGCATCCAGTACTGTACCTCCGAGCGGTAACCGTTGCCGGCATCCTGCCCGGTCAGCACGGACGGGCTTTCCTTGTAAGCAATCGGATAAACGCCTACATTGGTTCCGTTGCCCTTCGAAACATTTCCTGTTACAACATCCGTTTCGGCAACCAGCTGGTAATTCCGGTACAGCCACAGATGCTGGCGCGCAATGCTGATTTCGACATAGTTTCCTGCCAGATCATCGGTTCCATCTCTCTGGAAGTATACCGGTGTAGAATAACCGTCTTCCGTTTTGGAATAATAAACCGGTTCGCGTTCCGTGGAGGTATTCGCCTGAATATCCGCAAGTATCTGCGCTTCCTCAGCGTCTTCATTGATCGTATATCCGTAGGTATTCAGATTGCCGTCGATGGTGATGTCGCTGCCCGCCGATGTGTGAAACACACGGCTGATGTAGCGGGTATTATATTTCGCCGCCAGTCCATCGACATACTCAGCAATACTGTCCGCCCGGATAGTGGCGCTTCCGTCATCTTCCCAGGAAATCCAGTTCTGGATTGTATTCCAGTCAAGCACTTCTTTCTGGCTGCCGAAGGTATACGTAATCTCAGCCTTGCAGTATTTATTGTAATTCGCCATCATCCGGTTCAGCTTCTCATCATCCGACTTCACCTCCGGCTGGATATAGATATCCGCCGGAAAATCAATCGTCAGGGAAAGCTGCGGAGAATCCCCGGCTACCAGCGCGTCCGTCTTTTCCTTTACATACGACTGGAGATCTGCATTGTTAAACTCGGTTCCGTAAACTTCCGGTGTAATTGTGTATTCCTTCTTTTTTGCGTCATATGTCAGCTCTGCATTTTTTCGCTGAACGCGTGCCTGTGAAAATGAATCGGCAGAAACGGTGCTGTCAAATTTTTTCTCATCAAAGCTGAACGGGATGGTCACATGGAACTGCTTGCCTGACATCAGGCTGTTCAGCATGGTGAAAAAATCACTCTTCTGAAGTTTTAGTGCGTCGTTCAGTTCCTGAAGAAGAGCATCGTTATCAATCGTATATCCGTAATCTGAAAGATGACCGGTATAATCGGATTCATCATTCTCCTGGATCGTGACCGTTGTTAAATCATAATCCTTTTTCAGAAGATCCCGGACTTCCTCCGGGCTTTTCCCGGATACGTCCGTTTCATTGATCACTGTTCTGTCGAAATATGTGGTTCGGTTGTACTGTCCGCGCAGATAACGGAAAAAATACGCAAGTACAGCGCACAGAACACCGATGATCACAAAAATTGTAATAAGAAAGGCCCTGGATGCCTTCGAAATCTTTGAGTTTTTCAATTTATCATTCCCCGAATTGCTTTGTATTCTCCCCTGGTCGTGGCGAGTTATCCCATCATATCACATCCTGCCATGAAATATCCTGTATTTATATAAAATAAATTCTTAACTAAAACTTCCCATAGCAAAAATGGGCTTCGCACCTTGAAAACTCAATAATACAGGCAATCAGATAGGATCTTTATGCCGCTAAACCCGCCTTTGCCAGCGAATTACGG
>Ga0256404_1007673_pt1 | contig 16838 bp, 9 predicted proteins | sample RumenRJG_01DNA_FD_185990 | JGI IMG/M metagenome (GOLD analysis project Ga0256404, IMG submission 185990) | Bovine rumen microbial communities from Lethbridge, Alberta, Canada - RJG_01 | ecosystem: Host-associated > Mammals > Digestive system > Stomach > Rumen | place: Canada: Alberta | collected...
AGAGCGGCATCGCTGCCGCTCTTAATGATATCACGGATTTGTGCAAGCGCCAGAGGCGTTGAACTTGTAGGTCTTGCCGCCGATCTTCCTCGAGGTGTTCGCAAGCATTGCGCCGGAACTCTCAAAGTAATACCACTTGTTAGAGATCTTCTGCCAGCCGGTTACCATAGCTCCGGATGAGTTAAAGAAATACCATGTGTTGCCGAGTTTCTGCCAGCCGGTGACCATTGCTCCGGATGAGTTGAAGAAATACCATGTGTTGCCGAGCTTCTGCCAGCCGGTGACCATTGCTCCGGATGTGTTGAAGAAGTACCATGTGTTGCCAAGCTTCTGCCAGCCGGTGACCATTGCTCCGGATGTGTTGAAGAAATACCATGTGTTGCCAAGCTTCTGCCAACCGGTTACCATTGCTCCGGATGAGTTAAAGAAATACCATGTGTTTGAAAGTTTCTGCCAGCCGGTTACCATTGCTCCGGATGAGTTAAAGAAATACCATGTGTTTGAAAGTTTCTGCCAGCCGGTGACCATAATGCCGGATGTGTTGAAGAAATACCATGTGTTGGAGAGCTTTTGCCAGCCGGTAACGGCGCTGCCTGCGTTGAAGTAATACAATTTGTTGTCTATCTTCTGCCAGCCGGTGATGTCGCTACGCTGTTTAGCGGTCTCTGTGGTCTTTGACTCCGTCGTATTGCATACGGAGCAAGTTCTTATTTGTGTAGATTTGTCTTTGTTTATATCGAAAGCTGTGATTTTCCAATCTGACCACTTATGACCTGTGCTTTTTTTACCAAGTATCGTTTTTGTATCAGTATATGTTTCCCCACCGAAGCTGATAGTGGCTGTATAATTAATCTTTTCTTCCTCTGTACAAGTCGCAGGTGTAGATTTTGATGTTATTATGGCTTTTTCTTCGTGTATGTGTGAACTATCATTTGCACATACAAACGTTGCTGTTGCAGATTTAGTATCAGTCCACTTCCATATTGGCTTATTATAATTATGACCTAAAGCCTTTATCTGCTCGCTTTTGGTTTTACCACAAAGTGTACAGGTATATTCTTTTGAGCCTGCATTTGTGCAAGTAGGCTTTTTCTTTACTGTACCTTCATTGTAATTATGTTTAGGTGAGTCTGAATACTTATCGAAACAATTGTCTATTAGACCGGTATTGTCATTGGAATAATCACTTGTATAAAAGAAATCAACATTGTATGAAAGCCTATAATCACCATCTGTTATTGTAACATTAAATACGTCTTCATCCGTATCGTCCAAATACAGCTCATCATACTCTACATCAGGTCTGAAAATAACACATCCATACTGACCATAATATGCATTGTTGATATAGAAATCACCATCTGATTTATTTGTGCTGAATGTCCAAGTTTTTGAATCATAGAGCCTTTTTAGTACCACTTTAGTGTTGTTTGAAAAGGCTGAGTTTTTGGAAACAGACCATGGTGAATCCGGTCTGAACAGCATGTACGGTGTATTTGCAGACGGCCAAGCAACTGTGTAACCATCATTTGAATACTGTTCATCGTGCGCATACATAGCAGTGTAAATACCTGCGTGTCCAAAACCTGTAGATCCCATAGCAGGATTTAAGCACCATCTTCTGTGACCGACACGATCAATATTACTACTATCCTCATCAAGCATCCAGCCGCGTGCTACACCATCAGCGACAGAACAAAAGCCCATGCCAAGATTAGATTTTTTTGCTCCCTGGCATCCTTTTAAATATAGATTGTTTGGCATTCCATCTGCCATTTCGGGATAATGACTCATTTGGTCTACTGCGGCATTACATAATGCTGCTGCTTGAGCGTAATCATTATATGATTCATTGAGCAAAACCTCATTCAATCCTGCTACATAACGAAAGCAATTAAGAGCATTTAGACCATACCACTTAGACTTATCGCTTAAAGAGCCTTTCACAAAATTACCGTCTTTAAATTTTGGCTGAACATAATACGAATCAGCTAATGTACTATCGAAAACCGATACAAGAGAATTATGCTTGTTTTCTGCAATGAACGGATGACGGTTTATGTAATCTATTATTTGCTGTTTAGTGCGATATTGAGCGTTGTTATTGATAAATAGATTAGTATCTTCTGCACTTGCAGTTATACTTGTACTCTCGCTGAAAACGCCGTCAGGCAGCATTGCTGCTGAACCGAACAGCATAGATGCTGCCATTACAAAACTTAATAAACGTTTCTTCATAGTACCAGCCCCTTCTTATTATTGTAATAAAATTAGAATTCTTTCTTTGTGTTTTACTATTGAATATTGTAACATTTATTTGCATATTTTTCAATTACTGTTTTTCACAGTATTTAACAAACATCGTTGTGCAAAATGTACTTTTGTTTGTGATATTAACTAATGCGTAAAAGGTTGTATCTAATTTTGCTGCGTTTTGGGTTCTGTTTCCGCTTGATTATGTACAAGCTTTTTACCTTTTGACTTCAATTCATCAATTCGCTCCGCAAGGAAAGCTATTGCCGCAGCACACCCCGCAATTAGCGAGATACGCAGAGCAAGTCTTAAAACAAATTTCATAAATCTCTTTAACATTAATCAAAACAACTCCTGATGACATGGATAATTATTTCCTGCTGCTCTTCCGTCATTTTGCTATCTCTTAGGAAACACATTTCTTCTGCAAACCTTAGTTATATAACGTATCTTTTTATTCGTAAGCAAACTACAATTTTTTGGCATACAAAAAAAGAGCGGCATCGCTGCCGCTCTTAATGATATCACGGATTTGTGCAAGCGCCAGAGGCGTTGAACTTGTAGGTCTTGCCGCCGATCTTCCTCGAGGTGTTCGCAAGCATTGCGCCGGAACTCTCAAAGAAATACCACTTGCCCCCGAGTTTCTGCCAGCCGGTTACCATAGCTCCGGATGAGTTAAAGAAATACCATGTGTTGCCGAGCTTCTGCCAGCCGGTTACCATCGCTCCGGATGTGTTGAAGAAATACCACTTGCCCCCGAGCTTCTGCCAGCCGGTGACCATTGCTCCGGATGTGTTGAAGAAATACCACTTGTTGGAGAGTTTCTGCCAGCCTGTGACCATTGCTCCGGATGTGTTGAAGAAGTACCATGTGTTGCCGATTTTCTGCCAACCGGTGACCATTGCTCCGGATGAGTTGAAGAAATACCATGTGTTTGAAAGTTTCTGCCAACCGGTGACCATAACGCCGGATGTGTTGAAGAAATACAACCTGTTGTTGATCATCAGCCAACCACTCTGCATGATGCCATCAGTGCTGAAGAAATACCACTTGTTGGAGAGCTTCTGCCAGCCGGTAACGGCTCTGCCGTCCTTGTAGTACATCCGCAAACCAGTGCTGAGAATATACCAACCATTGAGGTTAACGAAACCGTTCTCCTTAGCATAAGTCTCAGCGGCTGAGCCGGGAACAATGGAGATGGTGAAGTCTTCGAGTGTCTTATAAGTATCTTCATTATTATCATAATAATATCCAATTGCATAATCTCCAATGCTCTTAACGCTGGACGGTATATCTAAATATTTAAGGCTTGTGCAGGCAAGAAATGCTTCATCACCAATGCTTGTAACACTGTCCGGGATGGTTATGCTTTTAAGGCTGGAGCAATAAGAAAAAGCACTATCTCCAATGCTCGTAACGCTGTACGGGATGGTTATACTTTCAAGTCTGGAGCAGCCGTAAAATGCATATGCTCCAATGCTCGTAACGCTGTCCGGGATAGTTATGCTTGCAAGACTTGTGCAGAAAGGAAATGCCCATTCACCAATGCTCGTAATGCTGTCAGGGATGGTTATGCTTGTAAGGCTTGTGCAGCCATAAAATACCAATACACCAATGCTCGTAACACTGTCCGGGATGGTTATGCTTTTAAGGCTTGTGCATTTATAAAATGCCTCATGACCAATGCTCTTAACACTGTCGGGTATGGTTATGCTTGTAAGGCTTGAGCAGTCGAAAAATGCATATGATCCTATGCTCGTAATGCTGTCCGGGATGGTTATGCTTTTAAGGCTTGTGCAGTGGGAAAATACCCATTCACCAATGCTCGTAACACCATTTTTAATGACTACAGATTTAATGTTATCATTCTCATAAAACGGAGAACGTCCTTCTTCTCCATAATCATCATAGTCATACATTTCTCCCGTGCCGCTGATAGTAAGCACGCCTTTGCTGTTAAGCGACCAGCTTACATTTTCGCCACATTTTCCAGATGTTGCGGTGTCCGCACTGGCAGTAACAGCTGTGCTGTCCACAAAAAGATTGTTTGGCAACGCAGACGCCGTACCAAATACAAGACAAATACTTAGAGTAAGCGATAAGATTCTTTTTTTCAACCTGACCACATCCTTACATATATTTTACTTATTGTACCATAAAAAACAATACTTTTCAAGGTAAATTATTACAAAATTGTTTATTAGGTTTTATGCAATACAAACATCCCTATTCCCTTTTGATTTTGGTCCTTATTGGGATCTTACATTTTCAATCATAGGATTGAAAGATCATATCTTATGAAAAAAGAGCGGCATTGCTGCCGCCCTTAATGATATCACGGATTTGTGCAAACGCCCGAGGCGTTGAACTTGTAGGTCTTGCCGCCGATCCTTTTCGAGGTGTTCGCAAGCATTGCGCCGGAACTCTCAAAGAAATACCACTTGCCCCCGAGTTTCTGCCAGCCGGTGACCATAGCTCCGGATGTGTTGAAGAAGTACCATGTGTTGCCGAGCTTCTGCCAGCCGGTGACCATTGCTCCGGATGTGTTGAAGAAATACCATGTGTTGCCAAGCTTCTGCCAACCGGTGACCATAGCTCCGGATGTGTTGAAGAAATACCATGTGTTGCCGAACTTCTGCCAACCGGTGACCATTGCTCCTGATGTGTTGAAGAAATACCATGTGTTGCCGAGCTTCTGCCAGCCGGTTACCATAGCTCCGGATGAGTTAAAGAAATACCATGTGTTGGAGAGTCTCTGCCAGCCGGTGACCATAATGCCGGATGTGTTGAAGAAATACCATTTACTCGAAATCAATTGCCAGCCGGTCTTCAAGACGCCATCAGCGTTGAAGTAATACCGTTTGTTGTCGATCTTCTGCCAACCGGTCTGCATGATGCCCTCGGCGTCGAAGTAGTACCGTCTGTTGTCAATCTTCTGCCAGCCGGTCTGCATGATGCCATCGGTGTTGAAGTAATACCGTCTGTTATCGATCTTCTGCCAGCCGGTCTGCATGATGCCATCGGCGTTGAAGTAATACCGTTTGTTATCGATCTTCTGCAAACCAGTCTGCATGATGCCCTCGGCGTTGAAGTAATACCGTTTGTTGTCGATCTTCTGCCAACCGGTCTGCATGATGCCCTCGGCGTTAAAGTAAAACCGTTTGTTGTCGATCTTCTGCCAACCGGTCTGAATGATGCCATTGGAGTTAAAGAAGTACTGTTTGTTGTCGATCTTCTGCCAACCAGTCTGCATGATGCCCTCGGCGTCGAAGTAGTACCGTTTGTTGTCGATCTTCTGCCAACCAGTCTGCATGATGCCATTGGAGTTAAAGAAGTACTGTTCGTTGTCGATTTTCTGCCAACCGGTCTGCATGATGCCCGAGCCATTGAAGTAATACCAATTGTTATTTATGAACTGCCAGCCGGTAACGGCGCTGCCGTCCTTGTAGTACATCCACTCGCCGGTGCTGAGCTTGGTCCAGCCATCGGGAGCGTCGAGTTTTATAAATTTAAAACCGTTTTCCGTAGCATAAGTCTCCGCAGCCGAACCGGGAACGCCATAGATGGTGAAGTCTTTGATCTTATGCCACAAGGGATAATCCGTAACATATTCATCATAATATCCAAATGCACGCACTCCAATGCTCGTAACGCTGCCAGGGATGTTTACGTTTTCAAGGCTTGTGCAGTTGGAAAATGCTTCGCTTCCAATTCTCGTAACACTGTCGGGGATGGTTATGCTTTTAAGGCTGGAACAGCCATAAAATGCATTCCAACCAATGCTCGTAACACTGTCCGGGATGATTATTCTTGCAAGGCTTGAGCAGTCGGAAAATGCACCTCCCCCAATGCTCGTAACACCATCGGATATAATTACGCTTTCAAGGCTTGTGCAGTAGGAAAATGCATCTCCGCCTATGCTAGTAACACTGTTAGGGATGGTTATGCTTTCAAGGCTGGAGCAGTTCTCAAATGCCCAATCTCCAATAATCGTAACGCTATCCGGGATGGTTATGCTTTCAAGGTTTGTGCAGCCATTAAATGCAGAACTTCCAATGCTCGTAACGCTGCCGGGGATGGATATACTTTTAAGGCTTGTGCATTTCATAAATGCCGTATGACCAATGCTCGTAACGCTGTCGGGTATGGTTATGCTTGTAAGGCTTGTGCATTCATAAAATGCAGATGCCTCAATGCTCGTAACGCTGTCCGGGATGGTTATGCTTGTAAGGCTTTTGCAGCCAAAAAATGCACATCCTGCTATGCTCGTAACACTGTCAGGGATAGTAATGCTTTCAAGGCTTGTGCAACGCCAAAATGCCGAATCACCTATGCTCGTAACGCTGTCGGGGATGGTTATGCTTTTAATGTTTGTGCAGTCGTAAAATGCTTCGTTTTCAATGCTCGTAACACCGGAAGGGATAACAACGTCCCCTGTACAAGTTTCGCCGTCGATCAGGATACCATTAACAATTACCAGAGGATCATTTCTTCTTTGTTCCTCAAACCAAGGTGTAGCATAAAATGCATTTCTCCTAAAAAAAGTAACACTATCCGGGATGGTTATGCTTGCAAGGCTGGAGCAGTACTGAAATACTCCATAATCAATGCCAATTACGCTGTCAGGGATTGTTATATTTACAAGGCTTGTGCAGTGGGAAAATGCATATGATCCTATGCTCGTAACGCTGTCCGGGATGGATACGCTTTTAAGGCTGGAACAACCAGAAAATGCATCATATCCAATGCTCGTAACGCTATCCGGTATGGTTATGCTTTCAAGGCTTGTGCAGTGGGAAAATGCATACCCACCAATGCTCGTAACGCTGTCCGAGATGGTTATGCTTTTTAGGTTTTTGCAGCCATAAAAAGCATTTGCTCCAATTCTCATGACACCATTTTTTATGACTACAGATTTAATGTTATCATTGTCATAAAACGGAGAACGCAATCCATCGCAATCGGTATAGCTATACATTTCTCCCGTGCCGCTGATAGTAAGCACACCGTTGCTGTCAAGGGACCAACTTACATTCTCACCACATTTTCCATATGTTGCGGTTTCCTCTGCACTTGCAGTTATACTTGTACTCTCGCTGAAAACGCCGTCAGGCAGCATTGCTGCCGAGCCGAAAAGCATTGCTGCTGCCATTACGAAACTTAACAAACGTTTTTTCATAGTACCAGTCCCTTCTTATTATTGTAATATAATTAGAATTCTTTCTTTGTGTTTTACTATTGAATATTGTAACATTTGTTTGCATATTTTTCAATTACTGTTTTTCACAGTATTTAACAAACATCGTTGTGCAATATGTACTTTAGTTTGTGAAATTGACTAAACTTTAACGCCGTTACACCCATTTTAGCTGCATTTCTGATGCTGTTTCAGCTCGATTATGGTCAAATCTATGGGAGTACCGTGTACCTGTATCACAGGCGCAAATGGCGCAGATGCGCTGAATTCTTGTCATTATCCGAACAGTGAGATGTGAAAATAAAGACCAAATAAAGACCAAGTACAGATTTTGACACGCAAAAAAGCCCGCAAGCAACGTGTTTACGGGCTTTGGTTTTAAGCAGATAACGGGAGTCGAACCCGCATCACCAGTTTGGGAAACTGGAGTAATGACCGCTATACTATATCTGCGTTCAGTTTACAGTATAGCACATTCAAAGACTTATTGCAAGTGTTTTTTTGTCAAAAAAAGACTGCCGATGCAAATCGCCCGGCAGCCGTGAGGTCATATCATATACGCCTTATCTATAAATTCGTCAAAAGGCAGCGGTTTTGCAAAGTAATATCCCTGAAGGCTTTGCACCGGATAATTACAAATTATCTTCATCATTTCTTCCGTCTCAACGCCCTCTACGCACACGCTGGTTCCGAAAAGAGATGCCAGATTTGTGAAATGCTCGATGAGGTTCCGCACAATTTCCTCTTTATCAATATTCTCTACAAAACTCCTGTCGATCTTTATAATATCAAAGTTCAACTCTTTAACAAGACTTACCGACGAAAACCCTGTACCAAAGTCGTCAAGGGCGATCTTTACCCCTTTTCCACGCAGATTTACAATAATATTTTTCAAAAGCTCAATATTGAGCAGTCTGCACCTTTCCGTCACTTCAAGGCAAAGATTCTGTGCAGGATAATCCACCTCCTGCAGTGTATGGATGACCATATCTACAAAGTCCGGTTTTTCCAGCTGTGAGTAGGAAAGGTTGACATGGACAACAAAGTCAGGGTTTTTCTCACGAATTTTCTTTGCATCAATAAGTGATGTTTTAAGTATCCATTCACCCAATACGCAAAACAGCGGGTCCCTTTCAAGCACAGGTATAAAGTCATCCGGGGAAACGACTCCGTACTTTTCGTTTTTCCATCTTAACAAAGCCTCTGCGCCGATCAATTTTTTTGTGGCGGCATCCACAACCGGCTGATATGCAATATAAAAGCCGTTATAGTCCTGAGTGATCGAGGCACGGATAGTATGCAGCTGTTCTATGCGGTATCTGTTTTCGTTGGTCTGTCCCCCTGTGAACTCTACTGCGTCGCCGTGATGTAAGATCTTTGATTCACTGTAAGCAAAGTTAAGGCAGGCATAGACAGTCTGGCTGTCAATATCAAAGCTGTCAACATTTATAATTCCCGCATTCAGCTCGATCACAAGTTTTTTACCGTCGATACGGAACTTTTCACGGAAATACTGTCTTAAATTTTCATATCTCTGCTTCATATCGCTTACGCTGTGAGTTGTGCTGAGTACAACAAATTTCGTACCGTCAAGGCGATATGCACTTCCATGGTTTCCCACGTGTTCAAAAAGATATCTTCCGAATTTCTGGAGGACCGTATTTCCGAAATGGTAGCCGTATACCTCGTTTATTTCCGAGAACTTGCTGATGCCCACAAGACATATACACATATTGCGGTTGTTTGCCAAATTTGCCTGAAGATCCTCAAAGAATCCGTACTGGTTACGTAAACCTGTAAGAGAATCCACGTGTCCGTGGAGCCCATGGTTTCTTATAGCTCCGCCAAAATACTCGGGATCACCGTTTTCATCTCTGAGGACAACGCCCTTACACGTACAAACGTCATACTCCCCTGTGGTTTTTCTGGCTCGGTACTGCATATCGTGACCGGTGGAAATCCCCATGAAAATGTCATTGATGCCGCTGCTATATGTTTCACGGTCCTCAGGGTGTATATGATCTTCCCATATATCGCCTGCTCCATACATATATTGTGAAGGAAGTCCGAAGGTATCAACAGCGGTCTTTGACCATATTGAAAGATCATATTTCATATCGCACAGATACACATAAGAGCCTTCTGCCACTACGGAAAACGCCTGAAACAATGCTTCGAGTTTTTGTTTTCTCTGTTGTGGTATAAGGGCATTGCCGCAGTTGTTTTCAGGTGCCTGCGTATCTTTCGCCTCAGTCTTTTCCGTATTCTTTATTCCAAGTATAAAACAGTTCTCATCTTCCATATATCTTATAAGACACAGAGAATGACAGACAGGCTTGCCGTCTTTTATGATCCGGTAACTGATGCTTTGCATACAGCCGCTCTTTATCTTTGAAAGCATATTATCTTTTTGTACGCTTTGGATAAAGGCCTGTCTGTCCTGTTCGTATACAGACTGCTGAGCATAATTTGCCATGCTGCTGAAAAAGTCATTTTCCTTTTGCTGTGTATGCAAAGGATCATTTACCCCATCAGCAGAGAACTCCCGGAATCCATCCGTCTGTGCGTCTACATAGAACACCCTTTCATAATCCCCCAGCAGAGCTTTTGCTATTTTATTGAAGATATTGTCACTTTTCATAACAACATTCCTCCTGTCAACTCTGATACTTTAGACATTATAGCACATATAACAAAAAAAATCAATAATTATAAAAAATATCAGTAATTTTTATAAAACAGCAGAGGATCATGTTTGAATAATTTACAAAATAAATGCTAAGACATGATTGATTTTCACGAGTAAATGTGTTATAATGTATGAATTAAATGGTATCAGAGCTTATAGGCTTATAATAATAGAAAAAGCGATCAAAGCTCTTAATAACAACAAGGAGGCAAATCAGTCAAAATGGAATATAAGGATGAAAACATTAACAAGCAGCCGGATCAGGCTGCCGATAATGCTGCTTCGCCCGAACTACCCCAGCGCAATGTCCGGCGCAGCAGTGACAGCCAGCGTCCTGCCCGTAGGAGACCTCATCACCATGGCGAGACAAACTCCGAGCCGAAAAGAAGGCCTCGTCCCGTAAGGGAAACAACCCAAGGGGCAGATGAGGAGACTGTAACAGATACAGCAAGGCGCAGACCGGAGGGTGAAAACCTCAGAGAGCGCCCAAGACGCAGACCTGACGGCGAAGAGAACAGGCAGCGTCCAAGGCGCAGACCGGAGGGCGAAAACCTCGGAGAACGTCCAAGGCGCAGACCGTACGATGGACAACGAGGTGAAAATGACAGGAGGCGACCCGGCGCTGCACCGGGAGCAAAAGCGAAGAAAAAAGGCTGGTCCAAGAAGAAAAAGGGAATCGTTATCGCAGTTATCATAATCGGAGTACTTGTTCTGGTAATAGGTGTTCTTGTGGCGATAATTTACAGATACATAAATATGATGGATTTCAAGAACGATTCCGAGTTTGAGATATATGATTCTATCCCCTCCGAGATCGGTGATGGTACCATGTCGGATTCACCTGAGGAAAAGAAAAAATCTTTTGAGGATGCTCTCAGGGCAAATCTTGAAAAGAATGCCAAGGAGATCAAAAGCGACAAGGATGTTATCAACGTACTGCTCATAGGAACAGACTCACGAACTGAAAGCGACCGTGGACGTTCAGATACTATGATCCTGATGTCACTTAACAAAAAGAATAAGAAAGTTATAATGACCTCGTTCCTTCGTGACACATGGGTAAATATACCTGACATAGGACCGCAGAGGCTCAACGCCGCATATGCTTTCGGCGGACCTCCCCTTCTTATGAAGACCATACAAGCTAACTTCGGCGTAGAGGTAGATAAATATGCGATGATCAACTTCGGCGCATTCCGTGAGATCATCGACACTCTGGGCGGAGTTGAGATAAACGTTAAAGAAGCAGAGATACCATCTATCAACGCAGGCGCAAAAGAGAGCGGAACAGCAGCTATCACCAAACCGGGAAAGTACAACCTTGACGGTGCACAGGCTCTTGCATATGCACGTATAAGAAAGATAGACAGCGACTTCCAGCGTACTCAGAGACAGCGTACTGTAATGGAGCAGGTATTCAAAAAGGCAAAGGCGCTGAGCCTTTCCGAACTTAACGATTTCCTTGAAAAGGTACTGCCAAGCATAACCACAAATCTTGAAAAGAGCGAGATATTCTGGATGGTACTCAAGGCATCGGATTATCTGGGATATGAGCGTATGCAGCAGTCAATCCCTAACACCGGATCATTTGAAAATCTGGTCATCGACGGAATGATGGTACTTGGAATAGATTACGAAAAGTATACCAAGGAGCTCCAGGAAAGCATTTACGGATAATAAAAACAAAGACCGCTGAGGCAGATGCCCCGGCGGTCATTTTTTGTTTTAAAAAGCTATTACAGAATGGCTGTGGATATAAAATTCCTCCTGGCTTGGTGTGTGGTGCTTTCCCTTAGGTTCAAAAAGCTTATCATACTCCTCAACGGCTTTTTCATCGCTGCACCGTGAATCAGCATCGTTTTGATGATAATACCACTTTCTGCCGTCAAGGGCACCCTCTTTAAGCTCCTTAACGAGCAAAGCCGCAGGGAAAATATCCCCCTGAAGACAGACATTATACTTTTTGCAGCTCTTGTAACCCCTTGCCACATAATTATCTGGATTTCCATAGTTGATAACGCTATCAAAGCCCATTTCCAGCGCCAGCTTGAATGTATATTCAAGCAGTCTCCTGCTGATGCCCATGCGCTGAAACCCGGGGTGTACACAGATAGGCCCCATAGTCAGCACCGTCTTTTTTTCACCGTTCCCATCAATCAGGTACGAGCGTGAATACATAACGCACCCAATGATCTTACCGTCCTTTTCGGCAACATAGTCAAGCTTCGGGATAAAAGCCTCGTGCTTTCTCAGATCATGCATAAACAGGTGCTCGCTGCACCCGGGAACACTAAGATCCCAAAACGCTTCTCTTGCCATTGTCTCGGTATTGTGATAGTCTTTTTCTGTTTCCAAACGTAAAATATAGTCATTATTTTTCATTGATTTTTCCTCCTGAATGTGTTGACTGCTACACGGGAGGCTTGTGTGAGATAGTATTGGCAAACCTCCCGTTTACGCTGCTATCTCCATTTTTCCGTTTGTCAAAAAGACAACTCCTTTTTTTCATTTAATTAAAGCCGGCACACAAACCACCGGCTTATATTGGATTATAATTCAAATTTATAAAAATGTCAAGCAAAAGATCATGATGCACCCGTTAGCTGTCAGATGTCCAAGGTCCAGCCGTTGTCGCCGTGATAGATCATCTGCCTGGTCATACCGCCGTCGATGCATATATTCTCCCCCGTTATAAAGCCTGCTTTGTCAGAGCACAGATACAGCACCATATTGGCGATGTCAAGGGGGCTGCCCACACGTCCGCAGGGCTGCTGAACAGCGTCTGCGCCCTCGTAGGTCTTATAGCTCGTGTCTATCCAGCCCGGCGATATAGAATTGACTCTCACCCTGCCTGCAAGGCTGACTGCAAGTGCGTGGGTAAGTGCAGCGATACCGCCCTTTGCAGCGGTGTAGCTTTCTGTCTGCGGCTGGCTCATTCTGTCACGGGAGGAGGAGATATTGATTATGCTGCCGCCGTTATTGAAGTGGGGCATGAACAGCTTTGAAAGATAAAACGGCGCTGTAACTTCCACAGCCAGCGCATACTCAAACTCCTCGTAGCTGCATTCGTCAATGCCTTTCATCAGCGGAAGAGCGTTGTTTATCAGGTAGTCGATGTGACCGTGCTTGGCGATAACGCTTTTGGCAAACTCCTCAAGCACAGCCTTATCGGAAATATCCCCTACATAATGCTCGCCCTGCACCTTGTCGATAACGCACACGGCGGCACCCTGCTTTTAAAACTCATCGGCAATACACTTGCCGATGCCGCCTGCACCGCCTGTTATAACCGCTACTTTGTTTTTAAAATCAGACATAGTTCACCTCTATGATTTATTTAAAATATAGTACCATATGAAAACGGCGTTGTCAATATTGGAATCTTTGTTTTAGGGGCATTAAAGTTGCTGTGATGGGTGCAATTGCGGAGCGCTGTGAAATATTGCAGGAAAATTTTTTATGTAAATCAATTGACTTATATCAAAAAATATGCTATACTCTTCACAACTATATGATGCAAATTATCAAACGGACTTAATGGAAACGATTTGAAGGAGGCTCGTAAAATGCGCAAGTTGTTAATACTGTCGATCGCTTCATCGGTCTTTCTCTGTGCCTGCGGCAGCACAGACAGCAGCAGCACTGACAGCTCAAAACAGGAAGGCACGACCACAACAGCATACTCAACACCAGAAAATGATGATCCATCAAGCAGTGACAGCACATCTTCGCAGCAGGACAGTTCCGAGCCGGACAGCAGTTCATCTGAAAAAGGCAGTGATTCAAGCAACAGCGAGACCAAAACGACCGCAGAAAGCAAGGACAGCTCACACACCACAGACACTTCGACCAGAACAGAGCTTGTGACGGGCTCCATTGGCAATACCAAAAAGACGATCACAATTATTATTACGATACCCACAAAGCAGCCACCAAGATCAACTACTACAACGACCAAAAAAACTACCGCATCCACCTCTGCCAAGCCTTATGACCCGTCAAATCCATTCAACAAACAGGATAACAAGGAAGTGAAATACGATCCTTCACCCTGGAAGCAGTCAAAGAATTGGACTGATTCAAAGGGTTACAATGGCGGCATAATGCTGTATACGGACAAGATAGGACTTGAGCCAAAGTATGCAAGGGGCAAGGTGCAGCGGGTGTACATCAGTGTAGCAAATGAAGATGTACCTGTCAATATGATGAAGTTCCACATTTTTTACGATACAAGGCTGACCGTCAAGAAGAATTCCAAGGGTGAGGCAGTGGCTCCCGGCAAGGGGATCAGTGAGAATCCTTTCACATCAGGCTCTGCAATAGTCAAAGAGGGAGAGCTTGCGTTTTATGCATATTCAAACAAGGATATAAGTTTAGATAAACGATGCATATTTACCATTGATTTTATCGTTCCCGAAAATGCAAAGTCGGGCGACCTTTATCCGATAGGGCTTGCCTATGTGGATGACGGCATTGCGGCAGATTGTTTTATAAATCTAAATAAGGACGATGCGGGCAGAAAACAGATGGCTTATCTTTTCCAAAAGGGTATTTACAACGGCTATATAAAGATACTTTAGTATGGTGTCAAAATAAAAAGGCTGGTGCAGAGCAATTTGCATCAGCCTTGTATTTTTATTCAATATCTTAACTCGCAGCGCTATGATGCCCCCAAGGGATCATTTCCACAAGCCGGTTATCACCCAGTCGTTTTCTTCAAGCTCGTAGGGCGTATGACAGAACGGACAGGCTTTCACATTATGCGCATCAAAGCTTGCACCGCAGGACGGACAGCTCACAGCGGAAAAAGAAAACCCAAGCTCGGTAGGCTTTTTCAGCCGCTTTCTCATACTCATACGGAACTTATCGCACTTGAGCACTATCTTGCCTTTTGTGTAATGCAGACAGTCGAGAAACAGCGTAACATCAACATCGCACACATCGCCGTTTATCTCACATCTGTTCACATTCAGGTTGTATATATCCGCCTCGATTATATCAGCCGCTTTTTCGGGGCACTCACACTTGCAGCAGGCAAGCTGTGTCGGGTCGCTGCTGTAAACAGCCATACGAAACAGCGCTATCGCTTTGTCGCGGAAATACTCGCCCGAAAATTCGGGGTCGTGCTTTTTTATCTTGTTAAGGCGGTAAAGCGTCGTTACCGTTCCGCTGCCGCCCCTTGCAGTCTTGCCTATAAGAACGAAAGTCTCAAACAACTTTTTCATGCAAAACAGAATAAAGCCGACAATACCGCCCGCAACGACAGCGCCTGCAAGTCTCATCAGAAGGTCGTCACCGAGGATAAAGGACATTATAATCAGCGGGATAATGCACGCCGCCATAAATATCGCAGCCTCACGTTTATTCTTATTATAGCGATCTGTCCTGTCCTCATGCCTTGTGATAAAAAAGTTGCTGACCTTGGGGTAAAGCTCGCTCATAACAAACTTTGTACCGCAGTATTCGCATCCGTCTTCAAGCTCACCCAGCGTCGACGCCGCACCGCAGTGCGGACAGCACAGCGGCATACTCTTGTCGGGCTGCGTGCCGCCCTTTAAGTCCTGTATCACCGCAGTAAGACCTATCTCATTGGTGTCCTTGTACGCCTGATACTGCTTGCTGCCTATGCTTCTTGTCATGTTCAGATTTCCGCTGACTATGCTGTTGGCAAACACCCTGTCGCTGTACGTAATGCCTGCCGAATCGTCCTTGTCCGCACCCGACCTTTTCATCGTACACTGCATATCAAGCCCCAGTGAGTTGATCTTCTGCCGCTGCAGCTCCAGAGCAAAGCGCAGGTCCTGACTTGCAAGCTCGGGCAGCTCTCCGCCGCCGTACCAGCCCGAAAGCTGCTCTACGAACCTTTTATACGGCTCTTTCTGTGCAGATGCGTCCGTAATATTCATACCCAAGATATCCATACATTCTTCCTCTTTTCTTATCAAGGTCGGTGGCCGCTCGATAAAAAAGCAACACAAAAAGCCCGATATATCAGTTTTTTTATGCGTCTGCAAGCAGTACCTTTGACGGCTGAGACTTGAAACTTCATATAAAATGAATGCGAGTGTAAACCGTGCTTTGCACGCTCCGGACTTTAACCTGTACGCTTCCGCCAACAGAACCTAATGGCAGCATAACTACATTGGTTTAATTTTTCCCCGCAGATACGCCGTTTTTGTGGTCTTATTATAACTCACAGGAGCTGAAATGTCAAGCAATTTTTTCATGACAGCAACTCAAAGTATCCTAACACATCAAGCCCGTTTGCTTTGGCTGTTAGTATTCAGAAGTGAGCCGGATTTTATTCGTTATCTTCGTAGCAGAAGCCGCTCTCGCCGGGGTGCTTGGAGTTAGTCCGAAATGATTTCAATATCATATTCAAAAGCGTCCGTACCTGAGTACGGACGCTTTTGTGTTTATGTTCTGATCTATTAACTGTCTGCTTTAATTTGAAAGTCTTGTATCAATGTGAGCTGTGAATCATGTTCTGTGTTGTTTATGCCTTCTGCAGTGCGCATACGAAACCTTCCTTCATGTAGCCCCACTCGTGAGTGTTCTTGCACTTCTTGCCGAGTGTTCCGACCTCTACGAAGCCGTCGCCCAGCTCTTTCCAGGGATCGTAGCCTGCGTCCATAAACTGTACCTTAGTCTCGGTCGCGCTCTTCTTGTCAATGTTGATGCCCTTGTACCAAGCTCTCA
>Ga0256404_1007674_pt1 | contig 16835 bp, 11 predicted proteins | sample RumenRJG_01DNA_FD_185990 | JGI IMG/M metagenome (GOLD analysis project Ga0256404, IMG submission 185990) | Bovine rumen microbial communities from Lethbridge, Alberta, Canada - RJG_01 | ecosystem: Host-associated > Mammals > Digestive system > Stomach > Rumen | place: Canada: Alberta | collected...
CGACGCCTCCACGCGGCTGGTGAGCGGCAGCACAAAAGCGCAGACGTTCGCGCTCACCGCTAAGGGGATCGCCGGCGCGGCGCTCGACTGCACCATCGCCGAGACCGTCGGCGCCGACAGGCTGCTGACCTTCGACATCAGCAACAAGGACGGCACAGCGGGCTCGATCTACCGGCTGCGGCTGGTGTTCACGCCCAACATCCGAACCTCCGCGCCCGACGCGGACGGCAGCGTGAAGACCACGCTGACCTGGAGCTTCCAGAGCCTCAAAAAGACGCGGGGAGGTGTGACGCCGTGACCGGGAAGCGCGGGCTGAAAAAGCTCAAGAGCCGCGCCGGGGAATCCATCGCCGAGACCCTGGTGGCGCTGCTGATCTCCGCGCTGGCGCTGCTGATGCTGGCCGGGGCGGTGTCCTCCGTGGCGCGGGTGGTCACCGGCAGCAGCAACAAGCTGAAGGAATACTATGCCGCCGACAGGAACCTGGCGACGCACAGCGGAACGAACACATGCGAGATCAGCATAAAAAGCGATACCGTTTCTCAAACCGTTGAGGATGTGAAGTATTACGAAAACACGACCCTTGGCTCGACCAAGGTGGTCGCCTACTCCAAGGACTGACAGCCCGGAGATTAAAGCCATGAAGCGAGAGAGCAAGCTCAAAAGCCGGTCCGGCTTCACCCTGGCGGAGACCCTGCTGGCGATACTGATACTGCTGCTGGTGTCCTCCATCGTCGCCCAGGGCATCCCCGTGGCCCGGAACGTCTACAACCGGGTGGTGCTGGGGGCCAACGCCCAGGTGCTGCTGTCCACCACCGTCACCGCCCTGCGGGACGAGCTGGGGACGGCGTGGGACGTGACCGCGGGGACCGACAATTCGCTGACCTATTTCAGCGCCGACATCGGCTCCAGATCGAAGCTGTGGGTGGATGCCACAACCAATACCATACAGATCCAGGAATACGTCGCCACCGACGGGCTGAATACGGAAACAGCCTCCGTCGGCAGCGCTCACGCGCTGGTGTCTGAAAAGGCCGCCACGCGGGAGCTGCGCGTCACCTACAGCACCGCGAAATGCGAGAACGGTGTGGTGACCATCGGCGGCCTCGGCGTCTACCGCGATACGGGCGAGGGACCGCTGGCCACGCTGGGCGACGGCGACGCGGGCGACCTGGTCATCCGCCCGGTGTCCATCCATGCAGAGGCGACGACGCCTCCCGCCGGGCCATGAGGGTGAGATATATGAATAAGAAACGCAACAACCTCGGCTTTACCCTGGCTGAGCTGCTGATCGTGGTGGCCATCATCACGGTGCTGGGCGGCGTCAGCTTTGTTGCCGTGCAGAATTATCAGCGGGATATGGCCTTGCTGGAGCGCGACGCCATCGCCAAGGAGATCTTCATCGCCGCGCAAAACCACCTGACCATGGCGGACAGCCAGGGCTACATGGGCGTGGAGATGGATAAGCCAGAGTATGAAACGACAATCAAGCGTTCCGAGGAGACGATCAAGGTCTATGTCGCCGCCTATGGCGGGACCATGACCGACCCGCTGGACGTGATGCTCCCCTTCGGAGCCATCGACGAGACCGTGCGAGCCGGAGGGCGGTACGTCATCCGCTACCAGACCAACCCCGCCCGGGTGCTCGACGTGTTCTACTGGACCCCCGGAACCTCCCGCTTCGACGGCACCGCCAGCTACGACGCGAAAATGCTCGCCCTCGGCGAGGAGAGCGCCCGCAACAACCGCAAAAACAACAAGCCCATCATCGGCTGGTACGGCGGCGAGGGCGTGGAGGCCGGCGGCGAGTACAGGATCGTCGCGCCAAAGCTCGAGGTCGTCAACGCCGAGACGCTGTATGTGAAGATAACCGACACCAACAGCGATTATACGGATACTGAAACGGCCAATGCCCTTGCCCGGATGAAGCTCATCATAAAGGGTGTGACCAGCAACGCCATGATGAGCGTTTCGCTGAACAGCAGCGACATCAACACAAGGCTCGAATACGACAATGTCAATAAAGTCTATACATATGTGCTGGATGATATAACCAAGGCGAGTACGCACTTCGCCGACCTTGTCTCTGAAACCGATTCCGCCTTCCTCCCCGGCGAGGACATTGTGATACAGGCGGTGGCCTACAGCAACGAGCGGCTGTCCAACATCGCCTACAGCGCGGAGTACACCACCAACAGCCTGTTCGGGGACCTGGAGGAGGTCAAGACCACTGGCGAGGGCGGCACGCAGACCGTGACGCACACCGCCATGATCGGCAACATGCGGCACCTCGAGAATCTGGACCCGTCCGTGTCCAACCTTGACAATCTGAAGGAGACGGATTCGCTCCAGCCGAAGAACGTCCTGAAGATCGCCGCCGCGCGGCAGCTCGTCGATCTGGCCGCGCCTGCCGACCCCAGCGCTGCCGACGCGAAGGACCTGAGCTGGGCGGGCTTCAAGAACGCCACGGGCAGCACAAAGGTTTTCGGGTACAAGGATGCCGCCGGCGCGGAGGGCTTCCATCCCGTCACCCCCGGCTATGCCCTGGATTATCAGGGACAGGGGCACAGCATCGAGGGGATCAGCGTGAACGTCACCGGGGACGCGGGCCTCTTCGGCGCGCTGTCAGAGGGCAGCTCCGTTTCCGACCTGGCCCTGATCGACTTTGGCATCGTGGGCAAAAACGCCGGCGCGCTGGCGGGGTCGATGACCGGCGCCGACGTGACCAACGTCGCGGCCTACAACACCGCCGCGGGGCTGACGGCCACCGTCACCGGCACGGGAGACGTCGGCGGGCTCGTTGGGACCATGTCCGGCGGCAGCGTCGAAAAGAGCAGCGTCGAAAAGAGCGCGGCGGCGCTGGTGGTTCAAAGCAACGGCGGGAACGCGGGCGGGCTGATCGGCTCCGCAAGCGGGAGCGCGACGGTGACGGCCAGCTACGCGGGCGGGCACACCAACAAGGGCGCCTATTACAACAACGACAAGACCCCCATCTACAACGTCACCGCCGCCAAAAGCGCGGACGGGCTGATCGGCTCCGCGGGCGGGCTGATCGGCTCCGCGGGCGACACCGCCATCACCCACAGCTATTCCACCTGCTCCGCCACCGGCAAGGTGGTCGGCGGACTTGTGGGCACGGCAGAAGGGCGTATCGAAAAGTGCTATGCCACGGGCCTGGTGAAGTGCACGACCACAGAGGAAGGCCAAAAGGCAGAAGGCGCAAAGGAAGGCGCGTTCGCGGGTACATATTCGGGCACGGCCACCGGCTGCCTGTACTATGAGATCGTCAACGAGGCGCTGAAGGCCGTCGATGACGACGCCGCGCGCGAGGGCATCACGGCGCTGGACGCCGACGTGACCAGCTATAACGCCTTCGTCGGAAAACCCGATGACTGGCAGACCGCCGCGGCCTACGACAAGGAAGCGCTGGACAAGCTGTTCGGAACGGACAAGTACAGCCTGCAAACCGTAAGCCAGCTGGGCGCAACGCTCAAAGCGTCCGATGACGACACGACGGATTATTTCGTCTCCGTCCATCACGGCGACTGGCCCGCGCCGGAGACGCTGGTCATCAACGATTGAGCATACACACCGCTTGAATGGAAACCGGGTGATTGACATTGACAATGACAACAGGGAATAAGGAGAAGAAGAAGGGCGGCTACCTGCGGCTGGGCGACCTGCTGATCTCGGCGGGTCTGATCACGGAGGCGCAGCTGGAGGAGGGCCTGCGGCTGCAAAAGGGCACGGGCAAGCGCCTGGGCACCGTATTGCAGGAAAACGGCTTCATCACCGAGAGCGAGCTGATCGAGGCCCTGCAGATGCAGCTGGGCATCGAGTTCATCGATCTGAGCAAGGTGAACATTCCCACGGAGCTGGTACAGGTGGTGCCGAAGAACATCGCCAAACAGTACCAGGTGGTGCCGGTGCGGATGGCCCGCGACGAGCTCTACATCGCCATGGCCGACCCGCTGAACTTCTACGCCATCGAGGAGGTTCGCAAGGCGGCGAAGAAGAAGGTCATCCCGATGGTGGCCATGTCGGCGGCGGTGGACCGCGCCATACAGGTGCTCTACGGCAACGAGGGCGCGGCCAAGGCCATCGAGGAGATGAAGCGGGAGGCCGCCGCCGGCGGCGAGACCACCGCCGCGGTGGACGCCGCCTTCTCCGGGAACCAGGTGGGCGAGGATTCCATGAACCAGGCCCCCGCCATCCGCCTGGTGAACGCCATCATCGAGCGCGCCGTCACCGAGCGGGCGTCGGATATCCACATGGAGCCCCGGGAGACCGAGTTCTCCATCCGCATGCGCATCGACGGCCTGCTGCGCGACATACTGACCGTGCCCCGCGAGCTCCAGGCGGCGGTCATCAGCCGCATCAAGGTCATGAGCGGCCTGGATATCACCGAGCGCCGCGTGCCCCAGGACGGCCGCTTCAACGTCAGGGTGCGGGACAAGGACATCGACCTGCGCGTATCCACCCTGCCCACCGTGTACGGCGAGAAGATCGTGGCCCGCCTGCTGGACAAGTCCGGCATGCGCCTGAGCCGGGACAACATCGGCCTCACCGGCGACGACATGGCCAAGTACGAGCGGCTGATCCGCATCAAGAACGGCGTGATACTGGTGGTGGGCCCCACCGGCTCCGGTAAATCCACCACCATGTACACCATGATCGGCGATATGAACACCCGCGAGGTCAACCTGGTCACCCTGGAGGACCCCGTGGAGTACAACATCGACGGCGTGAACCAGGTCCAGATCAACGAGAAGATCGGCATGACCTTCGCCAGCGGCCTGCGCTCCATACTGCGTCAGGACCCGGACATCATCGCCGTGGGCGAGATCCGCGACGGCGAGACCGCCGAGATCGCCATGCGCTCGGCCATCACCGGCCACGTGGTGCTCTCCACCATCCACACCTCCGATGCCCTCGGCACCGTGGAGCGCCTGGTGGACATGGGCGTGGAGCCCTATCTGGTGGCCAGCGCCTTAAAGGGCGTGCTGTCCCAGCGCCTGGTGCGCCGCATCTGCCCCAACTGCCGCCAGGCCTACGAGCCCTCCGAGGACGAGCAGCGCGACCTGGGCCTGACCCCCAGGCCGGGCCGGACCTTCTACCGCGGCACGGGCTGCCCCGAGTGCTTCGATACCGGCTACCGCGGCCGCACCGCCGTGTTCGAGATCTTTTCCCTTCCCGTCCAGGTGCGCCGCATGGTCGCCAAGGGCGCGGTCCGCGAGGAGATCGAGACCCTGCTCAAGGCTCCCGACAGCGGCTTCGTGTCCCTCAAGGACAACGCCATCAAGCTGGTCGAGGAGGGCAAGACCACCTCGGAAGAGGTGCTGCGCGTGATCTACGAGGACATTTAGGGAGTAGGCAGTAGGCAGTAGGGAGTAGGGGGAGTTACGGCACAGCCTCTGATTTCTATTGAAAACCCGCGTTTTCGGTGGGCTCCGGGGGATGCTTGACGTCCTTCATTCCAATAGCACGCCATACATCTGTCGTTCTCCCCTACTCCCTACTGCCTACTCCCTACTCCCTACTCCCTATCGCAGAGCTGAACTGTTACGATCTACAACACACGACAGGAGGAACGCTCCCATGATGACGATCGAGGAAATGGTGGTCAAGGCGCGTCAGGACGGCGCTTCGGACATCCATCTGATCTGCAATCTGCCGCCCAAATACCGCAAGGACGGCCAGGTGGAGGACATGGGCCCCGAAAAGCTGACCGCGGACGACTGCATCAGCATCGCCAAGGTGCTGTCGGGCACGCCCGCGGCCTACGCGGAATACGAGCGCACGGGCGAGCTGGACGCGGCGGAGACCTTCGCGGGGAACCGCTGCCGCATCCACATCTTCCGCCAGCAGGGCGTGCCCTCGGTGGCGCTGCGCCTGCTGTCGGATCACATCCCGAAGCTGGACACCCTGGGCCTGCCCCCGGCGGCGCTGAAGCTGCCGGACCTGCACAAGGGCATCGTGCTGGTCACCGGCGAGACCGGCTCCGGCAAGTCCACCTCGCTGGCCGCGCTGCTGGATTACATCAACCACACCCGCAAGGCCCACATCGTCACCCTTGAGGACCCGGTGGAGTACATCTACACCCCCGACAAGTGCGCCATCAACCAGCGCGAGGTGGGCAAGGACACCATGAGCTTCGCCAGCGGCCTGCGCGCCTCCCTGCGCGAGGACCCCAACGTGATACTCATCGGCGAGATGCGCGACCGCGAGACCATCGAGACCGCCATCACCGCCGCCGAGACGGGCCACCTGGTGTTCGGCACGCTGCACACCGGCTCCGCCTCCGACGCCGTGGACCGCATCGTCCAGGTGTTCCCCGAGGGCATGCAGACCCAGATCCGCCTCCAGCTCTCGATGGTGCTCCAGGCCGTGCTGACCCAGCAGCTGGTGCCCAAAAAGACCGGCGGCCGCACGCTGGCGGTGGAGATGATGGTGGTCACCGACGCCATCCGCAACCTGATCCGCAACGGCAACACCCCCCAGATCGCCAACGCCATCGCCACCAGCGCCGTCATCGGCGGCCAGACCATGGACCAGGCCCTGGTCCGCCTCGTCCGCGCCAACCAGATCACCCGCGAGGTGGCCCTCCGCTTCGCCCACGAGACGGATTACGTGAAGAAAAACGTCTGACCGGTACGGGAAGGGAGAATCAGGAATCAGGAATCAGGAATGGATAGCGGCTGCCGCGCGCACTATGGTGGCGGCCAATGGCCGCCCACCCAATACCGACGCGATATGTATAACCTGGCGGGCGGCGCATCGCCGCCCCTACGCAGCCAAGCTATTTCAATTCCTAATTCCTAATTCCTAACTCCTAATTCAACCGCTCCCCATTTCCATCATTTATCCGACCGAGGAGATAAGCAATGCCCACGTATAAGTATTCCGCGATGTCGCGGGACGGGAAGAAGGTCTCGGGCGTCATGGAGGGCTTCAACGAGCTGGACGCCGTGGCGAAGATCAAGGAGACCTACTCCATCGTGCTGCAGATCAGCGAGGTGAAGGAGCAGGGCAAGGCCGCGCAGTTTTTGAGCCTGGACATCGGCGGCAACAAGCTCAACGACAAGGCCTTCACGCTGATGTGCAGCCAGTTTTCCGTCATCCTGAAGGCGGGCATCCCCATCCGCCGCACGGTGGAGCTGATCGCGGAGAAGATGACCGACAAGCCCCTGAAGCGCATCCTGGAGCAGGTGGCCAAGGACGTGGAGGCGGGCCGCTCGCTGTCGGCCAGCTTCGCCGAGCGGGGGCGGAAGATGCTGCCCGTCACGTTCCTGGAGACCATCTATGCCGGCGAGGAGGCCGGCAACCTGGACACCGCCTTCGACTCCGTCAGCAAGCACTACACCAAGCAGAGCAAGATGAAGGGCAAGGTCCGGGGCGCGATGATCTATCCGCTGTTCGTGCTGATCGTGGCCATCGTGGTGGTCATCGTGCTGATGGTGAAGGTGGTGCCCACCTTTACCGCCATCTTCGACTCCTATGATGCCGAGCTGCCCCTGCCCACCCAGCTGCTCATCGGCATGTCCAACTTCTTCAGGCGGTACTGGCTGGTCATTGTGGGCATCGGCGCGGGGCTGGGGCTGTTCTACAAGCTCTACGGCAACACGGAATCCGGGCGGATGAACCTGGCGAAGCTGCAATTGAAGCTGCCGGTGCTGGGCAACATCGGCATCCTCAACGGGGCCAGCCAGTTCGCCAACACCATGGCGATGATGCTCAACGCCGGCCTGCCCATGACCAAGTCCGTCACCATCACCAGCCGCGTCATGACCAACTACTTCTTCTCCACCCAGATCGGCAAGATCACCGCCAGGCTGGAGGAGGGCCAGACCCTGGGCAAGAGCCTGCGCGACGCCGCCTGCATGCCCGACATCATGGTGGACATGGCGGCGGTGGGCGAAGAGAGCGGCGAGCTGGCCCAGACCCTCACCATGACCGCCGAATACTACGACGCCGAGCTGGAGCAGGCTACCGCCGACGCCCTGGCCAAGCTGGAGCCCACCATACTGGTGTTCTTGGCGGGCTTCGCCGGATTCATCGTCATCGCCATCTATATGGCCATGTTCGGCATGTACGCCGCGATGTAGGATTATGAGAAGAAAGCTGTTTGACGGCCGTGGCGGCATCAATCGCCTGGTGGCCGTGCTGCTGGCGCTGATCGTCGTGATGCTGGCAATCATCGCCGTGCCCGCCTGGAAGGTATTTCGCTACCGCTCTGAGAAGACCGGCTGCGATCAGGCCATGAAGTCCGCCCGCGACGGGCTCATCATCGAGTTCCTCTCCCGCTGGGACGCCGGTTCGGTGGAGGAGGCCATGGTCACCCTGGACGAGGTGCTGCCCGCCCGGGCCAACATCTGCCCCGCCGGGGGCACCGTCTACCTGGTGCGGGGGGACAACGACATCTTCGAGCCGGTGTGCGGCAAACACAACGACGACAAGAAGCTCCGCGTCCGCCTGAACGCCTCCCGGGCGCTGGACCTGCTCCGGGACGGCCTGCGCTACGCCCGCCGGGTGAGCCCCGACGGGGAGCCCGAGACCGTGGACATCGAACTGAACGGCGACACCCTGACCTGTACCCGCGTGCCCGAGGTCTCCGACCTGCGCCGCGGCACCGGCACCACCAACGGCTTCGAGGGCATCGTCGCCCTCTACGGTCTCGCCGGGGATGGCAGCTTCGACGCCATGGGCCGGAAGGCCGGGGAGATCGTCTACTTCGTCTACGCCGACGAATACTACGCCGCCATCTGGCGGGCCGACGACGGCTGGACAGGTGATGCGTATGCGTAAACTGTCGGGCATGGCCCGGCAATTTACAGGCATTAGGGATCAGGCATCAGGCATCAGTCGGAGCTGCGGCACTGCCGTGGGCTTTCTGGCAAAGATAATTAGGAATTGGGAATTAGGAATTAATAGCGGCTGCCGCGCACCCCGTAGGGGCGGCCAATGGCCGCCCGCCATACGCCAAAGCAAAACGTATAACCTTGCGAGCGGCGCAACGCCGCCTCTACGCAGCCAGGCTATTTCAATTCCTAATTCCTAATTCCTAATTCCCAATTCCTAATTCAAACAATCACAGTATCCCATTGAACAGAGATCGTCATCATAGCCCACTTTCAAGGAGGGGATCGGACGTGTATTTGAAGCTGAACGGCATTGAACTGAACTGCACCGGGCGGGAGCGGTGGGGGGACCTGCTGGCGGAGCTGCCGGACGGCGGCGCGGGGGCGCTGGGCATATCGGTCCAGGGGCGCACCTGCTCGCTGAACGATCCCGTGGAGGAGTACACCTACGCCCGCGTGCTGACCTACGCCGACGAGGAGGGCCAGCGCATCTACGAGCGGACGCTGCAATTCATCTTCCTGACGGCGGCGCACCGGCTCTATCCCGGCGAGCGCGCGCGCATCAGCCATTCCTTCCTCCACGGCATCTACATCGACCTGCCCAACGTGAAGGTGACCCCGGAGATCGCCGCGGCGCTGAAGCGGGAGATGTGGGCCATCGTGGATGCCAATCTGCCCGTGCGGTGCCGGAAGCTGCCCATAGAGGAGGCCAAGGCCTACTTCGCCGAGACCAACCAGCTGGACCGGCTGCGCATACTGCAATACCGCAAGGTGCCCCACTTCACGCTGTATCGCATCGACGGGCTGGACGACTACTTCTACGGCGAGATGGCGGTGAACACCGGCGTCATCCGCGGCTTCGACCTGTTCCCCCTGGGCGAGGGCCTGATTTTGCAGCACCCGAACCCGGAGCGCCCCGATGAGCCCGCGCCATTCCGCAACGCGCCCCAGCTGCTGCACACCTACGCCCAGGCGGCGGAGTGGCACGCCATACTCAACTGCGAGAACGTGGCCGACCTGAACGACATGATCCGGGAGCGCAAGCTGCGGGAGTTCATCCGCGTCAACGAGGCGCTCCAGGAGCGGCGCATCCAGCAGATCGCGGACCAGTTCATCGCCTCCGGGGCGCGGCTTTTGCTGATCGCCGGGCCGTCCTCCTCGGGCAAGACCACCTTCTCCCACCGGCTGTCCATCGCCCTGCGCGTACAGGGTCTGCGCCCGGTGAAGGTGTCGCTGGACGACTACTACATCGACCGGGACAGGCTGCCCCTGGAGCCCGACGGCACCGTGGACCTGGAGACCATCGACGCCCTGGACGTGGACCTGCTCTGTAAGCACCTGCCCCGCCTGCTCGAAGGAGAGACGGTGGACATGCCCACCTTCGACTTCGTCACCTCCCGGCGGGCCGACAAGACCCACCCCCTCGCCGTGGAGCCGGGCCAGCCCATCATCATCGAGGGCATCCACGGCCTCAACGACCGGCTCACCGCCACGGTGCCCGCGGACATGAAGTTCAAGGTCTACATCAGCCCGCTGACCATGCTCAACCTGGATGACCACAACCGCATCCGCACCACCGACGCGCGGCTGCTGCGGCGCATCGTCCGCGATTACCAGTTCCGCGGCACCCCGCCCGAGGAGACCATGGACATGTGGGCCTCGGTGCGCCGGGGTGAGGAGCGCTTCATCTTCCCCTTCCAGGAGCAGGCCGACGCCATGTTCAACTCCGCCCTCACCTATGAGCTGCCCATCATGAAGAAGTACGCCTACCCCGCCCTGCTGGGCGTCGCCCCCGAAAGTCCCAACTACACCCTCGCCCGCCGCCTCGTCAAGTTCCTCAACTACATCGAGACCGCCGACGTGGAGGACGAGATCCCCCTCAACTCCATCCTGAGGGAGTTCATCGGAGGCTGCACATTCTATCGGGAAGAGGACTGATTGGGCAGGGAGTAGGGAGTAGGCAGTAGGGAGTAGGGGAGAACGGCAAATGATAGGCATTCTGATGGAATGGAAAACGTCAAGTATCCCCCAGAATTCTTGGAAAACAAGGCATATTCGTACCTATTCAGTCGCCCAGGGATGACTCCCTCAGTCAGCCTGCGGCTGACAGCTCCCTCGGAGAGGGAGCCTGGACGGGAGCCTGGACGGGAATCCAAAAGCCTCCCTCTTTGAGGGAGGTGGGCCGCGAAGCGGGTCGGAAGGAGTCCGCGACTGAACAGTTACGCGTTTTCAATCGAAGTCGGAGGCTTGCCACAACTCCCCTACTCCCTACTGCCTACTCCCTACTCCCTAAAAACCGCAAAGCGCCGGAGCCCGCATCGGGGCTCCGGCGCTTTGCCTCCCTCCACAACCCTGGCGCGGACCCGGGGAATCGGGGCCGCTGCCCCCGGCCATCGCCGGGGGCGAGTTGTGAAGGAGGAGTTTATGATGAATCAGATGCCGGCTTGCGTGGACCGGCAGCTGACGCATGGCGTTTTTAATGGGGCGGTCTTACTTCAGGTATTCCACCTCGATATAGCCCATCTGCCGCACGCCGTTGGCGTCGGGCAGGGTGGCGACGCGGGCGTGGCGGTCCGTGGCGCCGATGAGGGTGAGCTCGGTCCCCGCGGCCACGGTGGCCACGATCTTGCTGGACTGCTTGGTGCCCTCCTTGATGTGGGCGGCCTCCCGGGTGTAGACCCGCTTGTAGTCGCCGCTCTGCCGGCGTCCGCCGTCCAGGAACACAAAGGGCACGTAGTAGTAGGAGCCCTGATAGCGGACCCTGGCCCAGTAGCGGTCGCCGTCCACGGCGTCGAGCATCAGCTCGGCCCCCGCGGAGATGCTCCGCCGCCCGCTCTGGTCGGTGGGCGAGGTGAACAGGTAGTCGCCGTCCACCTGGGTAAAGCAGGTGATGTTCAGGCTGTTGGGGTTCTCGGTGGTCAGGCCCTCCAGGTCGCAGTAGCCGATGAGGCCGGTCTTGGAGCGGATCTTGGCCCGGAGTCCCTCGCGCTTCACCAGCGTGACCTCCTGGCCGAAGTAGGCGGTGCCGAACTCGGTGTCCAGCTCCTCGTCGTAGTAGACCACCAGCTTCTCCCTGGCAACCCAGGCCAGCTCCACCTCCTCGGCCTCCTTGTACTTCTCAAAGTCCAGGTTGGGACGGGGGATATAGCAGCAGTAGCCGTTCTCCTCGATCCGCAGCCAGTCGCCCAGGGGCGTGGCGGCCACCACGTGCACCCGCTCATTGCGGTACAAATGGCCCATGATCGGGGAGTCCGCCGAGGGGCGCAGGTAGACATCCGGCTCCACCACCTGGCAGTACATCCGGGTGTCCAGCGTGTTGGGGTTGGTCTCCGTGAGCTGCTTGGCGTTGCAGAAGCCGATGACGTCGTTGGTGGTCTTGACCTTGGCCCAGCCCTTCTTCTCGCGCAGCTTCACGATGGGCTTGGCGAAGGGCACCTCCTCCAGGATCTCGGAATCCTTGGTGGGCTTGTCGTAGATCGTCAGCACGTAGGTGTAGACGTAGGCGCTGGTCGGGGTGTCCTCCTTGGTGATCTTGTTGTCCTTGCTCTTGTTGGCCGCCAGCGCGTCGAGGGGGCCGCACATCATGATCAGCGCCAGCAGCAGCGCCGTAAACGCCTTGCCGAACCGCTTCATGCTCCCCTCACCTCCATATGCGACCACATTCGCGTCATATTCGACCACATCTGGACGAACTCTGTAAGCATTATATATTATACCAGCAAAACCCCCTCAGAAAATGTCAACATTCGTACTTTATTGTCATATTTTTTCTGGTTTGTCTATACCGCTGTCACGATTGCCATTTTAAGGGCAAGATGGCCTTGAAAAGGTTGAAATTGCCCTATTTTTGGGGTATAATGGGGTGGAATTAGACAAAAAATCGGATTTACGGCGAGAATGAGGTAAAGGCAGGACCCGTTCGGCAGGTCACAGCGCTGTCAAATTTGACATCCATGTGACACTCTGCCGCTTTTCCGCCACGCTTTTTCCCCCGAAAATCCATACGGGAGGATGACACCATGCCGAACTTTGGCGAAATGACGCTCAAGGAACTGGTCCGGCCCGAGGGCCACGCCTGCGGCTGCGGCAAGCAGCACGTCTGCGGGCTGAAATACCTGAATATAGGAAGGGGAATCCTCAAGGAGGTCCCGGAAATGGTGGCCGCGATGGGCAAAACGCACCCCTTCGTGGTCTGCGACGGCAACACCTGGGCGGTGGCGGGGCAGCGGATCGACCGCATCCTCACCGACGCCGGAGTCAGCCACAGCTGCTACGTCATCCCCTGCACCACCGGCGACAGCGGCCTGCCGGGCATGAGCCGCGAGCGCATCTCCCCCGCCGAGTGGGAGGTGGGCAGCGTGGTGATGAACCTGGACCCCGAATGCGACATGCTGCTGGCCGTGGGCGGCGGCGTCATCAACGACATCTGCAAGGTCGTGGGCAAGGCCACGGGCCGTCCCAGCGCCGTGGTGGGCACCGCCCCGTCGATGGACGGCTACGCCTCCAACAACGCCTCGATGGAGATGAACCACGTCAAGGTCTCCCTGTACGGCGCGGTGCCCCAGGGCATCCTGCTGGACACCGAGATCCTGTCCCAGGCCCCCATGCGCATGCTGTGGGCGGGCCTCGGGGACATGGTGGCCAAGTACGTGGCCATCTGCGAGTGGCGCATCTCCCACCTGGTCACCGGCGAATACTACTGCGAGGACGTGGCCCAGCTGATGCGCCAGGCGCTCGGGAAGATCATGGCCGCCGCCGACGGCATCGCCGGGCGCGACCCGGACGCCATCGGCTCCGTGGCCGAGGGGCTGGTGCTGGCGGGCATCGGCATGGCCTACGCGGGCATCTCCCGCCCCGCCTCCGGGCTGGAGCACTATTTCAGCCACATGTGGGAGATGATGGCCCTGGAGCGGGGCAAGCCCTACGACCTCCACGGCATCCAGGTGGGCGTGGGCACGGTGCTGACCATGAAGCTGTATCAGAAGCTGGTCACCGTCACCCCCGACCGCGCCCGGGCCGAGGCCCACATGAAGGCCTTTGACCGCGCCCAGTGGGAGGAGCAGGTGCGCCGGGTGTTCGGCAAGACCGCCGACCAGATCATCGCCATCGAGGATAGGGTCCACAAGAACGACCCCGCCCGCCACGCCGCCCGCCTCGACCGCATCATCGGCCACTGGGACGACATACTCGCCATCATCCGCGAAGAGCTGCCCGACCTGGACAGCCTCACCCGTACCATGGCCGCCACCGGCATGCCCATGACCCCCGCCGACATCGGCGTGCCCGACCGCGACGTCATCGACGCCTTCATCGGCTCCCGCGACATCCGCGACAAATACCTCTCCTGCTCCCTCATCTGGGACCTCGGGATGACGGAGGAGTTCACGGAGTATCTGAAAACGCTGTTGTAGGATGACAAAAACGCAGAGACGCGAGGTCTCTGCGTTTTTGTCAGGGAACAGGGACCAGGGAAAAGGGAAAAGGGGAACGGCAGGCGTCACTACAGTCTCGCCGCGTCAAATGGGAATTTGGCGGAAGAGAGGGATTAGGAATTAGGGATTAGGGATTAGAAAAGGCCGCTGCCGCGATTTCTATTGAAACATTGTAACTGTTCAGTCGGAGACTCCTTCCGACCCGCTTCGCGGCCCACCTCCCTCAAAGAGGGAGGCTTTTGGGCTCCCGTGCAGGCTCCCGTCCAGGCTCCCGTCCAGGCTCCCTCTCCGAGGGAGCTGGCAGCCGAAGGCTGACTGAGGGAGTTGAGGGAGTCGTCCCTGGGTGACTGAATAGTCACGAAACATTGAAATAGTCCGCGGCAGCGGCCATTCCTGTTCCCTGTTGCCTGTTCCCTGTTCCCTCGTCTCCCCTTTTCCCTTTTCCCTGTTGCCTTTTCCCTGAATAAATCCTACCCCTCCACATCCCTGTCCACCACGATCTCGACCCTGTAATCGGGGTAGAGGGCTTCCAGCTCGGCCTGGATGTCATGGCGGATGGCTTCTGCGTCGGGGGCGGCGTAGTCCACGATGATGTCGAAGCGGATGCGCTTCTCGGCCTCGTCCATGTAGAAGCCGTGCATCTGGAGCACGTGCTCCCGGGACATGGCGGCGTGGCGGGCGTCGTTGAGCACGCGGTCCGCGGCGTCGTCCCGGGTGTTGTGGGAGTAGACGCCGATGGCGGAGATGACGACGTGGTGCGCCTCCAGTACCTTCGCGGCGATATCGCGCTCCAGGGCGTCCAGCCGGTCCGCGGTGAGGGTGTCGTCCACCTCGATGTGGAGGGAGCCCAGGATGGTGTTGGGACCGTAGTTGTGCAGCGCCAGGTCATAGACCCCCTGCACCTCGGGAAAGGCGCACACGGTCTCCTTGATGGCGTGGATCAGCGCGGGGTCGGCCCGCTCGCCGAGCATGACGGACAGGCTCTCCTGGAGCATCCCCACCCCGGAGCGCAGTATGACCAGCGAGATCAGCGCGCCCAGCCAGGCCTCCAGGCTCAGCCCCGTGAGCAGGAACACGCCCGCGGCGACCAGCGTGGAGGCGGAGATCACGGCGTCCAGCAGGGCGTCCTTGCCGGAATCCCGGAGCGCGCCGGAGTCCACCCGCACGCCCACCCGGGTCACGTACCGGCCCAGGAGCAGCTTCACCGCCACCGCCACGCCGATGATGAGCAGCCCCACGGCGCTGTAGTCGGGCAGGGTGGGGTCGATCAGCTTCTTCACCGCCTCGACCAGCGAGGTTATCCCCGCGTACAACACCAGCAGCGATATGCCGATGGCGCTGAGGTATTCGATGCGCCCGTGGCCGAAGGGATGGTCCCTGTCCGGGCGGCGGCTGGCCAGCTTGGTGCCGATGATGGTGATGCAGGAGGACAGCGCGTCACTCAAGTTGTTCACCGCGTCCAGCACGATGGCGATGGACCCCGCCAGCAGCCCCACCGCCGCCTTGAAGCCCGCCAAAGCCAGGTTCGCCAGTATCCCGATCACGCTCGTGCGCACGATGACCCGCTCCCGCTGCATGCCCCGCATCCCCTTTCCCTAAAAGCTATGCAGGCATTATGGCACGCATGACCGGGGCTTGTCAAGGCTAACAGGAGGGAGTAGGGAGTAGGCAGTAGGCAGTAGGGAGTAGGGGGGCTGCGGCACAGCTTCTGGCTTCTATTGAAAGCATCTCGTCCTCCACGGGTTCGGGAAGATGCTGAACGTTCTTTATTTGATTAGGACGTCGTTCAGTGGGGGAACTGCGGCGCAGCTTTTGATCTCACTAAAAACATTGCGATTTCCTGGGGTTCGAGGGATACTTGACGTTCTTCATTCCATCAGAATGCCGTTCATCTGCCGTTCCCCCTACTCCCTACTGCCTACTCCCTACTCCCTTATCCCAGCTCCGCGGTCTCCAGCCAGGCGGCGAGGTCCTTCAGATGGGGATGATCGAGGGCGGCGAGGGCGCGGGAGAGGTCGGCGTTGACGTAGCAAACGCCCCGGAGGGCGGGGGCGATTTGGTCGATCATGGCCTCGTCCATGGCGTCGGACCAGACGCCGGCGCGCTCCACGCGGCCCTGGCGGAGACTCAGCTCCAGCGTGACGCCGCCCCAGTCGAAGCGGTGGGACAGCGTGGCGTCGAAGGGGAGGGCCTTGCCCATTCGGAAGTCCCAGGAGGCATACTGCGCTTCCAGCTCGGCGAGGCGCGCGCGGTCCAGGTCGTCCACGGTCATCGGGTCGGCGTGGCCGTATTCCGCGGCGAAGGCGCGCCGGAGGGCTTCGGCGAGCGCGGGAATGGTCAGGGCGGGATTGAACTCCGTCAGATTGCAGACCCGCGAGCGCACGCTCTTGATGCCCTTGGCCTTCAGCTTATCCGCGCCGGGGACCAGATAGCGGGAGAGGCGGTCCATGTTCACGTCTACCAGCAGCGTGCCGTGGTGGAGGCCCACCCGGTCGGACAGCCTGAAGGCGCTGCCGGAGAACTTGGCCCCGCCCGCCAGCAGGTCGTT
>Ga0256404_1007676_pt1 | contig 16832 bp, 11 predicted proteins | sample RumenRJG_01DNA_FD_185990 | JGI IMG/M metagenome (GOLD analysis project Ga0256404, IMG submission 185990) | Bovine rumen microbial communities from Lethbridge, Alberta, Canada - RJG_01 | ecosystem: Host-associated > Mammals > Digestive system > Stomach > Rumen | place: Canada: Alberta | collected...
CGTGCCGGCCCACGCTGATGCGCTCGTAGATGCCCGACAGGCGGAGGGGGATGACGGAGTAGCCCGTCTCCTCCAACAGCTCCCGCTTCACCGTCTCGTTGAGCATCTCGCCGGTGTGCTGCCCGCCGCCGGGCAGAGCATAGTATTCCCCGAATTTGGATATGCAGCGGTTGACCAGGATCTTGCCCTCGTTCAATACGATGGCCTTCGCCGAATTGCGCACGGGCAACCTCGCTCACCTCCTTCGTCCTTATTACCACTATTATAATGGTTCGGCCGGTTTTTTTCAATATGTTTTGGGAATAAAGTCACGGCTCACGCATGAATGCGGTTACAGCTCAGGGTCCCCCTTAAAGCAAGAGAGAAGTAACCCAAGGCGACAAATTAACATAAAATTCCAAAAGGGAAATACCCCCTCCATGTCGAATAAAAAGAACAGAGGGGGTGAAGCTATGGCGAAGTCAGACTATGGACGGGATATGTATAGGCAACTGACGGAAGTCATGGCACGCCTGGAAAGAGTAGAAGAGAAAAGCCGGGAATCAGAAAAGAAGCACGAAACAGAGATACGGGATTTAAAGGCGACGCAAAAAGAAGAGATACGACGGATCAGAGAAGAACATCGCAAAGAGAAAGAGACGTTGGAAAGAGAGATAACGGGGCTAAAAGAAGAAAATACGAAGCTAAAAGCAGAAGTAGCCCGATTGAAGAGCAATGACGATAATGACAGTCACAATAGTTCAATGCCACCGTCGCAAGATCAGAAGCCGGGGAAGGCAGTCAATGAATACAATGGGCGGAAACGGGAAGGACGAAAGAGCGGCGGACAGGCAGGGCATAATGGCAAGACGCTGCGAATGGCCGATGTACAGAGAAAATTGCAGGAAAAGGGCATAAAGATAGAGATAGAGGAGATCGGAGAAAAGAGCGAGAAATATAAAGATCGACTGATAATCGACCTGCCATTGAGCGTAAAGCCAATAATGAAGCGGTTTTATGCGGACAAAGAGGGACGGGTGCAGATTCCTAATGCCTATAAGAATGAAGTAACCTACGGAGAAAACATAAAAGCGCTGGTTATGGTGTTATACGGCCAGGGCGTACAGTCATTGGACAGAATCGTAGAATTGATCTATGCCTTGACGGGGAATGTGGTGAAGCTTTCAGAAGGCACCGTATCAAACTGGCTGGAAGAAATGCACAGGAAATCTGAACAGACAAAAAAGAAGATAGAGAAGCACCTGCTGGACGCGCCGCAGGTCAGCACCGATGGGACAGTAGTAACGGAAAACGGACATCAATCGTATATTCGGAATTTCAGTATACTGGATTGGGTACTGTATGAATCCATGGGAAGCAAAGGCCACAAGGCACTGTCAAGCATCCCCTTCTTGCAGCAATACGCAGGAATATTGGTGCATGATCACGAGACATCGCTATACAGCTATGGGCTTGATCATGCGGAGTGCAATGTCCATTTGCTGAGGTATCTGGTAAAGAACAGAGAAGATACAAGGCATATCTGGAGCAGCAAGCTGCATTCCCTGCTGGTCGAGATGAACGAATACAGAAAGCGGTTGATAGGACGAGGTGAAAAATCGCTCCCAGACAAGACGCTGCAACGCCTGGAAGCCCGATACGATGAATTGCTGGAATACGCAAAACAGGAGAGAAAGGATAAACCCAGTGGCTTCAGGTGGGCCACAAAAGAAGAGACTTCTCTTCTGAATCGGCTAAAAAAATACAAGCGGAACCACCTGCTGTTCCTGCACGATTTCAACGTCCCCTTCGACAACAATATGAGCGAACGGGATTTGAGAAAGTGCAAGAACAGGCAGAAGATGTCCGGGGGGTTCCGAACCGAAGCCGGTAAAGAAATCTATTGCTCCTTGCTGACCATTACCGAAACATGTAAACGGCAAGGAAAAGATTTAATCAATGCCTTTAAGACCATCCTCTCAGGCGGCACTCTTTTCGCCTGAGCTGTCTATATGCTTTTTTTGCTCTATTGCTTTTTGTTCGGGGGGACCCTGAGCTGTAACTGAATGCGTGAGCCTGTCGCGCAAAATCTGCGGATTTTGCGCGAGGGAAGAAGGGACGCGGAAATTCGCGCCTGACGACACGAATTTCCTGACTGGCTGGTACCGATTCCCAGTTGAAATCGCAAGCGATTTCTTTGTGGGAATCCACATGCACCGGCACAGCCGGTACATGTGATTGAAACAGGTACGATTCGTAACCTTTCTGTAAGATTTCAATCCGTCTTGTCATTCATGCGTGAGCCGTGGGAATAAAGTGGAAGGCACGTTTTGCCCCTTGACAACACCTCGGATTTGTGGTGAAATATTAGCAGAAGGAGGCTGATTCACTTGTTTAGGAATATGAAAAAGATACTGCTTGTTCTCTGCGTACTGGCGCTGTGCGCCGGGGCGCTGGCCGAGGGCTATGTGCCCAGGATCGTGGCGCTGAAGGGTCCCACGGCCATGGGGCTCGTGAAGCTGATGAAGGATGACGAGGCCGCGGGAAGCTATGCCTTCACCATCGCCGCGGCGGTGGACGAGGTGACGCCCATGCTGGTCAAGGGCGAGGCGGACATCGCCTGCGTGCCCGCGAATCTGGCGAGCGTGCTCTACAACAACACAGAGGGTCAGGTCCAGGTGCTGGCCGTCAACACGCTGGGCGTGCTGTACATCGTTGAAAAGGGCGAGGCCGTGCAGAGCGTGGCCGACCTCAAGGGCCGCACGATCTACGCCAGCGGCAAGGGCGCGACCCCTGAATACGCGCTGAACTTCATACTGTCCCAGAACGGCATCGACCCCGAGCAGGACGTGACCATCGAGTGGAAGAGCGAGCACGCCGAGTGCCTCACCGCGCTGATGGCCTCCGAGGCGGGCGTGGCGCTGCTGCCCCAGCCCTTCGTGACCACCGCGCTGATGAAGGCAGAAGGCCTGCGGGTGGCGCTGGATCTGAACGCCGCGTGGGACGCCCTGGGCGTGGATTCCACCCTGATCACCGGCGTGGCCGTGGCCCGCAGGGACTTCGCCGAGGCCCACGCCGACGCCCTCAACGCCTTCCTGGACGCCTACAGGGCCTCCGTGGAGTACGTCAACGCCAACACCGACGACGCCGCCAAGCTGGTGGGCGAATATGAAATCGTCCCCGAGCAGGTCGCCGCCAAGGCCCTGCCCGCCTGCAACATCACCTTCATCGAGGGCGCGGAGATGCAGGCCAAGCTGGAGGGCTATCTCCAGGTCCTGCTGGACGCCAATCCCAAGGCCGTCGGCGGCAAGCTGCCCGAAGCGGATTTCTACTATCAGAGATAATTCAATGTAATGCGAGGGGAATGAATCGGTTTGAGAGCTATCGCCGTTCATTCCTCTTTTTGAAAGGAAGGCCCGCGCCATGAAGGACAAGCTGAAGCCCTGGACCGTCGCCTTCTGGCTGCTGGTGTGGCAGCTGCTGGCGATGGCGGTGGGGCAGGAGATACTGCTGGCGTCTCCGGCGCGGGTGCTGGCCCGGCTGGGGGCGCTGGCGGTGACGGCGGACTTCTGGCGCTCCATACTGCATTCGATGCTGCGCATCGGCGGCGGGTTTCTGCTGGGAACGTTCGCAGGCACGGCGCTGGCGCTGATGTCGGCGCGGTTTGAGTGGATCAGGAGCCTGCTCTCGCCGCTGATGCGGGCGGTGAAGTCGGTGCCGGTGGCGTCCTTCATCATACTGGCGCTGGTGTGGGTGTCGTCGAAGCATCTGGCGGTGCTGATCGTGTTTCTGATGGTGCTGCCGGTGATCTACGCCAACGTGCTCTCGGGGCTTGAACGTCTGGACCCGAAGCTGGAGGAGGTCGCCCGGGTGTTTCGGCTGCCGCGGCTGAAGCGCGCGCTGCGGGTGGAGCTGCCCCAGCTGATGCCCGACTTTCTGACCGGGTGCAGGCTGGCGCTGGGCCTGTGCTGGAAGGCGGGCACGGCGGCGGAGGTCATCGGCATGCCCCGAGGCTCCATCGGCGAGCGCCTCCAGCAGGCCAAGGTCTATCTGGACACCCCCGACCTGTTCGCCTGGACTGTGGTGATCCTCATTTTAAGCCTGATCTTCGAGCGCGCGGCGCTGTGGGCATTCGCTCGATTGGGGACATGCCTCTCACGCCTGTCCCTTCCCGGCGAGCGTCCGCGGCCAAACGGCGCGGCGGCGGTGTCCGTGGACGGGCTGTGCAAGCGCTACGGCGACAAGGACGTGCTGCGCGGCTTCTCCATGAATCTGCCCGCGGGCGGCACGACTTGCCTCATGGCCCCGTCCGGGGCGGGCAAGACCACGCTGCTGCGGCTTATGTGCGGACTGGAGACCGCGGATTCGGGGCACGTTCAGGGAATGGAGGGCACCCGGATCGGCGTGGTGTTCCAGGAGGATCGGCTGCTGGACTGGCTGGACCCTGTGGAGAATCTGCGCCTCACCGCGCCGGGGCTGACCCGAGATGAGGCGGCGGACGCGCTTATCCGCTTCGGACTGGGCGACAGCCTGCGTGAGCCCGTCTCCCGGCTCTCCGGCGGCATGCGGCGGCGGGTGGCGCTGCTGCGGGCGCTGCTGGCCCCGTCGGACATACTGCTGCTGGACGAGCCCTTTAACGGCCTTGACGCGGCCACCCGTTCAGGCGTCATGGCCCTGACCCGGGAGCTGCTCCCCCCCAGGACCGCCCTGCTCATCACCCACGATCCCGACGAGGCCGCGGCCCTGGGCGCGGCAATCGTCGGGCTGAATTGATCCAACACAAGGAGGCACGACCAATGGATCCCATCATCTATCTGGGCATCGATAACTGCTTCGCCTCGAAGCGCTGGGTGCGTCCCGACGACTGGGCGCGGGTGATCCGCGACCTGGGCCTCAGGCACGTGGAGGCCAGCGCCGACACCGAGTGCGACCCGCTCTACATGGGCCCCGAATTCACCAAAGACTGGATCGGGGACGCGAAAAGCGCCTGCGAAAAGCAGGGCATACGCATCAACAACGTCTATTCCGGCCACGGCACCTATGCCACCTGCGGCCTGTCCCACTACGATCCCCGGGTGACCCGGCGCTTTCTGAACGACTGGATGAAGGCCCAGGTGGACACCGCCGCCGCGCTGGGGGCGGGCTTCGGCTTCTTCGCCCACGGCTTCGAGGAGCCTCTGCTCCAGGACGACGAAGCGTATTGCGCCAAGCTGAACGAGCTGTATGACACCCTGTCCGAGCTGTCCGCCTACAGCCGCCAAAAGGGCGTGGACTACGTGGGCATCGAGCAGATGTATTCCCCCCACCAGCCGCCGTGGCGCATCGCCGACGCGGAGGAGCTGATGCGCGAGGTCTACGCGCGCTCCCACGCGCCCTTCTACATCACCGCCGACCTGGGCCACATGAACGGCCAGCAGTACTTCCAGAGGCCCGACGCCGCGCTGATCGAGCGGGCGATCCTGTTAAGACGGGAGGGCACGCCCATCCGCCGCCTGTGGCTGGGCAGCGCGAAGGCGCACGGGATCTACATGAGCGCCGCGGCGGGGGAGATGCCGGTGGACGCGGCCGTGAAGGCCATACTGGCCGACGTTGAGGCCCATCCCCATCTGTTCGCCGAGCCTGAGGACGCCTCCAACGACGCCTGGGTGCGGCGCGTGGGCTGCTATTCGCCCATCATCCACCTCCAGCAGACCGACGGCAAGTCCTCGCCCCACTGGACCTTCACCGCACAGAACAACCGCGAGGGCATCGTGCATCCCGACGCCTTCCTCAAGGCCCTCAAGGCGTCCTATGCCCAGCCCGACGATCCCGCCATGCCGCCCAAGTGCAGCGAGATCATCCTCACCTTCGAGCCCTTCATCGCCACCGCGGGCAACACCTTTGACCTGCTGGAGGACATCGCCGAGTCCGTGCGCTGCTGGCGGCGGTGGATCCCGAGGGACGGGATGAAGCTCAGCGAGATCGAATAACACTGTGGAGAAAACGACATGAGCATCATCTACGACCCGAAGGACAAAACGATCACCTTACAGACCCTGAACACCACCTACCAGATGGAGATAACGCCGCTGAACATACTGCGGCACTTGTACTACGGCCGCCGCATCCCCGCCGCGAGCCAGGCCGGCCTGATGCCCGCACTGGACATCGGCTACACTCCCAACCCCTACGAGCTGCGCGTGGAGCGGGACTTCTCCCGGGACATCCAGCCCAGCGAGTACAGCGCGGTCAACACGGGGGATTTCCGGGTGGCGGCGCTGGAAGCCCGCGACGCGCGCGGACGCTATGGCGACGATCTGCGCTACGCCGGTCACGCGATCACCCCGGGCAAGTACGCGCTGGAGGGCCTGCCCTGCGCCGGGGGCGACGAGGACAGCTGCGACACGCTGTCCGTCACCCTGCGCGATGCGGCCACGGGGCTTGAGGTGGAGCTGCTGTACGGCGTGTATGAGGCCGAGGATGTGATCACCCGCGCGGCGCGGATCAAAAACAGCGGGGACGCCCGCATCACACTGGAGCGCGCCGCCAGCTTGACGCTGGACGTGCCCTACGGCAACTGGCAGATGATCCACTTTCACGGGCGCCACGCCATGGAGCGGCAGATGGAGCGCGCCGACCTGCTCCACGGCCTGCAGTCCATCGGCTCCAGCCGCGGCGCGTCGAGCCACCACCACAACCCCTTCGTGATCCTCTGCGACCGCGAGGCGGGGGAGGAGTGCGGCGAGTGCCTGGGCGTCATGCCGGTGTATTCGGGCAGCCACCGCACCGACGTGGAGGTGGACCAGCTGGGCGGCGTCCGGGTGGTCAGCGGCATCAGCCCGGAGCTGTTCAGCTGGACCCTGGAGCCCGGCGAGACCTTCACCGCCCCGGAGGCGCTGCTCGCCTTCACCCACGAGGGGCTGGGGGCGCTGAGCCGCCGCTATCACCGCTTCATCCGCCGGCACATCATCAAGAGCGCATGGAATCGCAGGCCCCGCCCGGTGCTCATCAACAACTGGGAGGCCACCTATTTCGACTTCGACAGCGACAAACTGCTGGAGATCGCCCGCCGGGCCGCCGACATGGGCGTGGAGCTGCTGGTGCTGGACGACGGCTGGTTCGGCAGGCGCTGCGACGACAACCGGGCGCTGGGGGACTGGACGGTCAACGCGGACAAGCTCAGGGGCGGGCTGGACCGGCTGATCGAGAGGGTCAACGCGCTGGGTCTGCGCTTCGGCATCTGGATGGAGCCGGAGATGGTCAGCGAGGACTCCGACCTCTACCGCGCCCATCCCGACTGGGCGCTGACCGTGCCCGGGCGCAGGCCCACTATGGGGCGCAACCAGCTGGCGCTGGACATGGGCCGGGAGGACGTGCGCAGTTACCTGTACGACACCATTGCCGCGCTGCTGAGCAACCACCACATCGAGTACGTGAAGTGGGACATGAACCGGAGCATGACCGACATTTACAGCCGGGTCCTGCCCCCGGAGCGGCAGGGCGAGGCCGGGCATCGCTACATGCTGGGCGTGTACGAACTGCTGGAGCGGCTGACCGATGCGTTCCCGGAGGTGCTCTGGGAGGGCTGCGCGGGCGGCGGCGGGCGGTTCGACGCGGGCATGCTGCGCTACTTCCCCCAGATCTGGCTCTCCGACGACACCGACGCCCTGGAGCGCCTGACCATACAGCACGGCTCCACCTACGGCTATCCCGTCTCGACGATGGGCGCACACGTCTCGGCCTGCCCCAACCACCAGACGGGCCGCACCGTGCCGCTGGGCACGCGGGCAGTGGTGGCCATGAGCGGCACCTTCGGCTACGAGCTGGACCCCGCACGGCTCACCGACGCGGAAAGGGCCCAGGTCCGGGATCAGATCGCCCGCTTCAAGGGCTGGTATGACCTGCTACAGAACGGCGACTACTACCGCCTCACCGTCCCCGGCGCAGACCGCTGCATGGCCTGGGAACAGGTCAGCGCGGACCGGTCCGAGGCCCTGGTGAGCCTGGTGATCACCCACACCGTGCCCAACACCCGGGGCGTCCGCCTGCGGCTGAGGGGGCTGGACCCCGAGGCGCGCTACCGGCTGGACGCGCTGGCGCTGGAGGGATGCACCGCCCACTCCAGGTGCCAGCTCCGACCCGGCCAGGATATCTTCAGCGGCGCGGCGCTGATGTACGCCGGCGTGCTGCTGCCACAGCTGTACGGGGACTATCCGTCGGCACAGCTGCACTTCACCAGAGTATGACAAAACGCGCGAACGTCCGTTGTGGGCGTTCGCGCGTTTCATATAGGTCAGTCCAGCACCATCCGAAGCTGCTCCTGCGCCGCGGGCTCGGGGGTGGGCACGACGTGAAGCACGGCGCTTTGCAGGATGGCCTGCGGGTCGGCAGCGGGGTCCAGCCAGGCGGACACCGAGGCGCGGGGGAGTATGACGGGCATGCGGTCGTGGATGAAGGCCACGTCCTCCGAGGAAGCGCGGGTGAGTATGGCAAACACCGGGCGGTCCGCCTCCAGCCGGTAGATGCCCGCCATGAAGAACAGGCCGCCGTCCTCGGGCCGGATATCGTACTTGGTCCTGGGGCCGCTGTGCCGCCACTCGTAGTAGTTCACCGCGGGCACGGCGCAGCGCCTCTGGCGGAAGCCGTCGCGGAACAGGGGCTTTTGGGCGGCGGTCTCGCTGCGGGCGTTGATGATCCGCTTGCCGTCGGGCAGCGTGTAGCCCCACTGCATGCCGAAATACACCGGCTCCAGCCGGCGGCTGTTGGCCAGCACTGGCGCGACGTCGGTGGGCCGAAGCTCGCCCTCGGTCTTGATGCCGGCACCGTCCTCCCGGCGGTTCAGCGCCTCGATGATGCCCTTTAATTCGATGTCGTCCCGCCCGTCGTCAAAGCGGTAGCGTCCGCACATGGTTTTGTCCTCCCGGAATGGAATGGAATGGTGACATTGTGATTAGGGGTGGAGAGTGGGGAGCGGAGGGTTGGTCAGCTTGTATTCTGTCCATACTCGCGTTTGTTCAGTCACGTTGGAGGTAAAATGGTATTTTTCGGGTTACGGGGACCTCATCCGTCACGGCTTCGCCGCGCCACCTTCCCCAAAGGGGAAGGCTAAAAACCGGCTGACGCGCACCCCAAAAGCCTTCCCCTCTGGGGAAGGTGGCCGGAGCGAAGCGGAGGTCGGATGAGGTCCCCGTCATTTCTACAATTCTCGTATTTATTCAGTCCTGTTGTGATAAATTGGGATTTATCTGGGAGAATTAGGAATTAGGAATTAGGAATGAGGAATTAATAGCAGCTGCCGCGCGTTGTTGGGGCGGCCAATGGCCGCCCGCCATATACCGATACAATACAGACTACCGGGCGGGCGGCGCATCGCCGCCCCTGCGCAGCCTGGCCATTTATAATTCCTAATTCCTCATTCCTAATTCCTCATTCGACAAATCACCATTGGCCGCAGGACTGAATAGTTACATGAGGAATTAGGAATTGGGAATTGGGAATTGGGAATTGGAGTTACCGGCTGCCGCGCATGCCATGCGTGGACTTCTGCTCGCAATCAATGTGATGAATACAGCTTGGCGGATAGCGCAACGCTGTCCCTGTTCGACCAGGCCGTCTATAATTCCCAATTCCCAATTCCCAATTCCTAATTCCTAATTTAATCAATCTCCCTCTTCCCGCGCTGGACATCCGGGGCTTATTGGGCTATAATGGAGGTCAGTACGCACACGGGAGCGTGGAGAGATGGTTTTTTCCAGCATCGAGTTTTTGTTTTACTTTCTGCCGGTGACGCTGGCGGGGTATTATATATTGAAGCGCTGGCGGGGGGTGTCGAACATCTTCCTGTCGGTGATGAGCCTGGGCTTCTACGCCTTCGGCGCGCCGAAGTTCTTCCCGATCATGATGGCCTCCATCGTCGTGAACTGGCTGTTCGGGCTGTGGGTGGACCGGGTGCGGGCGGATAAGCGGAAGGCCAGGGTCGCGCTGACGCTGATGGTGGTCTTCAACCTGGGGCTTCTGGGCGTCTACAAGTATCTGATGTTCATACTGAGCAGCCTGAATCTGTGGTTCTCGCTGCGCCTGCCGGTGCCGCAGATCACGCTGCCCATCGGCATATCGTTCTTCACCTTCCAGGCCATGAGCTATGTCATCGACGTCTACCGGGGCAAGGGGCAGGTGCAGAAGAACCTCATCAACGTGGTGCTGTACATCTCCTTCTTCCCCCAGCTGATCGCGGGCCCCATCGTGCGCTACCAGACGGTGGCCGACGAGATCAAAAACCGCCGGGAGAGCTTCGACGACTTCATCGACGGCACGGTGCGGTTCATGCGGGGCCTGTGCAAGAAGATGCTGCTGGCGAACAACCTGGGGCTGCTGGTGGACACGGCCTTCGCGCTGGAGACCTCCCGGCTGTCGGTGGTCTCGGCGTGGCTGGCGGCCTGCGCCTATCTGATGCAGGTTTACTACGACTTCTCCGGCTACTCCGACATGGCCATCGGCCTGGGCCGCATGTTCGGCTTCCACTTCCTCGAGAACTTCACCTATCCCTTCATCTGCAAGTCGGTGGCGGAATTCTGGAACCGCTGGCACATCTCGCTGGGGAGCTGGTTCCGGGACTACCTCTACATCCCCCTGGGCGGCAGCCGGGTGAAGCTGCCGCGGCTGGTGTTCAACATGATGGTGGTCTGGACGCTCACCGGCCTGTGGCACGGCGCGGCATGGACCTACTTCCTCTGGGGCTTCGGCTTCGGCGTGCTGCTGGTGATCGAGCGGCTGACCGGGCTGGGCAAGTGGATGTCCGACCATCCCATCGGCCACTTCTACGCCATGTTCGCCGTGGTCACCATCACCGTGATGATCCGCTCGGATAATCTCCACGTGGCCCGGGTATTCTACGGTTCGATGTTCGGCCTGAGCGGCGCGCCGCTGTGGGACCCCCTCACCGGGGCGTTTCTCCGGGAGTACGGGCCGTTCCTGCTGGCGGGGGTGCTGTTCAGCCTGCCGGTGCCCGAATACCTGCGGGACAGGCTGCATTTCAATCCCAACCTCATGCGCGTTGCCGGGTCCGTCTGCCTGCTGGCGCTGACCTTCATCTCCATCACCTACATCGCGGTGGGGAGCTACAACCCCTTCATCTACTTCAATTTCTGACGTTTTGGAGGTATACCCATGACCGTCCTTTTGGAAAAGCTCCGTGCCCTCGCGCGGGAGGATCAGATACTGCTCGACGAGCCCATGTCCCGCCATACCACCTTCCGGGTGGGCGGGCCGGCCGACGTGTTCTTCATGCCCGAGTCCGCCGAACAGCTCACCGGGGCCATCGAGGCCGCGGAGGCCGGGGGCATCCCCTGGATGGTAGTGGGCAACGGCTCCAACCTGCTGGTGCTGGACAGAGGCATTCGGGGGCTGGTCATCGGCCTGGGCGAGGACTTTGCCGCCATCGCCCGGGTGGGGGACACCCTCACCGCCTGGGCCGGGGCGTCGCTGGCGCGGGTGTCGGCCTACGCACAGGCCTCCGGGCTGTCCGGGCTGGAGTTCGCCTCCGGCATCCCCGGCACCCTCGGCGGCGGCTGCGCCATGAACGCCGGAGCCTACGGCGGGCAGCTCTCCGACTGTCTCATCGACGCCGAGGTCTACCTGGACGGCCGCGTTCAGACTCTCACCAACGCGGAGATGGCCATGGGCTACCGCACCACGAGGCCCCTCCGTGAGGGCGGTATCGTGCTGTCGGCGCGGTTCGCGCTCACACCCGACGATCCCGAGGCCATCGCCGGGCGCATGCGGGAGCTCAACGCCCGCCGCCGCGACAAGCAGCCCCTCAACTACCCCAGCGCCGGCTCCACCTTCAAGCGGCCCGAGGGCTACTTCGCCGGGGCGCTGATCGAGCAGGCCGGCCTCAAGGGCCGCGCCGTCCGCGGGGCGCAGGTCTCCGAAAAGCACGCCGGCTTCATCGTTAAGACCGGCGAGGCCGACGCCGCCGACATCCTCGCCCTCATCCATATCGTGCAGGACGAGGTCAAGGCCAAATTCGGCGTGACGCTGGAGCCCGAGGTCCGCATCGTGGGGGAGGCGTAGGCTGTTCTCCAGGCGCTTTGACGCGACAAAGATGAGCAGGCGTTGAGATGCGTTGAAAGTGGCGAGTGGGGAGTGGAGGTAGAAATCCTCACGGATTTCTTTTAAGCAGAGTAACTGTTCAGTTCTGCGGCAAACGTCAATTTGACGGGCTGAGGGGGACGACCTCTCAGTCAGCCTACCGGCTGACAGCTCCCCTGAAAGGGGAGCCAAGAGGAACGATGATGCGGCAGCCTCGGCTCCCCTTTCAGGGGAGCTGTCGCCGACGAAGTCGGTGACTGAGAGGTCGTTTCCCGATGGCCTGTGAGATCTCCCTTTTTCACGGCAAAACTGGACAGATGCGGATCAGATCAAATCCCGGAGGGATTTGCACCGCCACTCTTCACTTCCGACGTCCAGTCCCTAACGCAACGAATACCCTTATAATTACCTCCGAATCGACATAACTGGCAGGAGGTCTGCCCATGTCCTTTACCACCGACGCGCGGGGGGAACTGGCCCGCGTGAAGACGGACGACATCTGCTGCGCGCGGAGCGAACTGGCTTCGGCGCTTTTGGCGTCGGGCGGGATCGCCTGGCGGGGGCGGGGCCGGTACGCGCTGTCAGTGACGGCGTCGGAGGCGGCCACGGTGCGGCGGTACTTCGGGATGCTGAAGAAGCACTGGGGCGTGCAGGGGCAGATCCGAGCGCTGAGCGGGGACAGGCTGAACGGGCTGACCCGCTACCAGCTGGCCATTCCGGAGGAGGAATCCGTGCGCCTGCTGGAGGAATTCCAGCTGCTGGACGAATCGGCGCTGTTCGGGGTGCGGCAGGCACCGGGGGAGGAGATCACCCGCTTCGCCTGCTGCAAGAAGTCCTTCGCGCGGGCGGCGTTTCTGATGTGCGGAGAGGTCAGCAACCCGGAGAAGGCCTATCACATCGAGATCGCCGCGCCCACGGAGGCCTTCGCGCTGCGGGTGAAGGCGTGCCTGGACTACTTTGACATCGACTGCTCCGTGACGCCCCGCAAGTCCAAGACTCTGGTCTACATCAAGCGGGCCGAGGGCATCTCCGACATGCTGTCGCTGCTGGGCGCGGCGTCGGCGGTGCTGGCGCTGGAGAACATCCGGGTGCGCAAGGAGGTCTCCAACCACGTCAACCGCCAGATGAACTTCGACAGCTCCAACATCAACCGCACCGTCGAGGCCGCGGAGGCCCTGATCCGGGACATCCGCTTCATCGACAGCGAGCTGGGCCTGGAAAAGCTGCCCCGGTCCCTGCGCGACATGGCCTACGCCCGGACCAACAACCCCGAGACCCCCCTGACGGGCCTGGGCGAGCTGATGGACCCGCCCCTGGGCAAATCCGGGGTCAACGCCCGCCTGCGCCGCCTGTCCGAGATCGCCCAGAAGCTGCGCAGCGGCGAGGAGATCAGGCTGGGGACAGATAAAAGGGGACAGAAAAAAGGGAAAAGGGAACAGGGAACAGGAAACAGGGAACAGGAATAGCCCGGGTACGGCGGGACGGCAGATCGCCATACATATTGAAGTGCGTTTTGTTTCGCTGAATGTCGGGCGGGAGATGTCTGCCCCGGCGGTACGCGCGGCAGCGGCCATTCCTGTTGCCTGTTGCCTGTTGCCTGTTGCCTGTTGCCTGTTGCCTGTCGCCTGTTGCCTGTTGCCTGTCGCCTGTTCCCCCGTCTCTCCCACAATAAAAATCTGAAAACTTCCTCCAAAGCCTCCTTTTTGCTTGCATAATCAATAAAAAAAAGGTATACTGATAAGAGGAATACTTTAAGTATGCCCCTGATTCCTTTTTCGCGAAAAGGAGGTTTTATAATGGATTTGAAATTCAACACCGATCTGGGCCTGGTCACGGTGACTGACGACGTGATCGTGCGCGTTGCGGGCTACGCCGCGCTGGACTGCTACGGCATAGTGGGCATGGCCTCCAAGAGGTCCACCGACGGCATCGTGCAGATGATGGGCCGTGAGAACCTGGGGCGCGGCGTGAAGGTGCGGGCCTCCGGGGAAAAGGTGGATATTGATCTGTTCATCATCGTGGAATACGGCATTTCGATCAGCGCGGTGGCCGCCGCGATCATCGAGACCGTGAAGTACAAGGTGGAGCATCTCACCGGCATCGCGGTGGGGCGCGTGAATGTCTGCGTAGAGGACATTCGCGTGTGACAGCACATCCTGTCGCTCCCCGCTGCGCTGAGCGTCAGGTCACATGGAGGTTATCATGGCTATAGCGAGAATTGACGGCATGATGCTGAAGGAGATGTTCTCCTCCGGCGCGTCTCTCCTGGTGAGCAACCGGGAGCAGGTGGATGCCCTGAACGTTTTCCCCGTGCCGGATGGCGACACCGGCACCAACATGTCCCAAACCATCACGTCTGCCATCAAGGAGATCAGCTCCAAGCCCTATACCAGCGCGGCGGACGTGGCCAACGCCGCCGCCCGCGGCGCCCTGCGCGGGGCGCGGGGCAATTCCGGCGTCATATTGAGCCAGATCCTGCGTGGCTTCTCCAAGGCCGCGGCGGGTCACGAGGACATCGACTGCGAGCTGTTTGCCCAGATGCTGCGCCAGGGCGCGAATACCGCCTACAAGGCCGTCATGAAGCCCAAGGAGGGCACCATACTGACGGTCATCCGGGTCATCGCCGAGGAGGCAGAGGAGGCCCGGGACAAGCGGGACGACATCGCGGAGCTGTTCAGGCTGGTGCTGAGCGTGGGCGACGCCATACTGAAGCGCACCCCCGAGATGCTGCCGGTTCTGAAGCAGGCGGGCGTGGTGGACTCCGGCGGCATGGGCCTGATGGTGGTGCTGCGGGGCATGTACGCGGCGCTGACCGGCGAGCCGGTGGACGCCATCGTCACCGAGCCCACCCCGGACAAGCCCGGCATGCCCGGCGAGTTCGTGGACGATCACGAGAACCTGGACGGCAGCTTCGGCTACTGCACCGAGTTCGTGGTTTCCCGGCCCCGCAAGGACATGAAGGACGCCGACGTGGTGCGCCTGCGCAAGCGCATGGAGCGCATCGGCGACCGGGTGCAGGTCTCGGCGGACATGAACGTGGTGAAGGTCCATCTGCACACCAATCAGCCGGGTCAGGCGCTGCAATACGCGCTGGAGCTGGGCGAGATCGACCAGGTGAAGGTGGAGAATCTGCTGGAGCTCATCCGGGCCCGGGAGGCCGACGCCGCCGCGGAGGCCGCCGCCAAGGCCGCCGAGCAGAAGGAATATGGCATCGTGGCCGTGGCGCTGGGCGAGGGCCTGGTGGACATCTTCAAGAACCTGAACGTGGACCAGGTGGTGGACGGCGGCCAGACCATGAACCCCTCCATCCAGGATCTGGCCCAGGCGTGCGACGCCACCAACGCCCGCAACGTCATCATACTGCCCAACAACACCAACATCATCCTCGCCGCCCAGCAGGCCGTGGAGCTGACGGAGCGCAACGTGATCGTGCTGCCCACCAAGTCGGTGCCCATGGGCATCTCCGCGGCGCTGGCCTTCGACCCGTCCCTCTCCCCCGAGGAGAACGCGGCCGCCATGAAGGATGCCGCCGAGCAGGTCCACACCGCCTCCATCACCTATGCCGTCCGCGATACCAACTACGACGGCCAGGAGATCCACGAGGGCGACATCATGGCCATGCTGGACAACAAGCTGAACGTGCTGGGCCACGACGTGGCGCAGGTGGCCGTGGACGTGGCCGCCAACATGGTCGGCGAGGATTCCAGCCTCATCACCGTTTACTACGGCCAGGACATCCGTGAGGAGGATGCCCAGGCCCTCTGCGACCGCCTCGCCGAGATCTATCCCGACTGCGACGTAGAGCTCCAGCACGGCGGCCAACCCCTGTATTATTACCTGATTGCTGTGGAATAAACCACGCGCGCCCCTTCGCGGAATGCGAAGGGGCGCGGTTTAATTGAGAATGGAAAATGGCGGTGCAAATCCTGGGGATTTGTTGAATTAGGAATTAGGAATTAGGAATGAATAGTGGCTGCCGCGCACTCTGTAGGGGCGGCCAAGCTATTCAATTCCTAATTCCTAATTTCTAATTCCTAATTCTCTTACGACCTCCACGACCTCGCGCACCGCGTGGTCGGCCTCGGGGAGGGGCATCAGGGGGTAGTCGTGGTTGAGGCCGCGGCCCACGGTGAGGCGGGTCTCGACCCCGGCGCGGGTCAGGCCTTCGCTCAGCCTGACGATGTCGGGGTAGAGCAGCTCGCGGGCGCCGCAGTAGATGTCGGTGGGCGGGAGGCCCGCCATGTCGCCGTACAGGGGGCTGACCTGCCAGTGGTGGGTGTCGCCGTTCCCGGCCCAATAGCGTCCGTGGACCCGCACCAGTTCCAGGCGCAGGATCGGGTCGACCTCCGCATAGGCGGGGATGTCGGGATTGTCCATGGACAGGTCCACCCAGGGGGAGAACAGCACCAGTCGGTCCGGCAGGCGTGTGCCCGCCTTGACCAGCGCCTCCGCCAGCCCCAGCGCCAGCCCGCCGCCCGCGGAATCGCCCATCAGGATCACCGGGTTGTCGGGCAGGGTCTCCCACAGCGCAAGCAGATCGTCGTAGGCCCGACGGTAATCCGCCCAGGGGGCCAGGTGATAGGCGGGCGCGACCACCCGCGCCCCGGTCTCTGACGCCAGCCGGTCCATGAAGCGCCACTGGTAGGCGTTGAAGGGGTTGATGAAGGCCCCGCCGTGGAGGTACACCACCGTGGGTCCCGCCGCGTCCGGGTTCAGGGTGAACACCTGTGTGCCATTGGCATCGCTCTCCGCGACGGGCACGCGCAGCCTGAGGCTCTCCGGCA
>Ga0256404_1007677_pt1 | contig 16830 bp, 10 predicted proteins | sample RumenRJG_01DNA_FD_185990 | JGI IMG/M metagenome (GOLD analysis project Ga0256404, IMG submission 185990) | Bovine rumen microbial communities from Lethbridge, Alberta, Canada - RJG_01 | ecosystem: Host-associated > Mammals > Digestive system > Stomach > Rumen | place: Canada: Alberta | collected...
TGATGGCGTAATCGCAAAGATGGAAAAGAACGTCGGGATTTTTGAGGAAAACTACAAGCAATATGATTTATTTTACAAGGCGCTAACAGAAGAAAAGGTTGACCCTATCAATGAAATTAGTGATGAATCAATCAAAAAGTCAGCTAAGGGCTACTACAATCACTATATTTCATATGTCAAAAACCGAAAAGAATTCTTAAAGGCGGGCTGCAGGGATATTGAAACTCCTTTGAGTGATAGCCAACAACAGGCATGCGACGCTTATGAAGACAAACTAGACGAAGATGATACGGCTATGCGCGAGTCGACGTTGATGAAAAAGCTATTCATTGGCGATGACGAGGCGACGATTAGTGATAATTATGTAAAAGATTCAATAACCGAGATCTATCTAAAAATAAGAAATAGCGGAGTCAAGAATGAAGACGAAAATAAAGAAAATTCTTAAGGGCTTTAGGCCGTTACTACTATCTGCGGTAGTCATAGCCAGCTCGGTCGTTATTCCGATCAATGCTGCATACGCGGCGACCATCCCTAATGGTATTGGCTCTGCGGAAATCAACAAAATCCATAATGATCTAGGCGAAGAGGCCTGGGCTCAGCTTACTTGGCACATTCTTAAGAAGTGTGTAAAAGGTAGCTATGAAGAACGTTCTACCGATTTCAAACCTAGCGAAATTCTGACAAAAGATGACTTCTTTGATTACTCGCGCGTTGGCGGTGTTGTTACGATCCCGACAGGGTATTACCTTGAGAATAAAGTTCAGGGCAATGGCGGTGATGATGGTGCAATCTACTGTCGCCAGGGCAACAACAAAATTCTTACCATCGCGGCCGATGCGGCAGGCATCGATTATCGCCAGATTCTTTGTAGTAACAACTCGCCTGGCATTATGCGAAACCGCAAGAAGCCGAGCGAATGTAATCCTTCTTCTACTGCCGACGATTATCAGTTTAACCCTGGTTACGATAGCCACTTGTCATCTTTGTGGAACTCAATCAAGAGTAGTAAAGGATGGGCGACTTCGTGGGGAGACATAGGTAACTATGGCGGCGTTAATGGTTACGTGCTGTATGGTTATGAAGCTGGATATAGGTGCGGTTCGAGCGCCGGTATATACCAGACTGAAAGCGAAAAACCAAGCGGCTACTATATTAATCCTGCATTAAAGAATGTCGGCCAGGATGCTGGTAAATCTTATCAATATTTCACTGCAGACAATGATATTGAGTATGAGTTTGTTAACCGTAGTGATATTTCTAACTGTTCGGACCTCATTACTCGTGCAAACTCGGATACGGTCATCACGGCGTTTGTTGAAAAGGTCTTAGTTACCTTTAATGACCGCTGCATGAACTTCTATCAGGGTGAAATTGATGCGAATGGTGACAAAATTTCCGACGAAGCAAAAGACCAATTTAATGGGCTAAAGAACGCGAATCAAGGTACTTATCCATTCTTGGAAGACAAAGATGATCCAAATGATCCTACGGATACCGAGGACAAGCAGTGTGTGACCATAGAAGGCATTCTCCATCCAGAGCAGACCGACGACGACTCGTATGCGGATGATTCTGCTGCCGACGACGAGACCAACGAGCCAAACTGTTACACTAAGGCAGGTTCTCTTGGTTGGATTCTCTGTCCGCTCATCGATAGCTTAGGTACATTCATTCTTGAAAAATACGAGCAATGGATTGTCCCAGCATTACAGATGGACGTGTCGCTATTTAGCGATAGCTCAGACAACGGTACCTTCCAGGCCTGGCAAATATTCCGAGATATAGCCAACGTTCTGTTTGTGATATTGTTCTTATTCGTTATCTTCTCTCAGCTCACTGGTGTCGGTATCGATAATTACGGCATTAAGAAGATTTTGCCAAAACTTATCGTTGGCGCAATCCTTATTAACTTGTCATACATTATCTGCCAGCTTTCTATCGACGTATTCAACATTATTGGCCGTGGCATTGGCTCGCTCTTCAAAGGTATCTCGGACCAGTTGGGCACAATTAGCTCACTTCAGGTAGATAACGTTACTGCGCCAAGTAGTGCATGGGAAAGCTTCACTAGCTCAACCTGGTCTAACGTTCTCATTATTATTGTGGGTGCTCTTGGCGTTGCTGCGGTATTATCCCAGGGTCTAGCAATTATAGTGCCGGTATTACTATTGTTCATCAGTATTGCATTCTCTGTATTTACGCTTGTTGCAATTCTTGGCATTCGTCAGGCTGCAGCGGTACTTCTCGTTGCGGTTTCGCCATTAGCATTTGCATGTTATATGTTGCCGAACACGAAGCCAATATTTGACAAGTGGTTCAATTTCTTCAAGGGTTTGCTCATGGCATTCCCAGTATGTAGCGCATTAATCTATGGCGGTGATATGGCCGGCAAGATTCTCTTAACCGCCGCAGGTCAAAACACGTGGGTAATTATCTCCGCTGCCGTAGTAAGCGTAGCCCCAATCTTCTTCATTCCGAAGGTGATTACCGGCTCTCTTGGTGCCTTGAGTGGTGCTGTCGCTAAATTTGGCGGTGGCCTCGGTCGTCGCGCACAGGGTAGCCTAGCCCATAGTGGTTTCGCAATGGATATGAATCGCCGTGCGCAGATGCAAAGAGCTGGTATCAAGTTCGATAAGAATGGTAACGCAAAATACACAGCACGTGGTCGTTTGCAAAACCTTACGCATCGCACGACTGGTAGTAAGCAACGCCTTACTATGGCACGCAAGCAGGCTGCCATGGCGCAAGCGCAGATGGGTGGTGCTGGCCTGATGATGGGTGCAGGTGGTCTCCAGCGCATGAGCAATATGCAGAAGGCTGCTCAGGCTGGCCAGGCAGAACAGGACGTTAAGGATATCGAAGCATCAATCGGCTTAACCGATGAGATTAATAATAATGATGCTCTTAGCGATGGCCTCTATAATGCCATGATGAGTGGTGACTCCAGCCGCATGAAGGCGTATCAGAATATTCTTTACGGTAAAGGCGAAGATGGTCGCGATGCGGCGCGCAAAGCGGTAGAAAAAGCTCAAGGTGATGGTGTGAGCAAGGGCATCATCCAAGATTATGGTTCAAATGCTATGAATAATTGGGCCAAAGATCTCAAATCTAATGCTCGTTCAGACTTTGAATTCGCAAAGGCTGCTGCATCTGGCGATACCAGCAAGAGTATCGGTTCGTATCGTGCCATCGAGAAGGCGAACAAGTATACCGCCGAAAGTATGGCTACGATGGACGACTCTCAGGTCAAGTCTATGATTCAGGACATCAACAGCGGTGCTGCTACAGAAGAGCAAAAGCAGTACGCCCAGCAGGCTGCCTATGAGGCTCTCCATAACGACAACATCAGTCTAAAGGGTGAACGCCGCAAGGATCTTGAAGCTATTGCTGCTGGCTATACTCCTTCGTCCGATGCCGCATCTGGCGGTAGCGGCCCAGCACCAACCGGCAGCAACGGCGGCGGAAGCCATAGCGGCGGAAGCAACGGCGGCGGTGGTGGTGCACCGAGCAGTGGTGGTTCTAATCCGCCAGCAAAGCCTGTCGTGGCACAAGTTGACGGGAAAGCTGGTACTGTTAATATTCGCCAAGGTGATCGCCCGGGTGAATACCAGACCGATTCCGGCATTATCCTTAGTGGGAGTACTGTAGATAATATTAATCGCAGTAATTCCAACGGCGGAGGCGGCGATGATGACGGCTCATCACACGGAGGCATAATAATAGCCCACTAAAAAATCCCCCCCGAAAGGGGGATTTTTGTTGCTTCGAGATTTATTATTATTTCTTCATTGCGGCTTGTAGCACATGCTCGAATAACATACAGACGGTGAGTGGACCAACTCCGCCAATCTTTGGCGTAATTGTGAGGTCGTCACGCTCGCGTACAGCTTCATCGAGATCACCCTTAATTACGCCACCTTCCGAGGCAGTGCCGGCATCTACGACTACGCAGCCATATTTAATCATCTCAGTCTTAATTAGGCCAGGTACGCCAGTAGCCGTCACGACAACGTCATAATCGGCAAGCTTATTCAAATCGTCGCCTTTATGAAATACTGTGACATCGTAATTGCTTTCTTGCCACATCTTTTCAAGCGGCGCACCGACTAATTTGCCGCGTCCAACAATTGCTAGCTTCTTTTCTTGCAAATCTACGCCATAGCTAGTGAGTAACCAGTGGATTGCCATCGCAGTGGCGGTATCGGTCTCGCCGCGCAAACCATCCACGTCTTTTTCCAGTGGGATGAGATCCAAAATATCCATGCTACAGTCCTTCAGTGGAAGTTGCACGATAATTCCCGTTATACTCTCGTCCGCTGCGGCCGCGCGTAGTTTTTCTTCTGCATCACCAGCGGAGATTTTGATTACCTCTACGCCAATGCCAATATCATCACCATATTGTTGCTTTAGAGACATGTATTTGGCGATTACTGGCGAATCGTTATCATAGAAAATTGCGAGTTTCGGGAATATTTTTCTGGCGCGTAGCTGGCGAACTTGTTTCGCCTGGCGTTCTTTTACGTAACCAGCAAGCTCTCGCCCATTTAATTCTTTCATTCTTCTCCTAATTCCATCGGCTCTTGTTCGAGTTTAAAGCCATACTTCTCATAGACTGCATCGATTACAGCCTGGCGGGCCTTTGCGAGGTCTGCATAGCTCTTTGCGGATTCATTAATGAGTACAAGTGATGCTTTATCGGATACGCGCATGCCATAGAATTCCTTGCCTTTAAGACCGGCATGCTCGATTAGCCATCCACTAGGAATCTTTCCGCCGTCCCAGACTGGAATGCCTTTTTTCTCTGCGGCCGGAATTTCTTCTTCGGAAATGTATACATTCTTGAAGAATGAACCGGCAGACGCAAATTCTGCAGGATCAGGCAACTTACCGGCGCGTACAGCTGCTACGCCATCACGGATTACTTGTGGGCTAAACTCGGTAATATTATTTTCGTCAAAATATGCCTGGAGGGAAGTGTAAAACGGTGGCTTGAGCCAATTCTTATGCAGATTCACCGTAACACTTGTAATAAAGTAGCGCCCAACGCCATCGCCAGTATTGAATATACTATGGCGATAGCCAAGATCTAGTTCGTCTGCCATCATATGTTTGAAACAGTTATCGCGGCAGTCATATACGCAAACGGAATGCAATGTCTGGGCAATTTCCTGACCGTATGCGCCAACGTTTTGTACTGGTGCAGCGCCGACGGTACCAGGAATCTTGCTAAGCGCCTCAATGCCGCACCAGCCATAAAAATCACCATTCCATAGTTTTACACTGTACTCTACCAAATCATCAAGCAATTCGCCGCTCTTTGCGCATAGACGAATTGTCTCTTTGTCGCTATCTATTACATAGATACCCTTCAGTTTATTGACGAAAATTACTCCATCGAAACCTCCATCGCGGCCAATAACATTACTACCGCCGCCAAGAATATAAGTTTTTAAATCTTTTTCGCGCGCAAAACGATAAGCCTCTGCAAGGTCTTTATCTTCCTCTATCTCGATGACATACCGAGCGGCGCCACCAAGCCTCATGGTTGTTAATTCTGATATTGGTACATTTTCGCGTATTTTCATATATTAATTATACCATGGGATGCATATTTTAAAGTGATAGAATATAGATAAGTGCGCCCGTAGCTCAGTGGATAGAGCACTGGTTTCCGGTACCAGGTGTCACAGGTTCGACTCCTGCCGGGCGTACCATGGAGGAATAATAAGAATGCATCGATAAACACCTCTATCATCACAGAGGTGTTTTAAAGTGTTATAATATCCCCATGCACCCGTAGCTCAGTGGATTAGAGCATCTGTCTTCGGAACAGAGGGTCGTGGGTTCGAGTCCCTCCGGGTGTACCACGAAAAGAGTAGACTTTGGTCTACTTTTTTCGTGGCTTCCGCGAGATGTGCGAAGTCTCAGGCTTGCTCAATGATAGCTCTCGGGGCCAATAGGCCAGTTATTGATATTTGTCAAATAAGGTGGGCTCGTTTAGAAAATAGATACGCGCGGAGTAGTACGCTTGCGTTCGGAATTGGAGGCGCATGTTGAGTAATGTTGACTTTTATGTAATATGCCTTTATTATTAGCATAAGCACTGTATTGGTACAATATTTCCGTTGGGAGAGTGAAATATGCATAAGCTACATAAAAGATTTACGCGAAATAGACAAATACTAGCCTTCTTCATAACTGTAATGGTCATGCTCGCTGTGGGGCTCACTCTAAGAGTATCTGCGACGGCCAACCTCTCATTTGTCTCAGACTTTGGGATAAAGAGCGTATCCGACGGTACGGCGCCATTTAATGATAATAATGAGCCGGGCAACGACTCGGATGACAATAATGGAATTATTAGGTCATTCGATTACGTAAATTATGCCCTTTCTTACGTTACCGAGTTGATGCCTGGTCAGAAAGTAGTTGAACAAGGGAAATTGATGACGGAGTTTGAGCTAAGCGCCCCTCCGTCCGCGGTGGAATTCAATATGGATACCTTAAACTGGATGCTAGATCAGAAGATGACATATTACTATACCGACGGCACCAGTAGCGATACGTGGGATGAGAAGAAAGTTGTATCGCGACAAGTGCTAAGCGGCTATAGGCTGTTAACTGTAAATGAGAATGGCTATAACGCAATTCCCGGCGCTGGATCGCTAACGGTTGGCCTGCATATAAAAGCGGCAAAAAATGGCGACACGATTACTCCGAAGTTTACAATTTGGATGGAGGGGAATGATAATAGTCTTAAAAAGTCGATTATATCGAATGAGGTTAAGGTTAGTGCGGCGCCGCGTTATGATATTGTGGTAGTCGGAAACTCTAATGCTGACTATCTAGGGTACTTCGACCCGCTAAACGGCACCATTTCTACTACAGATAAAGCAGATACGATGCGTGGGCGGCTAGTAGGATACGCTTTTGGGCTACGCCTATATAACAAATCGGCGGATTTGGGACTTAAGGGGATTGAGCTACCAAAAGGCGACTTTAAGTTTGATGTAGTCATGAATTCTAAGCTGAACGATGTGCGTGTTAGTGACGATGAGGAATATAGACCGTTCCTTTGGGATTATCGCGAGAATAATACCGCCAACGCCAACGTTAAAGGATATTTGGGCCGACACATGGCGGCGGAGGGGCATAACTTGCATGCGTACCGCCCATGGAGTGTTCCAGGAAACAATAATAATGGGAATCGTAAACAGACTTGTTGGAATGGTGGCAAGTACTCTGTCGTGCAGGATGAGAATAACTTGAACGTGTATCATGTTGTGGTTCGCGATTACGATTTTGACCTAAAAAGCCTAATTTTCCCAGAAGACGGCCTCCAAAACACGCCATCAGTACAATTTGGCAAGAATATAGGATTCTTCTCGGTGGGGTACCTGCAGTTTATTGCGCGTTTTCCTAGGAATATTAATACCGCTTCTACATTCCTGGTTAGCGCGACCGCGCAGAATATGCAAGCTACATCGCTTTCTGGCATAGAGACTACGAGCGATTTAATAGACAATAACAACTCGAGCGCCTCGAATATTACACTTTATCCAAAGGGAAGCATCTCGCAACGTAACTATTTCGTAAACTACGACAGTAAAACCATAAAAGCCAGTGCGTGGTCACGTGGCGACAGTAGTGCTTTCGTTGGCGAGCGAATAATCCTAAGGCAGCAGGCGAGATATAATGGCGATGGTGGCTTAAGACACGTATCTATTCTGGAGAAATTCGATAATAATGTTTTTAAAGTTGCCGACGACGTGCAAGAGCCAATCACATTTAAGGCTACGTCTAGTTTGTCCAGGGTTGATGGCCATCAAATTCTATATGCTGCTAAGCCAGACAAGACAGGGTGGGTTAACGAGGAGGAAATGAACCGGGCTACTGAAGAAAACCTCGTTTACTTTGATTCGATTCAGGACCTTAATAATGCTGGATACGTATGTGTTGGTTATCTCCTGACCGTTCATGGCGAAATAATTTATTCTGGAGACGGGGCGATAATTGAGTCATCCTTAGTCGTCGACGTTTCTAACAGTGTTAATAATGTGGGGTTAGTATTCCAAAAAACGGGCCATATGCGAGCCTGGAGAGAAGAGGGCGAGATCGCCGATTGGAAGAGTTATGTGAGACCTGACGGATCATATGGGTTGGGCGATTCTTCATATGGGGTAGGCGAATACGCGCCAGGCTATATTAAGCCGACCTATGCGCACTTCCCGACGACCTACACTAAGTCGGCCTATGAGAATGGTTCATTGGTGGGTGGACATAAGGGTGGTGTAGAATATGGCAACTCATTGCTCATAATTGGTGCCGTGAACAGCATAAGTATAAGAGTTAACGATAAGACAACCTCATCAACTGGAGCGGAAGTCGAAAAAGTTGTATACGACCTAGACAAGGGTGAACGGGTGGCCGAGTTTTCCATCTTTCCGAGTATGAATGTCTTATCTGAAAATCAAGAAGACGAGAGCTCAAACCAGCGCGCTGATGTTGTCATTACGGCAGTGGTTCCTAAGAAGCTAAAATATATCATGGGGTCATCTAGCACGCCTCCAGTCGATATAACTACGGACTCTAGTGGAGCGCAAACCATAACTTGGATCGTAGAGAATCAAAAAGTTGGCGAGGAGATGCCTCCAATAACATTTAAGGCCACAATCGGCGAGGCCGGTACGGCGAATGACGTCAACAATAACGACAAGCTTAGCGTTCTCGCTACGATTTCTTCTGGCGCTGATAAGAGGATTATCTCAGCGTCGAACGGCAATCTCTCTGAGACCACGATTACGGTCATTAAGCTAGCTACGTCTTCAGTATCGAAAACGGCCAGCCCATTAGTAGAGGTAGGCGGCGATATTCACTTTTCGCTACACTTTGGCAACAGTGATAGCGACGTGGTTAAGAATGTGCGGGCGATGGATATTCTGCCATACAATGACGATGGACGCGATTCATCCTTTAGTGGAGGATATCGCCTAAAAACAATAACACTAGATTACATAAATGCGCCGTCAAGCTTTGATGTGGCAAAAACTGAATCTGGAGTATTCGCTAGCGACGAAGAGGAAATGCGCAATCCTAATAGTGTCGAGACTATTCTTGCAAATAGATCTGGCGAAACATGGAACAAGCTGACTGGTGCAACTGTAAACGAAACTTCAAAGACGATTACTTATAATAACATCTACCTTGATGGCCTAGCAGCACTATATTTCTACCTAGGGGACGTGCAATCCAATGGTTACGTCAATGTAGACCTTTCGCTCACGCCGATTGACGCTGATGGTGAGTTGTATGCCATTGGCGGTAAGGTACAGCAGCCGGGAGATGTCTACTCGAACAATTTCTACGAGTTTGCGGATGGGCAAATAGGAATTGTTACTAGCAATATAGTGTCCGCACAAGTCGTACACCGTGAGATATCGGGCTTAGCATGGTATGATGCGAATGATAATGGCATACGCGACGGCGACGAGTCTGTAATAGCTGGAAGTGTCGTTCGTATTTATGACCAATCGAATATGAAGGCTAAGGACATACTTGGCCGAGAATACGAAAGTATAAAGACAGACTCTCAAGGACGGTATAGATTCGATTTGTTGCCGGCAGGGAACTATGTAGTAAAAATTGAAGGTGGCGATTATGGCCTCGCAAAAAAGGATATTGGTAGTGATGATAAAATTGACTCCGATGCAACTCCAGCTGTGGCGAACGGCACTCTAACGACAGCGAACATTGCCATAAATGACCTGCCTGCGGCAAACGCAATGCTGTCATATCATTACGAATCAGAAAATAACGACGCCGGTTTTACGCGTGCTACGTTATATGCCCGTAAAGAAAAGAAAGACGGCTCTTTGTTGGCCGGAGCAAAATTTAGCTTTGCCGATAAAACCTATGACGCCTCAGATGGCATGTTGGTGATTCCGAATCTTGGCGTCGGCACGGGTACTTTGACGGAAACCGAAGCTCCACAAGGCTACAAAATTGCTGGCCCTTGGACTGTCCGTACGGTAGTTGCGGATGATGGTACTATTTCGGCCAGTATCGACGACGCATCAAAGAATGGCAGCGCCTATGTACTGACTAATTATCTCAAAGATTCAAAGATTAAAAACAAAATCACGAAGTCTTCTGCTACAACGGAAATTACCAAGAAAGATCAGGCTATTGACTACAAAATTCATTATGATGTCGAGCTGACCGATTATATGGGCGACGCCAAAGTTTCTGTCGTAGATAAACTTCCACATGCCATCATCGAAGATCAATCCGAGCTAGACGGCGGTGTCTATGATGCGGATAAGTTAACGATTACTTGGGAAGAAGATTGGACTAGCATTAATACTTACGTTGGCGCAAATAAGAAGAGTTTTGAATATAATATCTCACTAGTCTATGATGGCATTCTTGGTACAGATCGCGAACTAAATAATGAAGCAACCGGTCACGTTACTCTTATTGATGTCGAGACCGAACCAACCAACGAAACGGAGCCTGGCGATGAGGAAGATGACGAGCCAACCCCAATCAGAATTCCTGGTCGGATTATTACGAAGTTTATTGAAATCGGCACAGATAAAGAAGTTTGCAAATCCGATAACGCGGTAGGCTTGATTGGTGACCCATATCACACTCGTGCCAAAGAATGTAAGGACTACGAGTTAGTCAAATCACCAGACAAGGAAGATTATAACTTTGAAGAAAATGACCAAATTGTAACCTACTACTACCGCAAGTTGGAAAACCCAAATACTGCAGATCCAATTACTATTGTCACAAGTGTAGGGTTAATCGCCTTTATTGCGAGCTTCGCTTGTTATCGCGCGTTCCATAAGCGTCGTTAATCGATAAAAAATACCCCCTTGTTACCAAGGGGGCGGGAGCGGAGGGGAAAGCCGTCTAGCGCGGAGTGCTAGACGGGCCTGAAGCCTTGATATTTGCCTTGTGCGGCTTTGACGACGATGACTATAGAAACATCGAAGCTTTTGAGTGCACTTTAAAAAATGCGAAACCCTGAAGTAGTTAAGCCGTCCGACAATCCACCGGTAGCGCATACCTATAACGGATCCCACGTTAGCAAAGCGGCGGAAAAGCCCTCCATGGCTGGAGACGCATTAAATGTCCTTGGCTTTTATCATTATCGTTTGAGTAAGAATAAACTATTAACGCCCGAGAATATTTTCGTCTATTCTTATTACGCACTGGCCAAAAGGGTGGTTTTTCTGTCGGCGAAATTGTCGCGATGCTAAACGCTATTAGTGAAGATTTAGGCGACATTGCTGTTGGCGAAACAAATAAGAATGTGGTTTGGTCCCACTCCACGCACCGACGTAGTCGTTGCTAAGGAGAAAGTGCTTCGGGGGGCTCTGTCATGCCTAAAAAGTGCAAAAATATAATGGTGGCGGCCCCATTATATTTTTTCTTTAACAATGATTATTGATTTAGTATAACCTTTTCGTGTATCCGTTACCGAACAATAACTCTTGGCATCTTGCGCAATATCCACTCTTTAAGAACTCACGCTCGCACTTATTGAGGGCTGGCAGACATTCTTGGATCAGCAATCCGCCCATCAGATAGTTCTTAAATGCTCCTAGTTCTTCGTCCGTGAGTTTTATGTACGATTCATCGCCACACATTCCGCATACCTGCGACACTTCACTATCATTGATCGTAATCATCTTATGGTTCCCCATTAAAGTTATTATTTTAAGATAAGAAAAAACTACGACATAGCGGCCTCCACTTCTTGCTTCCGCACATTGCTGTAGCTTATACTGTAGAAGGCATCACTCTTAATTATGGTTATAACTTCATGAACTCGGGTGTACCAATTTTTTATGGGATTTTTATGAAAATAGAGCTACTACCAATCAAAACTCGTATCGTCCATCCGCCAAAAGACGAAATCTGGGACATCATCGACAACCTAGAGGTAAAAGATGGTGATATTCTTTTTATTACGTCAAAAATTGTCGCTATTCATCAAGGTCATACGGTTAGCAAAGATAAAATCGCAAAAGAGGACCTTATTCGCCAAGAAGCGGAGCGTATGATTACCTACCGCAATCCGACGGGGAATTATAGCGTTAATCTTACAGTGGCTCACGGCGTATTAATTCCGGCGGCTGGCATCGACGAGAGTAATGCGGACAACCACTACATTTTATGGCCGCGCAATATTGATGAATTTTGTCGTGAAGTTAGAACGCGCCTCATGAAAAAGCATGGCCTCAAAAAGCTCGGTGTTGTCGTAACGGATTCTCATACCACGCCTCTGCGCTGGGGTGTCACTGGTCTTGCGATTGGCTTAGCTGGCGTCGAACCACTCGAAGATATCCGCGGCAAGAAGGACTTATTTGGTCGCGAAATGCATCTAACTCAGGTAGATATGATTGATCCGCTTGCTGCTATGGCCGTAAATACGATGGGCGAAAACAATGAATGTACGCCAATCGTTATCATGCGTGGCGATTTCAAAATTAAATACTCTGACAAAGCCTCAATGGACAATTTCAAAATCGAACCAGATTACGATTTGTATCGTCCATTGCTCGAGGCTTTGCCAAAAGTTGAAGAGTAATCGCCGTCTTCCGCTAATCTCTTAGCTTTGCTATAATAAAGCTAATGAATATTCTCGAGACAGAAAATCTCACGAAGACTTACGGCAAGGGTGATAACAAAGTTACTGCCGTCGATAATGTAACGCTCAAAGTTAAGCTTGGCGAATTTGTTGCTATTATCGGCGCCTCGGGCTCCGGTAAGTCTACATTGTTGCATTTACTTGGCGGCGTTGACCGTCCGAGTTCTGGCCGCGTTTTAATAAATGGGGAAGATATCTTTAATTATTCCGATGACGAAATCGCTATCTATCGTCGTCGCGAAATTGGTATTATTTATCAGTTTTATAACCTCATTCCTTCGCTAAACGTGGCGGATAATATTACGCTTCCACTAAAGTTGGACCACAAAAAGGTGAACGAAGAGCACTTAGCTCAGATTCTAAGAATGCTAAAACTTACGCGCGTAAAAAATCATCTTCCAAATCAACTTTCTGGTGGCCAGCAACAACGCGTCGCAATCGGCCGCGCACTTATTTCTGACCCTACGATTATTCTCGCCGATGAGCCAACCGGCAACCTTGATTCCAACAACTCGAAAGAAGTTATCGGCCTATTAAAGCAGGCAAACAAAGATTTCCATAAAACCATCGTAATGATTACTCATGATGCAAGTATTGCCGCGCAGGCGGATCGCGTTATTACATTCGAAGATGGCAAAATCGTCAAAGACAAAAGGAATAAAAAATAATGGGCATCATTGTACAGCTTACGACGAACAGCATCAAAGAAAATAAGAAGCGCACGATTGTGACTATTATTGGCGTCGCGCTTTCCTGTGCGCTCATGATTGCAGTTGGTGGTATGTTTGCGAGCTTCCAGCAGATGATGAAAGATTTTGCGATTTCTCGCTATGGCGATTATCACGACATGTATATAAACGTACCAGACGATGCGCTACATTGTTTTAGTGACGAGTCGGGCGTAAAAAGCATCAGCTACGGCGTGATAAATGCCGACATCAATGAATACTTTGATGCAACCATGATCGAAAAGACCGATGGATATAATGCCGATGCGGAATATAGCGCCGTGATGGTTTATTATAAAAATCCACAGCAATATATGGAGATTCGTGAGCGCCTTGTCGCAAATATAAAAAATGAGACCAACGAAAAAGTAACGGTTATTACGAACTCTGAACTTTTGCGCTACGAAGGTATTATGGGCGACACGACTCTTACTACTGTCCTCAGTTTGGCGGGCATCGTAATCGCAATTATCGTCTTTACGAGCATCTTCGTTATTCGCAATTCGTTTAGTATTTCTGCTAGCGAGCGTACGCGCGAATTTGGTATGTTGCGCAGCATTGGCGCCACCAGTTTACAAATCCGTTCCGCAATGTATTTTGAGGCACTAATTATCGCGATTGCTGGGATTATTTTGGGTACGGTAGTCGGAATAATCGCTATCCTATGTTTGGTGCAAATTGTAAACGCACTTACGACCGAACTATTTATAGCCGATGATATGAACGGCATTCGCGTCGTAATCCCATTCTGGATTTTTGTGATTGTATATGCGCTAACCTTTGTCGTAGTGTTCTTATCCTGCCGTTCCTCGGCGCGCAGGGCTGCAAAGATTTCGCCAATTGAGGCACTCCGCGGTGTCTATGATACTAAGGTTAAAAACAAGAAGCTCAAGACTTCTAAATTAATCCAGAAATATTTTGGTATTGGTGGTGTGATCGCGGATAAAAATCTACGCCGTAGTCGCAGAAAATATCGTACTACCGTAATTTCGCTAATTGTGAGCATCGCGACTTTTGTTGGCCTTGCAAGCTTTCTCAACTACGGCAAACGCGCAATCGAAATGGAATACGGCGACGTCTCGTATGATATACAAGTTGTCACGGCAAGCGAACAAAACGTTTCGGATATTACAACGCTTTCGGACATTGATAAACTAACTGTTGCGCGTACGATTGCTACTGACGGAATCGATATATTCGTCCTCGACAAAGATTCTTTTGCGGAATATGCAAAACAGGCCGGAGCAAAGGTTGATTATAAAAATACAGTGATCCTCAATGGTTACGCGGACGAGCAATATGGGAGCAGACACGCCATAAAAAGCGTCGTTGACTACGGAGCAGGCGATACGGTAAAAATTAACGTAATTCACGCAGACAATGAGAGCTATGATCCAGACGAGAAGACCGAGTACGAAATTACGATTTCAAAGTCTACCGACAAATGGCCAGAAGTCTTCAGCAACTACTACTCACCAATGTTTGTTGTGTCGGAAGATTATCACGACATTGAAAAATTTGAGCAAACATATCAGCGCAAATACTACCAGGTCTTCATTAATACAAATAAGTCCAACGACGTCGAAGAAAGAATCAAGAATATTTTCGATAAAAATCGTCCAGATGATGGCGGATATTATAGCGACATGATTCATAATGTTGCGCAGGAGCGCCGCATCATGAATAACTTGATGTTGCTTATTTCTATCTTCTTATACGGCTTTATTGTTGTGATAACTCTGATTGGCGTTACAAATATCTTCAACACGATTACGACAAATGTAATGCTTCGCTCAAAAGAATTCGCAATGCTAAAATCCGTCGGTATGACCGAAAAAGAATTCAATAACATGATTCGCCTCGAGAGCGCGCTATATTCTCTGAAGTCATTATTGATTGGTCTTCCAATCGGCGTCCTAATCTCGTTCATAATATACAAGGCTCTCGCCAATAGTATTGACTTTGGCTACGTGTTCCCGTGGCAGGCGGTACTGGTTGCTATAGCTGCAGTAATACTACTTGTCTCGATAATAATGAATTACTCCGTAAAACAAGTATCAAAGCAAAACATTATAGAGACGATTCGCAACGACAATATTTAAGGAAAGTAGTAAAATAAAAGCATGAACATTTTGGAAATTAGCCATCTTATCAAAACTTACGGCAAAGGCGATAATCTCGTAAAAGCCGTAGATGACGTTTCTTTTTCTGTGCCAGAGGGGCAGTTCCTTGCCATCGTTGGTGCGTCTGGTTCCGGTAAGTCCACCTTGCTTCATATGATTGGTGGGGTAGATAATCCTACTAAGGGCGACATTATAATCGATGGCGAAAACATTTCCAAATACAACTCGGACAAACTTGCGGTATTTCGCCGCGAAAAGGTCGGTATTATTTATCAGTTCTATAATCTCATTCCAGTTTTAAATGTCTCCGAAAATATCACGCTTCCGTGCGATCTTGGTAATAAGAAAGTCGATCAAGAATATCTCAAAGATCTAATCGAAACCCTAGGTCTTACTGACCGCGTAAAGAATCTACCAAACCAGCTTTCTGGCGGCCAGCAACAACGCGTTGCGATTGGTCGTGCACTATTTAATCATCCAAAGATTATCCTCGCCGATGAGCCGACTGGCAACTTGGATAAAAAATCCAGTGACGAAATCGTCAACTTATTAAAAACCGCAAACCAAAAGTATCATCAGACGGTTATTCTTGTAACGCACGATGCGAACATCGCCGCACAGGCAGACCGTATTATTACTTTCGAAGATGGCAAAATTATTTCCGATAAGCTGCAGCACGAAGCGCCGGCGCCTGCTCCAGCTCCAGCCTCAGCTCCAACTCCTGCCCCCGCCGCGAAGCCAACCGATGCCGCGAAGCCAACCGATGCCGAAGAAATTGCGGAGTTAGAAGAAATAGAACGCGAAGTTGAGGCCGAGAATGAAAGTTCTAACGCGACTTAACCTCGTCAATTTTAAACAAAACCGTGTCCGTACCGCCGTAACAATTGTAGGCGTTGCGCTTTCTATTACTTTAATTTTGACGGTCATTGGTGTCGCTACGAGTATTTGGTATTCGATTGTCGAAGATGCGCGTAGTAGATATGGCGATTATCATGTAATGTACGAAGACGTCCCGGGCGACAAAATTGAATTACTCGAACAATCAAAGTACTACAACGTAATGTATTATTCCGAGCATGTCAGCGAAGTTATTGATGAAGAGGGCGTAAAGCATCTATATTGGATCGGTCCATATCCAAAAGAAAGTTATAAGGTTATAGAACAAAAGGATATTGTTCGCGACGAAAAGCATGTATATAACGTGTTCCTAAAATATAAAGATTTTGATAGCACGCAAAACGACGAGAAAATGCAGACCCGCGCCTTGGGTGATGCCGGCTGCGACACAGTAACCGTTCGCGTAAATATAAATTTG
>Ga0256404_1007678_pt1 | contig 16829 bp, 11 predicted proteins | sample RumenRJG_01DNA_FD_185990 | JGI IMG/M metagenome (GOLD analysis project Ga0256404, IMG submission 185990) | Bovine rumen microbial communities from Lethbridge, Alberta, Canada - RJG_01 | ecosystem: Host-associated > Mammals > Digestive system > Stomach > Rumen | place: Canada: Alberta | collected...
TTTTTATGTATACACTCTCAGGCGTTTCTGTAGGAGCTGGTATTGCAGTAGCTCCTGCTTTAGTCATTGCTAGACAGAAATCTGAATACAGTAAAGAAGAGCTCTTTACCTTTGACAGCGAAAGTGAAATTGACAGATATATAAAAAAATCCAGTCAGTTTGCGCAGAAATTAAGACAAATTGTAAATCCTGCTAAAGATACCGTACGTGATCTTTTAGGAGCAGCAGCTGGATTTATCACATCTGAGGATAATAAAAGAGAAGTTATCGATCTTATAAATCAGGGTTGCTCATCATGCATGGCTGCAAGAACCGTACTTTTAGGAAATCTTGATGCGTTTTATAAGCACAACAATGATTTAAAGGCAGATAAAGAAGAGTTAACCTCTCTTATGAATGAGTTCATTCATACTCTAGAGCATGCCCATGGTGATAAGATTGAACTGCCTACCCTTACCAAAGATGTCATTTTAATTACCACCAATATCTCCCCTGCTCAGCTTTTGTCTCTTGATACAAAATTCATTAAAGGCGTGATCTTAGAAGGTGGTCATGACTCAGGACATTTAGGTGTAGTGTTGCGTGAATTATCTATTCCAGCAGTATTTGGTGTTTTTGATGCCACTACCATTAAAAACGACACTACAGTACTAGTTGATGGTAATTCCTCAGTTGTCATCGTCGAGCCATCTGATGACATCAAAGAGAGCCTGCTTACCATGCAGGATCTTTATCAGGATCAGATAAACGATGAGTCATTATTAAACCTTACAATTGCCTGTGCTGTAGGTGCTATCAGTAATGGCAGTAATGAGCAGATTAAGAATCATGGCTTAGGCCTGTTAAGATCTGAGTTCTTATTCTTATCTTCAAGTTACGAACCATCTGAAGATGAGATGACCGATTGCTTTTATAAGATCATCTCTCCAATTAAAAAAGGAGCTCCAATTACAGCTAGAACCTTTGACTTTGCCGATGACAAAAAGCCTCTGTTTAACATCAGATTAGATGATTCAGGTCCCTTAAAAGGCTATGGTGCCTATGTTGGTACTAATCTTTTGAAAAAGGAAATTAGAGCTCTTCTAAGAGCATCTAAAGGAAGAACCATTACTATCGTGTTCCCGCTAGTTACTAAGATCTCTGAAAAAGACTACCTTTTAAAATTAGCCAACGACAGTTTAGATGAGCTTAACGAGCAAAAGATTGAGCATGGCGACATGGAGATAAGTTTCATGATTGAGACTCCAGCTGCAGTTCTTTTAGCTCCTGCTATTGCTAAAGAAGGCTCCATGATGATCATCGGTACTAGCTCATTAGCTGAGTACGCATCTGCTCCATGTCCACCAGATAAGGCCTTTACCCCAGTTTTGGCTAAAATGATTGTAATGGCAGCCAAAGCTGCCTTTGAGTCTGGCGCTACCTTAGGTGTAGCAGGACGATTTGCCTCACGCTCAGAGCTCATTCCTTTCTTTTATAGGCTAGGTGTTACTTATCTTGTGACAGGAGCTTATAACATTGATAGGATCAAAGCTGTAGTTGAAAGACTGAATCTTGAGCAGGACATTCAACCTGCTTTTGACAAAGATCTGTATAATAAAATAATGACTACTTATTCAGGTACAGAGCTGTCTGAAATCATTAACTCTTTATAGAATTGAGTGCTCTGTAAGAAACAAGGATTTAAAATGGGACTTTTTTCTTTTTTTCAAAAAAAGCAGGCTGTAAGTCAGGAAGTTAAAAGTGAAGCTGATTTAGAGCTGTATACCCCAATTAGTGGCAATTTAATTTCATTAGAAGAAGTACCAGATCTTGTCATCTCCGAAAAACTAATTGGTGATGGAGTAGCAGTTGTTCCTGATACTGGAGCTGACACCATTGTAGCTCCTTGCAGTGGCACTATCTCAAGACTGATTGCCTCTAATAATGCTTTTGCTGTAAGAACAGAGCAAGGCGTAGAGGTTTATGTAACCTTTGGAATTGGCACTAGCAGCTTTACAGGAGTGGGTATGGCTGCCATTGCAAAATTAGGTCAGACAGTATCAGTAGGTGATCCTGTACTAAAGTTTGATATGGAAAAGGTCTCAAAAGATCTTGAATCTAATGTAACCTCTTTAATTGTTGTCAGAAGTTCAGCATCTATTGCTAAGGTTATTAGCAGTTCAGGTAAAGCAGAGGCTGGCAAAGATCCTTGTTCTTGGGTAATTTTACAAGACGATCAGTAATAGCTTTAAAGCTCAATTTGGCTTTACAAACTAAAAGAGGAGAACAAACGATCTCCTCTCTCTATCTTTACTTAAAACTAATCTTAAAGACTAATTTACAATGTCATCAGGGCTGTTGTGACCTGAATACTGAGCCTTAACTTCAGCCTCGATCTTAGATGCATTCTGAGCATCCTTAGCCTTCATAGCGTTATAGTCATAGCTGTATGAAGTAGTCTTCTTCTCGGTAGAAGTAGTGCTGTCAGTCTTCTTGGTATCAGTTGTCTTATCTGATGCAGTAGTCTTATCAGTTGATGTAGTGCTGTCAGTTGAGGTTGCAGTCTTTGAACTATCATCTGAAGTCTTGGTATCACCAGTTGCATCAGTCTTCTTACCATACTTTTCAGCTACTTCTTTTTCGATTGCAGCTATATTCTCAAGATTCTTTTTCTTGATGGACTGGTAATCATAAGTGTAGCCACTAGAACTTGATGATTCCTTCTTTGAGGCAGCGCTTACTTCTGTCTGATTGTATTTCTTTAAAGCTGCTAATGACTCTTTGCTAATATCAACGGTGTCAGCTGATTCATTAGCAATCTTCATCTTCTCTTCAAAAGCTGACTTGTAACGGCTCTTGGTAGCAAATGAAGCTGCTTTCTGAGCTAATGAATTTACACTGTTATTAGCTTCATTTTTTAGCTTGTCACTATATGTAGATTCACTGCCAGAATAACTTGCAATAGCATTTTTAATGCTTGTCAGTGCACTTGAATCTATAGCCATAATTCTCTCCTCGGCAAGTAGTTTTTTATCCTTTTTTGCCTTTCGATCTATTATCGGTCAATCCAAACTAAAACTTTAGTAAAAAATTAATGTTTTTTGAAAAAAGCTGAAAAATAAAGCATTCAAGTCTTATTTGTAAGACCTGAATGCTTATATATCAAGACATATAGAGAGTTTATAACTTTATAGTAATTCTAAGTTTTACCAATTAGTAACTATGCATAGTCCGAAATTGATGGGGTCATATAAGAGCGATACTTATTTACAAGCTTTGACAAATCATTGCTCTTACTTTGTACTAGGTTATCAAGCTCCTTATCACTAATACCTGCATTTAAAGTACTGTAAACGGGCTTTAATAATTCCCGATATGAGGATAGAGCTTTATCAAGCTCATCAGGATCATTTAAGTCTACATTAGAGAACAGTGAGGTAATTGAATTGATAACATCCTCATTAGTAGCTTGTGGCAATATAGTTTCTGTACCTTCTTTTACATTGGTTTTAAGACCAATCTTATTAAAGGATTCATTGATGTAACCTGCCTGTTCTTTTGAAATGATATTAGACTTGCCGTAATAGTCTTTAATACCTGAAAAAGAGCTGATAGTCTCTTTGCTACTATTCTCAGTTGCCAGATCTTGCTGACTGTTTACATAGTCTTTAACTGCTGAGGTTAAGACTTTTGCCTGATCCTCATTGAGATTATTTTTAGCATAAGTAGTGACAATGTTAGTCATAATTGACTGTTTGGCATAATCGTCATAATCAAGAAATGACTTGGTCTTTACATCAGAGCGCATGCTCTGAATTAAATCACGACAGTTTTGAAGTTCTTCTTTTGAGAACTTGGTATCCATCACTGTGACGTTACCATCCTCATCATAGGTAGCATCTGACTTTGACTCAAAGAAGATGGTGGCAGCATGAGAGATCTTACTGTCCTTTAATAATTCATGAGATGAAGTATTAAGCTTGTTATTTACATCATCTGAGTCAATTAAATTCTTACTTTCATTTAAAGACTGCACACTCTGACGTAATTTCTCAGGATCAAGCTTGGTGTAATTTACTTTGGTCTGACTTTTAACAAGTTGAGCTGGACTTGCATCTAAAGAGAAAAGATCCATAAACTCTCCTAACATGTATAGTTATCTATACAATTAACGGTCAGTTTGAGCTTGATCTTTAGGCAAAAATAAAGGCCTTACCCAATTTGGGTAAGACCTCTTATCTTATGAAATTAGCTTTAAGCTAAATTATAAGTTTGCAACGATATCTTCAACTGTCTTCTTAGCATCACCGAAGCACATTGAGGTGTTGTCCTTGAAGAACAGTGGGTTCTGAACACCAGCATAGCCTGGGTTCATAGAACGCTTGAATACTACAACATTGCGAGCCTTCCAAACCTCAAGTACTGGCATACCAGCGATTGGGCTTGATGGATCCTCAGCAGCTGCTGGGTTAACAGTATCGTTAGCACCGATAACTAATACGGTATCTGTGTTCTCGAAATCGTCATTGATTTCGTCCATTTCAAATACGATATCGTATGGAACCTTTGCCTCAGCTAACAGAACGTTCATATGTCCTGGTAGACGACCTGCTACAGGGTGAATAGCGAAGCGAACTTCGATACCACGAGCCTTTAACTTCTCAGTTAAAGCTGCAACAGCGTTCTGAGCCTGAGCTACAGCCATACCATAGCCTGGGGTGATGATAACTGAACTTGAGTTCTTTAATAAGTCAGCAACTTCATTTGCCTTTAACTCATGATACTCGCCCATTTCCTCATCTTTCTTTGCAGCAGCTGGAGCATTACCAAAGCCACCTGCGATAACAGAGATGAATGAACGGTTCATAGCCTTACACATGATGTAAGACAGAATAGCACCTGAAGAACCTACTAAAGCACCGGTTACGATCAGAAGGTCGTTATTTAACATGAAGCCTGATGCTGCAGCTGCCCAACCTGAGTATGAGTTCAGCATTGAGATAACTACTGGCATATCAGCACCACCGATAGCAGCAACTAAGTGAACACCAAATAGTAAAGCAATAACTGTCATTACTAATAATGGGAATGCTGGAGCTGCATCAGCTGCTAAGAACCAAATCAATAACAGGAATGAAACAACTAAAGCACCTAAGTTTAGAGCATTACCAAATGGTAAGGTTAGAGGAGCTGACTTAAAGATACGTAACTTATAGGTACCGTTTAACTTACCGTAAGCTACGATAGAACCTGTAAAGGTTACAGCACCGATGAAGATACCTAAGAAGATTTCAACTAACTCTGTATTTAACTCAGCAACTGGAGTTGCTAAGAATACAGCTGGATCTTCTTGCATATGAATGTAGCTGTTAAAGCCTACTAATACAGCAGCTAAACCTACGAAGCTGTGTAAGCATGCAATAAGCTCTGGCATCTGAGTCATCTGAACTTTACGTGCAACGTAAATACCGACAACTGCACCACCGATCATAGCAACAACAATCACGAAAATACATACTGATGGATTATCGAAGATGTTGCCAACGCGAACGAAGGTTGCTAATAAGGCGATGGCCATACCAACCATACCAGATAGACAGCCCATTTTTGCAGTTTCCTGCTTTGATAGACCTGCTAACGCCATAATGAATAATAGCGCTGCAAGAATGTAGGCCATATGAGTTAAACCTAACATATTAAATTATCTCCTTACCTACTATTGCTGTTTTCTGAACATAGCTAGCATACGGCGTGTTACAGCGAAACCACCAAAGATATTGATAGATACTAGTAAAACACCAATAAATGCAAGAATGCCGATAATGATTGAATCGCCAATCTGCACCATTGCACCTACAACCACAATACCTGAAATAGCATTAGTTACAGACATCAATGGAGTGTGCAGTGAGTGTGAAACGTTCCATACAACGTAGTAACCTACAACGCAAGCTAATACGAATACGGTGAAGTGTGGTAAGAACTTCTCTGGAGCGTAGCCACCGATTAACATGAATGCAACTACGATTGCAGCTAGAGCTACAATCTTTAAAGCAGGGCTTGCTTTCTTAGGCTCTTGCTTTGCAGGAGCTGCAGCATCAGCCTTGGCCTTAGGAGCTGCTGATACGCTGATCTTTGGAGGAGGGAAGGTAACTTCGCCATCTTTAGTAACAGTCATGTTACGTAGAACAACGTCATCAAAGTTTACATCGATCAAGCCGTCTTTGTTCTTGCATAGAAGCTTCATCAGATTTACTAAGTTTGTTGAGTAAAGCTGTGAAGACTGAGCAGGAAGACGAGCTGCAAGATCGGTGTAACCGATCATCTTAACGCCGTTATCAGTAGTGATAACCTTGCCAGCAACTGTGCCTTCGCAGTTACCGCCTGTTGCGGCAGCTAAGTCAACAATTACAGAACCAGGCTTCATTGAAGCAACCATCTCTTTAGTAATTAGACGTGGAGCTTTCTTGCCTGGAATTGCAGCGGTGGTAATGATGATATCTACATCTTTACACTGCTTTGCAAATAATTCCATTTCAGCTTTGATGAACTCATCTGACATTACCTTAGCGTAACCGTCTGATGAACCGCCATCTTCAGTCTTGAAATCAAGCTTTAAGAATTCGCCACCCATTGATCTAATCTGATCTGCTACCTCAAGACGAGTATCAAATGCTCGAACAATAGCACCTAATGAGTGAGCTGTACCGATGGCAGCTAGACCTGCAACACCAGCACCGATAACCATTACTTTTGCAGGAGGAACTTTACCTGCAGCAGTTACCTGACCTGTAAAGAATCTGCCAAAAGCATGTGCAGCTTCAATAACAGCACGATAACCTGAAATATTTGCAGTTGATGATAAAGCATCTAAAGACTGTGCACGAGAAATACGTGGCACCATGTCCATTGCCATTACAGTTACTTTCTTGGCATTGAGCTTATCAACCAAATCTTTGTTCTGAGCAGGACGGATAAAACTTACAAGAGTTTGGCCTTCATGCATCAGTTCAATTTCAGCATCGGTTGGAGCATTTAACTTAAAGATAATGTCGGCTGCCCAAACATCTTTCTCTTTACCTATCTTTGCACCAGCTTTCTCATATGCAGAGTCGTCAAAACTTGCAAGAGCACCAGCATTGCTTTGAACAGCTACTTCAAAGCCTAATTTTAAAAGCTTACCTACGGTGTCTGGAGTTGCAGCAACTCTAGTTTCACCTTGCAAGCTCTCTTTAGGAATACCTATAAGCATCGCATTTCCCTGTTTGAAAATAGTCACTTTCGCGACCTAATTAGTATAAGTTAATCAAGACTTTCGTCTCAGTTACTCTAGTATTATAGGTGTTTAATGCTGTTTTCTATATGTCAAAGTTCAAAAATGAGCCTTTAAGATGAATTTTGTGGATAATAAAATTCTTATTTATTGATATATAAGGATTTATTTTATTTGATGACTTATCTGAATATTTTTGTCAATCGCTTAGATTTAGTGCAATAAAATGTTTGTAACCGTTTAAATTATCTGAAAAAAGTTAATTTTTTGAAAAATTAAGCCATATTTAAACGGATGTAGATTTCAAAAACTGAGGTGAATTTTAGAAAGTCATAACGTCTTTTCTAAGACGGATAAAATTTGATAACTTTGGAATAGTTCCTCCCTAGATCTGAAATAACTTTCAAAAGGGAGGATCTAAAAAAGAATGAGAAGACAAACTTGTGGTTAATCCGCTAAGACCTTTTCTAAAGCAACGATCTCACAAACTGGAGTATCACTCTTTTCTCTACTCTTAGAGTTATTCTCTAAGACTAAAGCTACTGGTACTACACTCTTATCTGTAAGACGTCTTGCGTACTTGTTCTTTATGATTTGATCTTTGGCAGCCTTGAGTTTTGTTTCAATGTCTTTACTGTTATCAGTTACCTTTAATTCAAAGACATATAGGTAGTCACCTGCCTCTGCTGTAATGTCTGCTCTTCCACAAGCTCCCATTACTTCTGTAGATGCTGTTACATTGAAGGTTAGCATTGCAAGCTTTAGTACATCTCTAAAACATGCTTCATTAAAGTTCTTTACGGTTTCATATGAGAGTTCATTGATGAAGCTATTAAAGATATTCTTTAACTTGTCTAAGTTATTATCACAAAGAATATCGTAAAGTGAAGTAGTAAACTTTTCCTGAACATCATTGTTGTTCGTTAAGAGTCTTAACATGATTTCTGAATAGGCTTGCTTTACTTCAAGGTTAGGTATTCCTATCTGAAATATTTTTCTGTTTACTCCTTTGATACAGAAATATCCTGCCTGATATAAGATTGCAAATAAATCTATATCTGCAATTTTATCTATTACTGGATACAGTTTGTCTCTTACCTTGCTCACTGTTGAATCGACTTGTAACAATGACTGTAATTCATCAGCATTGTACTTTTTTAATCCTTGCTTTAAGTAGTTAACAAGGAAAGTAGGAGTTGCACCACCTGATGATACCCAGTATGGAATAAAACCTCTATGAGGGGCTTTTAAGAAATTTAAAATTGACCATGGATTGTAAACATGATGCATACATTCCTCATCAAAGCTATAACCGTCATAGTTTCTTTTAAGTTCAGCTACAACTGTTTCATGTGTATAGCTTTCTGTATGTTGTTTCTTGTTTAAAACCGCGACAGCATTATCAATGTATTCACTAAAGTACTCTTCTAACTCTTCACTTGAATAACCTAATAATGCACCATAGTCGCTGTCTAAGGTTAAATCTGTCAGATTGTTAAATGCTGAGAATATGGAAGTGTGAGCGTAATAAGTAACACCAGTAATAAAGATTAAACGGAATCTGCCTTGATACTCCTTTACTTTTGAGTAAAAGCTGTGCAGTATATCTCTACGAGCTAAAAACTCTTTTTCATTGTTTAAAACTGCTGATAGAGGTGTGTCATATTCATCAACAAGTAATACTATCTCTTCACCTGAGTGCTCATTCTTAAAAGCATTGTCAACAAGCAAAGCTGGTGTCTTAAGAGACATATTACTCTCATCAATACTAAGACCTAATTCGATGAACTTTTGTTTTAAATCTGCATAGAAATAATCATTAAAATTAAACTCAGATAAGAAGTTATAGGATGAGAAATCTAAATGCAGAACTTTATAAGTTTTATCATCCCATAAAGGTTCAATCTCTAAACCTTTAAATTTCTCAAGGCCATGAGCAAAGAGTTCATGTAATGTATTGATAAGAGTTGACTTACCAAAGCGTCTTGGACGTGAAATGAAAAAAGGACCATTACCTTTAGCAAAGTTTGCGATGATACCAGTCTTGTCTACATAGATACTGTTTGTCTCTATGAGTTTTGAAAAACTAGTATAGTTAGGTAGTATCTTTGTAAATTTCATGTCATCGTCCTAAAAAGAAAATTCTTGGCTTTAGTATAGCATCATAGCTGTATTTCAGTTTCTAACTAAATCATAGCTAAACTTTCTCTAAAGCTACAATCTCACATACAGGAGTATCACTCTTATCTCTACTCTTAGAGTTATTCTCTAAGACTAAAGCTACAGGTACTACAGTCTTATCTGTAAGGCGTCTTGCGTACTTGTTCTTTATGATTTGCTCTTTTGCTTCATTTAGTTTTGTTTCAATGTCTTTAGAACTATCTGTTACCTTTAATTCAAAGACATATAGGTAGTCACCAGCCTCTGCAGTAATGTCTGCCCTTCCACAAGCGCCCATTACTTCTGTAGATGCTGTTACATTGAAGGTTAGCATTGCAAGCTTTAGTACATCTCTAAAACATGCTTCATTAAAGTTCTTTACGGTTTCATATGAGAGTTCATTGATGAATGTATTAAAGAGCTCTTTTATCTTATCTAAATTGCCTGAGGCTAAAACAGATTTAAAAGCTTCAATAAATCTTAACTTAGCGTCTTGAGTTCTAGTTAATTGGTTTAGTACAAGGTTTGAATATGCTTTCTTTACCTCAAGATTTGGAATACCGACCTTAAAAATGCCATATATAACAGACTTAATACAGAAATAACCTGCCTGATACAAGATAGCAAATAAATCGATGTTTGCTATATTTTCAAAGCTTCGATACAGTGTGTCAGAATCTTTGTTAACAGTTGAGTCAATACTTAGCAGAGATTGCAATTCGTTGGAATCGTACTTTTCTAACCCTTGCTTTAGGTAGTTAACAAGGAAAGTAGGAGTTGATCCTCCTGATGACATCCAGTATGGAATAAAACCTCTAACAGGTGCATCAAAGAAGTTTACTATCGACCAGGGATTGTAAACATGATTGAGTGACTCTTCATCAAAGCTGTAACCGTCATAGTTTCTTTTTAACTCTGATACAACTACATCATGTGTATAACGTTCTGTATGGTACTTCTTGTTTAAGACCTCTACAGCATTATCAATATACTCTCCAAAATATGATTCTAACTCTTCACTGGTGTAGCCTAATAATGCACCGTATCTGAGATCTAAAGTTAGATCTTTTAAATTGTTAAATGCCGAGAATATAGAAGTGTGGGCGTAATAAGTAACACCAGTAATGAAAATAAAACGGAATTTTTCTTGACATGATTTAACCGTTAAATAGAAGCTAGATAAGATCTTACGTCTATCTTCAAATTCATTACTATCATTTAAGACTGCTGTTAGTGGAGCATCATATTCATCTACTAACAGTACTACTTCATCTTCATTTTCAATAGACTTCTCAAGCAGTATGGCTGGAAAATCTACATTTTCTTTTGTAGGTTCAATTCCTGCTCTTTCTAAAGCAAATCTAAGACTGTCCATAAAATCTTTGTTAAAAGAACTACTTGAAGGGACATCTTTAAATTTTGAAAAATCTAAATGGATTACTTTGTAAGTTTTATCATCCCATAATGGTTCAATCTCTAAACCTTTAAATTTCTCAAGGCCATGAGCAAAAAGCTCATGTAAGGTATTGATAAGAGTTGACTTACCAAATCGTCTTGGTCGTGAAATAAAAAAAGGACCATTACTTTTAGCAAAGTTAGCGATGATACCAGTCTTGTCTACATAAATACTGTTTGTTTCTATGAGTTTTGAAAAACTAGCATAATTAGGCAGTTTCTTTGTAAATTCCATATCATAGTCCTGAAAAGATTATTCTTAGCTTTAGTATAGCATTTTAACCAGATGCAATTACCGACAATGTTAAGAATAAGGATTAAGTTCATGATAGAAGAGATATACCTTACATCCTTGTAAATTAAGTGATCAAATTTGCTTAAATCAGATCTTCTCAAAAATCATTTAAATTCTTCTAACAGTCATCAAATTATGGAACGATGATTTTCTATTCTGTAGTCATTCAAAAGAACAGATTCATTTTTTTAAGTACGACATTACAGTCAAAAGCTATACGTCATTAAAGATGTCAATTTGAAAAAAACTGATGTAAGAGCTTTTATGTAAAAGAGAGGATGTCTATGGAATACTATATTAAGCAAGCAATCCTAAATATCGATTCAGATAAACCTTTAAAAGTTAGAAGCGCATTTTTAATCAAAGCTTTTTTAGATAACACATCAGTAAGCAGTGGTTATAGGGTAGGAACTGCAGACATAAAAGGATTTTTAGATGTCTTAGGATGGATATATTCAGACAAACATTATTACTCTAAATTCATCCAAAACTATCTTACAACAATGTTAGAGAAGTCCAAGTTTTCTCAAGAACAAATAAAACTCATCAAAAAGTACGTAACAGCAGCTAAAAAAGACATGTTTTCTGCAAACGAGATTGAAGATCTGCTAGATAATGACGATCTTGGGACCGAAGATGATGATACCTTTAACAGTAGACGTAGTGGCTATCAGTGCAAGTTAAGATATGAGCTGATGTTTAGCCTTTTTAAAACAGAAGCTGACAATTATGTAAAAAACTATAAGACATCTAAGGCCGATAGAGATTACCAAAAGAAAATAGCCAAGCTTGAAAGCATGTTTTCTTTAAACGAGTTCGAAACAAAAGTTCTTGGAATCATATATCTTATCGACAGTTATAGTTGTTGCAAATTGCTATTTGATGAACAATTAGATTTAAACAGTGATTTCGAGATTTTAGCTGCAATCTACGAAACTTCAATTTCTAATGTCAAAGAGAGCTTAGATAAGCTTGAGCGTTATGGTCTGGTATGTTCTTGCAGAGAATACCATTTAAGTTCTTTTGCAAATAAAATCTTAAGTTATGACAGTCAAAACATAATCGATGAAGCTTTCAAATTTAACGGTTCAGATACAGATCTTAAAGCTGATGAAATTGAAAAAGATAAAAACAAACTTGCTCTTTTAAGAAAGCTACTAAGCTCTAAAGAGCTAAGCCCTGTTAATATCCTTTTATACGGTGATCCTGGAACTGGTAAATCAAGTATCGTAGGAGCTTTAGCTAAAGAGCTAAAACTCAATGTATACAGTGTAAACAGTGATGTTGATGATAACGAACAAGACAGACGTTCTAAGCTTTTAGCTTGTCAAAAGATCACTGAAAACAAAGACAATTGCCTGATTGTCATCGATGAAGCAGAACGTCTTTTAAATACCAGCTATGAGTATGAAAAAAGCAAAGATAAAGCTTGGTTAAACGCATTTTTGGAGCAGAAATTGTCAGCTCCAAAGATTTGGATCACCAATGATGTAAAAGAAATTGACAGTGCTGTAAAACGCAGATTCAATTTGAGCATCAAATTCTCAATAAAGGATGTTCAAAAAAGGATTAGCATTTGGAAGAACATTGCTCAAAAATACCCTAAGGCAAAGTTAACCTCCAGAGTCATTTCTGATTTTAATAAAAAGTATGTAACCTCACCTGCTGTAATTGAGCAATCACTAAAAGCAGCTTGTGCTTTATTTGAAAGTCCAAAAGAAATCAAAAACATGCTTGAATGTCAGTTACAGGCCAATATTACCTTGAACAATCAGAATAGAGGTTACGGATTTTTATTTGGAGATCTCTCTTGTGAAGAAGATTTTGCCAATAATAAAGCCCAAAAGAAAAAGACTGACATAAAGAGATTTTCAGAGTTCAACAAAGAAGCTGTGTGCTTTAAACAGGATATTGATGTTTTCTTAAACGGCTGTAAGAAACTCTCTTCTATGATAAAAAAAGGTAAGTCTACAAAAGGCATGGGTACCATGCTCTTTTATGGACCTGCTGGCACTGGCAAAACTGAACTTTCAAGATTCATCGGTCACGAAGTTAACATGAAAGTTAAGGTCGTAAGAGCAAGTGACATTCTTGATATGTACGTAGGTCAATCTGAAAAGAATATTGCTAATCTCTTCTATGAACTTGATATCAAAAATGAGATCTTAGTAATTGATGAGATTGATGGACTTATTTTTGACAGAAGCAATGCCAAAACTCAATGGCAGATAAGTCAGGTAAATGAGTTCTTAACTCATTTAGAAGATTGTAAAGGCTTTGTGATCTGCACTACTAACTACATCGACAAATTAGATAGAGCAGTCCTAAGACGCTTTTCAACTAAGATTGAATTTACCTATGCTAATGAAAAGCAAAAGCTTGCTTTATTTGAAACTGAGCTTTTACCTTTAGCTCGCGATAAATTCTCTGATGAGGACAAGCTTCGCCTCTCAAAGATTAAGTACTTAACTCCTGGTGACTTCCATGTGATAAAGGCAATGCATACAGGTATCTTTGCAAATGAAGACTCACTTTGTAATTCAGTCTTTTTATCTGAGTTAGAAAATGAAGCCAAGCTTAAGAACAATGAAGATCATCAAGGTAAAAAGATTGGATTTTTAGGATAGAGTCTTTGAATTTTCAGTACAGGATACAGTAAGTTTTAAAGAGCCCCTGTACTGAAGTTAAATCACGATATCAGACTGAGGTTTGGCACTAAGAGAGACCGAATTTACACCGCGCCACTAGACCGATTAACGCTAAAGTAGACCGAAGTTAAGTGCGCTGTCAGCCTGATAACATAATCCTACATCAAAATCGCTTTTCCCTTACGTGAAGCTCTACAGCAGACACCATGCTTAATTTATGTTGGCGCCTTGTGTACCTTCACCTTGTTTTTAACCTCACAGCTAATTTAACTTACGCCATAGCTTAAGATTTTGCGTAAGCTTTCTGCATAGTCTCAATCTCTTTTGCTATCTCATCTTTTAATGAGGCAGGCTCTAGTAAAACTGCATTCTGACCGAAGCCTAAGACAAAGGAGATCACTTCATATTTATTGCCTGAGGTAAACTCAAGAAGTAAAGATCCATCATCATTTAAGGTGATCTTTTGATCATCACTCCACTTTCTGTCATAAACATAAGTAGCAACTTTCTTTTTAAAGAAGATCTTTACCTTTATAGGCTCTGATTTTATAAAACCAAAAGTTTCATTGCTAAAATCGATCTCTGGTAACTTTTCAGAGCTGCGGTTGCTTAAAACTTCAACCTTCTGCATTCTATGAACTAAAAAGAACATAGGATTGTCGATGGTTTTCTCTACTTTACCAACTCTAGTTACACACCAAGCTCCAATATAGAGTGTTTCTCTAAAAGCAATCAGCTTCATCGGTGCAATGGTGTATCTTTTGCACTCACCATTAACGCTTTGCTGATACAGAATTTCACAGCATTTTCTTGAAGCAATGCTCTTTTCAAGATCATTCAATTCAATGTCGCAGACATCATAATTGATCTTACCTTTGGTAAAGCTATAGCCATAGTGAACATCATTAAAGGAAGGAAGATCTTCAGTTGGCAGATTTGCCTGAGCTTGCAGAGTTGAAGCTTCAATTTGATCTCGTGTTTTGTATGATAGCAGATGCCACATCAGATCACTGCATAAGATCATCTTGCGCAGGCCATCAGGATTGATGCTTACATGCAAACCTTTAGATGGCTTTTTTAGGCTGTAATAGTTCTCTTTGCCTTTTCTTTTGACAACAACGCTACCGTAGTAACTCTTCTCTAACTTATTAACTAAACGGCCGATGGTCTGTTTAGAGCACATAAGCTCTTCTTTTAGCTCGGTTAACGAGTATTCTTTACCAGTAAAAAGCAACAAAGAATACAGCTTTAGAAGTTTCTCATCGGGACTTGCGTCTTGATCTAACTTAGCAGGCATGTTGTCTCCTTAAATAGAGATTTTCTCAAGATGAGCTTTGATGTCGGATAGATGCATGGTATAAGCATCCTCGCCCTTTTCATCACCAATTGGATTATAGTATTCCTTGCGCAATCCAACTTCTACAAAGCCATACTTTTTGTATAAATTCTGAGCCACGATATTACTTACTCTTACTTCCAAAAAGCATTCCATATCCTCAATTTCAAGAGCTTTTTCTAAGGTTCTATGTAAGAGTAAAGAGCCTAACTTTTTACCCTGATAATCAGGATCAACACCTATGGTTAAGAGATCGGTAGAAAACTTGGTGTTGTAGATAACAGAAAAACCAATGAGTTTTTCTACATCAAATAGACCTAAGATGATGTAACTGTCATCAAAACACTCAATTAAAGACTGAGCATTCCAAGCATTTTTTTGAGTTCTAAGCTCAATCTGTTCTAATTGAGGAACTAAAGACAAATCATCTCGTGTAAGAACTCTAACTGAATATCTTTGAGGCAGGATCATTTGAGTCTATCTCCAAATTCAGTTAGCAATTCATTCCAGATTGCTCTTTTACCTGCTTGCAATACATAGACAGTACCCTGACGCACCAGATCTGTTTTATCTAGTAGCAGAATATCACTTGGAAGATAGTTTACTGAATCGTCATATGGCTTGATATCTAAGCCTTTGCTCTTTAGAAAATCTACTAAGCTCTGTAAGAATGGAACATCTGAGTTTAGATTGATGAAAAGATCAGCTCTCTTTGCTCTTAGTTTATAAGGCAAAGTCTTCCAGCGAGGGAATGACTCTTTTACATTCTCAAGAATAGTCTTATCAACTGCTTTACCATCGACTACAGGTGTAGTTCCATTTGGTGATGGAGCAACAGTTATAGGGGCAGCTTCTTGAGAAGGTAATGGTTCTGGTGGAGCTGGTGTTGGTGTAACTGGTGCTGATATTGCAGTTTGAACTGTAGCAGTTAAAGCTGTAGTTAAGCTTGCTACTTCTTGTGAAGTGTTAGCGCTACTACCGCTAATAGGAGCAACTGTTTCTGTAACAGGAGCTACAGGAGATACAGCATTATTATCAGCACCAACATTTATGGATACAGGAGCACCTACTTTAGCAATGGAAGGTTCATTATTATGAGCTAATGAGGTATCAACTGAACTTGATGCAACCTGATTTAAAGATACATCTACTGTATTAGCAACAGCTTGAGTTAATTGAGAACTAGGAACACTCTCTACAGGATTGTTATTAACAGGATCACCACTCTCCTGAGGAGCAAAAGGCAATTTAACGCCTTTACGCAGTGTCCAAGTTACCTGATTAGGATTAAAGATCATAATGAAATTCCAATATTGCAAAGGAGCATCAATTACAGATGCTAGCTTATTGGTATTTTACTGATAAACGTGTGCTAAATGAACAACACTAGTAAGGAAATTTGAAATACTACTTTGAGTAGTTTTGAAAATTCAATTTAGGCTCTAGCAGTTAAAAGATAAATTAGCCACAGCATAGCATTTGTAGATAACATAGCTAGTTAGAACAATGCTATTGTGGCTAAATTAGCCTAATTCATCTTCATGGCTTTGGTCTGGATATCACAAGCACCAGCTTTAGTCTTCATAGCCTGAGCACCAGATTCAGCAGCAGTAGCTTCTGTAGTTGAAGCTTTTGCATTAGTTTCTGTAGCATCAACTTTACCCTTCTGAGCTGCAACCTCAT
>Ga0256404_1007679_pt1 | contig 16829 bp, 15 predicted proteins | sample RumenRJG_01DNA_FD_185990 | JGI IMG/M metagenome (GOLD analysis project Ga0256404, IMG submission 185990) | Bovine rumen microbial communities from Lethbridge, Alberta, Canada - RJG_01 | ecosystem: Host-associated > Mammals > Digestive system > Stomach > Rumen | place: Canada: Alberta | collected...
ATGCCAGACACAGGACTTGAAGAACACGTATGTCTCGCTACCTATCGACATCAAATTTGCCGCTCCCCGTTGGAACAACCACCGTCCCTACATCATGGCAGGTATCAACCCCATGATGAACCTGACGGGTAGCGACTACGACATGATACGCCTCAAGCGTTTCAACACGATGGTGGAGGTGGGGTTAGGCTGCGACTTCTACCTGCCGTTCTTCAAATTGATTCCTGAACTGAAATTCTGTTTCGGGTTGGGTAACGTGCTGGATAAAAACCATGTAAACGAACTGCGCGATGATAACCTCAAGGCTTATGCCGCTTCAGTTAGCAACGCGCAGTCGAAGATGATTGTGCTGACGTTCTATTTCGAATAGCAATCCTTATTTCAGGTCTACTACAATTCTTCCGACAAAGATGTTCGCTTTTCCGTTCTGATCAACAGCAACGGGCTTACCGTCCATATTGTTCCAATATTCCAATTTCTCCATATAAGTATGGGTATGACCACCTAAGACCAGGTCAATATTTCGAGACCCCTGTATCATATACTGGTCGTCCTCGCCACGGTTGCTGTTCCAGCCGAGATGTGAGATGCAGATGACCATATCGCACTTTTTCTGTTCCTTCAGCATCGTGGCTGTTTCCAAGGCCACACGTGCAGGGTCGAGATATCTGACTCCCGGGCAGTTCTTGTCGCTCACCAACCCCTTCATCTTCGGACACACGGCAAAGACACCAATCTTCACACCATTGCGCTTAATAATGATCCAAGGCTTGGTAACACCTTCCATCACCGTACCCGTAAAATCGTAATTGGAACACAGAATCGGGAAGTTTGCCTTCTTGAACATCTCGGCCATATTGTCCAAACCAAAGTCGAACTCATGATTGCCTATGGTGGTGGCATCAATGCCCATCAGATTCATCAGTCCAATCTCGACATCGCCCTTGAACATTGTGAAATAGGCAGACCCCTGAAAGAAGTCTCCCGAGTCGAAATACAGCAAGTCCGGATTCTTCTTACGTTCTTCCTTCAACATGGCAATGCGACGCAAGAAGCCGCCACGCCCTGCCTTCATGGTATCGGGCAACGAGGCATTGAGCGGGAAAATTGCCGAATGGGTATCATTGGTATGCAGAATAACAAGTTGCTTCTTCTGGGCCTGGCTGCTGAGCGACACCAGCGCCAACAATAATATAAATAGGTACTTTTTCATACTTCTTACATCTTACTTATTACTTCACAATGATTCGTCCTTCTATCTCCGCATCGACCACTTTACCCTGCTTCTCCATCTCACGGAAGTAGTTCATAATGATGAAGCGCGAGTTGTTGGAGGCCTCCTTGGGTGCATTCACATTGCGACATTTCTTCAAGGCATCCATCTTGTCGGAGCCTCCTAAAAGATAATCAATGGTCGTCAGGCGATAATCTTTTGCCGGATCGATGGGCTCGCCATTGATGGTGGCACTCACCAACTGCCCATCCTTCGTGATGACCAGTCGTACGGAGTGGCTGACGCCCTCGCCGCCTACTGATGCCATCTGTGAAAACAGCTCCAACACTTCAGCTCCCGAGAGCGTACCAAAGGCTATCTTGTTCTCAAAGGGCGCAATGTCGAGTACATCGCCATACGTAATAGCACCTTTCGGCAGGTCGGCACGCACACCGCCCATGTTATACATACCGAAATCAGGCGTCTCACCATAGTCCTTTGCTCCCCATACCAGAATGTCTGACAGCAGGTTCGACAATGTACCCTCAGGGCGCTTAGCTGTCATATATTTGGCAGAATGTCCCACCACAGGTCCCATCACACTGTCTACCACGTGCTTATAAGGTTTCAGGAACTCTGCAGCCTGCTGGTCTGGCTGCGCATCATAGCGGGCGTCTACCACAATTCGCGTCCGCTGAATGGAAGTCACTTCATAATGTGACTTACACGAATTAGCGAACAAAAGTATCGCCAACATCAGAGGAATGATTGTCTTTGTTTTCATAGTGATCGATTAAATTATGGTGCAAATATACAAAAAAAATCGTAATTATTTTGCTTTATAAGACTTTTTTTGTACCTTTGCAGCCGCTTTCCGCGTAATCGCTGTCAGGAAGTATCGAGTTGCCTGTTATGTTGCGTAGGAACGATAACAACAATTTTAACGTTAAAAAAACAAATGGATTTAATTAAGATTGCTGAAGAAGCATTTGCAACCGGCAAGCAGCATCCCAGTTTCAAGGCTGGTGACACTATCACTGTCGCTTACAAAATTATCGAGGGTTCTAAGGAGCGTATCCAGCTCTATCGTGGCGTAGTCATCAAGATTTGCGGTCACGGAGAGAAGAAGCGTTTCACTGTTCGCAAGATGTCTGGCACCATTGGTGTAGAGCGTATCTTCCCCATGGAGTCTCCCAACATCGAGAGCATCGAAGTGAACAAGGTTGGTAAGGTTCGTCGCGCTAAGCTTTACTATCTGCGCAAGCTTACTGGTAAGGCTGCCCGCATCAAGGAGAAGCGCAGCGGTATTGCTGGTAAGGAGTAATCTCTCTAACCTGCACGACATAAAAAGAGGCATTCCTCACGAAGGGATGCCTCTTTTTTTAGTGGTGAGTAGTTAGAAGCTAGAAGACGGCACGTACTATCTCACACACATTGTCTGTCTTCGCCATCGTATAATAATGGATGGCAGGCACCCCGTGCGCAAGCAAGTCGCGGCTTTGTCTGATGGCCCACTCGATGCCTACCTGATAAGCCTCATCGGCCGTCTTGGTCTGTTTCATCCAGTCCACCAGTTCCTGTGGAATGTCAATGTGGAACGAGCGGGGCAGCAAGTCTATCTGGCGCTGCGTCGACATCGGTTTCAGGCCGGGAATGATGGGCACTGTTATACCAGCCTTGCGACACCGCTCCACAAATTCATAATAGCAATTATTGTCGAAGAACATCTGCGTAACAATATAGTCTGCTCCTGCCTCTACCTTCTGCTTCAAATATGCAATGTCAGTATCCAGATTCGCCGCCTCATAGTGTTTCTCCGGATAAGCCGCTACACCCACACAGAAATCGGTGGAGAGTCCGTTCTTGACTGTCGGGTCGAGATAGTTTCCGTGGTTCAGGTCGCCAATCATCTTCACCAGTTCGTTGGTATGAAAGAACCCGTCAGCCTCAGGGATAAAGAAACGTTGGCCGGGAATGGCATCACCACGTAGCGCCACAACATTCTGGATACCCAGGAAGTGCAGGTCGAGTAACTCACTTTCCACTTTCGACTTCGACGCACCGCCACAAATCACGTGCGGTACTATCTGCAGTTGCGGATAGCGGCGCATGATAGCTGCCACGATGGCTATTGTGCTCGGACGCTTGGCCAGTGTCATCTTCGTATACGTGCCATTGCTATTGGGCACATATTCTATCTCGTCACGATGACAGGTGACATTGATGAAGGGCGGTTCAAACTCCATCAGCGGCTCTATGCTGTCGTAGAGGCGGCTCACGTCGCTACCCTTCAGGGGCGGCACCAACTCAAAAGAGGCAAACGGCTGTTTCGAACTCTTCAGGATATCAATGACTTTCATATTCTTCTATTTTCGTTATATCGTTATGACATTATGACGTTATATCGGTTTAATGGGAAATATATTTCGACAGCAGCTGCTCGCCTTCGTCAAGGGTGATGCCCCGTCGCTGGCAATAGTCGGCTAACTGTGTCTCGTCGATGCGTCCGACAGGGAAGTAGCGGGCCTCCGGATGACAGATGAAGAGACCGCAAATCGATGTCGAAGGCTGTATAGAGTAGTGGTCGGTCAGCGTGACCGGCAGGCGCCGTTCGGCATCCAACAGGTCGAAGACGATACGCTTCAGCGAATGGTCAGGACACGTGGCATAGCCGAAGGCCACTCTTAAAACGGTAAGTGGTGAGTGGTGAGAGGTAAGAGGTGAAAGATTACTCTCTTGTGTCGACAAGTATTCCGCACAAGCCTCAGCCAGACGGGCACAGATGGCGTGACTCATCAGCCGCTCAGCCTCATCGGCAGGCTGCGTGGTAGGGCGTGCCACGATGGTGAAGAGTCCCAACGGACTGGCTTGCTGCTCATCAAAATAATCTGAGAGACAGCGGTAATGTCCTGCCGCACTCTGACTACGCAACATGGGAAGCACGGTGCCGTCATCCAACACGATGTCGTTGCCCCGACGCCTGGCAGGCACAAAACGCAGCAATGCCTGCACTTCGATACGGTTCTCGTCGATGGCGTGCTGCAGATAATCCTTGCCTTCCTGCAACGTACGCTCAGCCTCCGGATTGACCAGTAACTGCTGTAGTGTCTCACCCTTGAACCCCCAGAACAACAGGAACATGCGCCAGTCGATGAGAGGTAAGAGGTCAGAGGTGAGAGGTGAGAGGGCAGAATTGAGAGACAAGAGCTCGGCACAGTCAGTCATTCCGCACTCCTCACTCTTCACTCCACATTCCACATTCTTCATTCCCAACTCATTAGCCTCTGCATAAGACACCAACGGGGCATGATGCTCCTTGTAGGCGTCACGCAGCGTCTGTTGCTCGGCCTTGATCTGGGCGATGGTCGTCTCTCGGTCCATCTGCAGGCGCTTGGCCAGCAGAGAGGTCTGCGAGGCATCACCACCATAGACGACACAGCCGTCATACAGCGGCGCCAACTTCACAGCCGTATGTACTGCCGAAGTTGTAGCACCACCAACCACGATAGGCACCTGTAGTCCTTCGTGCTGGAAGAGCTGGCACAGCTGTTCCATCTCCTTCAGCGAGGGTGTAATCAATCCGCTGATACCCACCAGACAGGGCTTACGCTTCAGCGTCTCAGCCAAGATGGTCTCGCCAGGCACCATCACGCCCAGGTCAACGACCTCAAAGCCATTACATCCCAGCACAATGCCGACAATGTTCTTGCCGATGTCGTGTACGTCGCCATTGGCCGTCGCCACGATGACGCAAGGACGTTCGTCCTTACGGGCTCCGCGCTCTTCGTCGATATAGGGTTGCAGTATCGCTACCGCGTCTTTCATCACCTTGGCCGACTTCACCACCTGGGGCAGAAACATCTTGCCTTCGCCAAACAGCTGTCCGATATGCTCCATGGCCTGCATCAACGGCTGTTCTATCACGTTGATGGGACTGCCGTATTTCTCGAGAGCCTCAGGGACGTCCTCTGCCAAGTGTTCGCTGACGCCCTTGCTCAGCGCATAGGTCAGCCGTTCCTCAATGGTCTTGCTACGCCAGGACGGGCCTGTCGGAGAACCGACGGGAACAGTGGCTGCATCGGCGAGGAGGGCGGCAGCCAAGGTTATCAGCCGTTCGGTGGCCTCGTCGTCACGATTCAGGATGACATCCTCCACGGCCTTCAGCAGCGTGGGGTCTATATCGTCGTACACCTGCAGCATCGAGGGGTTGACGATGGCCATATCCAGTCCTGCACGGATGGCATGATAGAGGAAGACGGAGTGCATGGCCTCGCGTACCTTATTATTACCACGGAAGGCAAACGACAGGTTGCTGACACCACCGCTGGTCTTTGCGTATGGCAGATGCTGCTTGATCCACTCCACCGCACGAATGAAGTCGACACCGTAGGCCTGGTGTTCCTTCAGACCCGTGGCTACCGACAGGATATTCACATCGAAGATGATGTCCTGCGGCGGGAATCCGATGTCGGTCAGCAGCCTGTAGGCACGCTGGGCAATGGTCGTCTTACGCTCGTAGTCGGTGGCCTGGCCCTCCTCGTCGAAGGCCATCACCACCACAGCAGCCCCCAACCGGCGCAGTTCGCGTACTTTCTCAACGAAGGCCTGTTCGCCGTTCTTCAGGCTGATGGAGTTGACGATACACTTGCCTTGTGCGTTCTTCAGACCCGCCAAGACGGTGTCCCAGTCCGACGAGTCAATCATCAGCACCGCACGGCCGACGGCAGGGTCGTTGGCGATGTAGCGGGTGAAGGTCTGCATCTCCTGACGACTGTCCAACATGGCGTCGTCCATATTGATGTCGATGACCGATGCGCCACCTTCTATCTGCTGGCGGGCCACGGTCATGGCTTCTTCATATTTCTTTTCGGCTATCAGACGGGCAAACTTGCGCGAGCCGGCTACATTGGTGCGCTCGCCGACATTGACAAAGTTCTGTGTCTCGCGGTCGATGAGCAACGGCTCCAGACCTGACAGCCACATGCGCTGGTCGGCCTGTGGGATTTCGCGCGGCTTGATGCCGTCGAGTGCCTCACGGATGGCTCGTATATGGCGGTCGTCCGTACCACAGCAGCCGCCGGCAATGTTCAAGAGTCCTGCCTCGGCCATCTGGCGCAGATGGTGGGCCGTAAACTCGGGCAACTCGTCGTATTCGCCCATCTCGTTGGGCAGGCCGGCATTGGGATGAATGCTGATATAGGCAGGCACGAGGGCCGACAGCCGTTCGACAAACGGGCGCAGCTCCGTCACACCAAACGAGCAGTTCAGTCCGAAACTCAATATCGGATAGTGGGATATGCTGATGTAGAACGCCTCCAGCGTCTGTCCCGTCAGCGTGCGACCACTGCGGTCGTTGATGGTGGCCGACACCATCACGGGAATGGTGCGCCCTAACCGTTCGTTCAACTGCTGGATGGCATACAGCGCCGCCTTCGTATTCAGCGCGTCAAAGCACGTCTCTATCAGCAACAGGTCGGCGCCGCCTTCTATCAAGGCTTCCGCCTGTTCACCGTATGCCGCAGCCATCTCGTCGAAGCTGACCAGTCGCTGGCCGGGCTCGTTCATGTCGGAAGCCAGCGTCAGCGACTTCGACGTAGGACCCATTGAACCTGCCACCCATATCTTTTTAGAGGTGAGAGGTGAGGGATGAGAAGTAAGAGAATAGTTGTCAGCCACCTGGCGGGCCGTCCTGGCACCAGCCAGCGCCATTTCGCGTGCCAGCTCCTCACAGCCATATTCCTTTTGGCTGATGCGGTTGGCCGAGAAGGTGTTGGTGCTGATGATGTCGGCACCGGCTTCGATATAGCGCTGATGAATGTTAGCAATAGCCTCCGGACACGTCAGATTGAGCACATCGTTGTTTCCTACCAGCGAGACGCTCCACTGTGCAAAGCGCCCACGATGGTATGCCTCTTCGCCGAGACTCAGCGACTGTATCAGCGTCCCCATGGCTCCGTCTAAGATCAAGATACGTTCTTTCAAACAGTCTTTGATATCCATGAATAGTTAAGTCTTTTCCGTGTGTCAGTTAGTTCTTTTCCCTGTGATGGCCACCATAGATGGTCTCTCCACCACTCTCTCCGTGCAGGGCTTCCTGAAAGGAATCCCAGTCCTGGAAACCTGCCAGCAGCGACAGGTGGTCCAGCGTCTTTCGGTTAGGTTTCTTCAGCACTTCTTTCTCTACCGCTTCCAGCAGTTTACGCAGTGCATGTCTCTTTTTCTCCATAACAGGGGACAAAGTTACACATTTTTTTTGTATTTTTGCAGCATCATTACAGAAAAAAGACTAATAAAGATGAATATCAAGGGAATGATTACCTGTCTGCTGCTCTGCTGCTGTGCAGGCATTTGGGCACAGGAAAGGGCTGAGGTAGAGCTGGAGACGACGGAGGGAAACATCCGCATAGCCCTCTACAACGAGACACCGCAACACCGCGACAACTTCCTGAAGCTGGTGCGCATGCAAGTGTACGACTCGCTGCTGTTCCATCGTGTCATCAAGGACTTTATGATTCAGGGTGGCGACCTGAACAGCAAGCACGCACTGCCTGGCCAGCGGTTAGGGTCTGGCGAACTGGACTATACCCTTGAGCCGGAGTTCCGCCTGCCACAGTTGTACCATCGCCGAGGGGTCGTGGCAGCAGCGCGTGAACCAGACAACGTGAACCCGGAACAGCGTTCAGGAGCCTGTCAATTCTATATCGTATGGGGCAAGATTCTCAACGACAAGCAGTTAGCCTTCATACAGCAACGGCTGGACTCTGCCACCCACGGACAGGTGAAGCTTACGCCAGAGATGATAGAGACCTACAAGACCGTTGGTGGCACGCCCCATCTCGACGGCCAATACACCGTATTCGGCGAAGTCACTCAGGGCCTCGACGTGGTAGACAAGATTCAACAGGCAGCCACCGACCGGTATAACCGCCCCGTCTCTGACATTCGCATCCTTCGCGCCACCATCATCAGCGACCCCTTCGCCCCCAAGCCGCAACCCGCAAAAGCCGTCAAGCCCAAGCAGGGCAAGGGGAAGCCAAGCAAGGGTTTGAAGAGGTGAAAGGGCCCACAACGAAATTATCCCGCTGATTTCTTGTTTTTTTCAAAATTGTTTTCTATCTTTGCAACGCAATGAATTAAAATGAGATGAGCAATGACCTATCTGAATCAGTTTCACAAGGAAGCTATGGAGCGTACGATGAAGAAAATCGAAGAATCCAAGAAGTCTCCGATGAACTCCGTCGACGCTGCCAATTATATGAAGCGCAACTTCGAGATGGCCAAAACGATGTAACTCGTTTGGATATAGAGCAACGCGTTGCTGAGATGTATGCCAAAGACAATGGCATGTGGATCCCGATGAGCGACATCTTTGACTTGGGCGTTCCTGGTCCAAGTGGCAACGAGAACGACACGTATGTTTCCAACGATATTATATATAAGGTAAACAACCTCCTGAATAGTGCCAGCATTTTGCGACTCTTGGAGAAGATATCAGCTCACAACAATCTATTCCCCAACACTTTTTATGGACTATATGGCTTTACAGGATTTGAAGGCCGCTCCATCATGCCCATATTGAAACAACACTTGGTAAAGAATGCTAAGTCTGCAACAAGCATTGAAATAGACACATATATGGCCGCTCTTGGATTCTTGAAGAAGAATAACGAAGGCCGTTATGCCAATAGCGACTATGAAGTCTGGGACCTCGTCCCTCGCAATGTCCTTGTCGATGCAGATGGCGACATGTATGTCGTAGATGCAGAAATCGCGCAAAAAAACTTAACTGTTACCTAAATCGCTGGAAAAAACTTTGTAGAAAGGGGATACAGAAAGGTAACCTAAAAGTGCACAACGGGGTCGGTTCTCCGCAAGCACAACAGGCTGCTACCGACAGGTATAACCGCCCCGTCTCTGACATTCGCATCCTTCGCGCTACCATCATCAACGACCTCTTCGCCCCCAAGCCGCAACCCGCAAAAGCCGTCAAGCCCAAACAGGGCAAGGGTTCCCGAAAATAAAGGGATACTTAATACCATTCTAACTCATGGATTATGGTAGATGGTTGACCATTAGAAACCCAACTTACCATTATCTTAGTCACCACCCCATCTTCAAAGGTATAGTCATAATGATAGGTTATGGTCTTATCGGGATAATAGTTTTGCGAATATCGCGTCTCGCTTTCAGGCAGATTCTTGCATCTATTACCATAATACCCCTGCCAACCGAGATAGTTGCCAATAAAACCTTGAGTAACATCGGGAATAGTGTTCGGGTACGCAGTATAGCTTATTGTTATCTCTTCTAAAAAATCATAATGTGAACGGGTTATCTTTTGTATATTACCATTACGCCATTCATAAACCGTTGTTTCCATGTCTACTTCTTCAGCAAAATCATAAGGTTTAGTTTCCTTTATCAGATTTCCATTCCTATCGTATTCATAGGTATCTTTTGCATCTACAGTAAGACCATCTTCATCCAAAGACGTTAGCACAGTATATCTGGATTCTGATATACGCCCTCCCTCCAAATAGTAAGTCACGTCAGGAGCACTCATAACAATTCTTTTCGCTTCATATACATAATCTGTCTCACGAAAAGTGCCATTTGTGTTTTTTGTCTTCACCTTAGCGAGAAGTCCCTGAGCATTGTATTCCAGTTCAGAAGAGTTTATCCTTATCAGATACTTGCCGTTGACAGTAATACTGGGACGTAAAACGATGTCATTTCCTTTCTCATCATCCTTGCTACATGATACAATTGCAAGCAACAACACCGCAAGCACAAATACGCTCCATATCTTTCTCTGCTTCATCGTTATAAATATCAGTTATTGGTAATTACTTGCATATATCTTTTATCCACTACAACGAGGCAAAAGGCTTCGATAAGTCTTTTGGTTTGATGTTGCAAAGATAGATAATATTTTTCATTTTGAAAAGAAATCAGCGAGATATTTTCAAGACAGAGCTCGCTGAAGGGTTATACGCAGAGGGGCGGTTTTGTTGTGTACTCACCTCGTTGTTCGCTTCGCAGCTCTCCTCAGCCTGCCTTCATAATGTCAAGAAAAAGTGCCGAAAATCGTGTATGGCCTTTTGATAGATCTAGGATGATGAGAAGCGAGATTACGGTTGTTAAGTCACGAAGTGGGACATAGAGGGTCACAAAGTTACGCCTCGAGGGTCACAAAGTGCCACCTTCACGACCGCAAAGTTACGTCTTCACGATATGAAAACGGCACTTTCGTAGTGCAAAAATCGTGGTTTTAGAGGGTGTTTCGGCGATGTTTATGGGCAAAAAGGACAGCTTTTTCGAATGTCTGAAGGGGTGGAAATCCGTAAGGGCCTACATATCAACCTATTGCGTATAACGCCTCATATTTCGCAAATTTGACCCTTGGTGAGCGTTTGGTGGATTTCGCGCGATTCTCAGCGCGTGTTTTGTCAAATTTATTCGCATTCTTTATGACGTCTTTTTCATAAAGAAGAAGGTACTTTCGCTCGGAAAAAATGCCAATTCATTTGCATTTTCTCTCGTTTTTTCGTACCCTTGTCCGTTGGACAAGCTAGGCTGCACCTCGGAAATAAAAACAAAAAAAACGTTTTTTGTTTTGTATTTCGCTCGGTTTGCACTACCTTTGTACCCCGAATTAGCATTTACACCTTATTTATATATGAAAGAGTTACAACTGAAGTACGGATGCAATCCCAACCAGAAGCCTTCGCGCATCTTTATGCAGGAAGGCGAGTTACCCATCGAAGTGATTAACGGCCGCCCCGGCTACATCAACTTCCTCGACGCGCTGAACGCGTGGCAGTTGGTGAAGGAGCTGAAGGAAGCAACGGGTCTGCCCGCTGCCGCCTCGTTCAAGCACGTCAGTCCTGCCGGCGCCGCTGTAGGCCTGCCCCTGAGCGACACGCTGAAAAAGATCTATTTCGTGGACGACGTGAAGGGACTGGACGAGAGCCCGGTGGCCTGTGCCTATGCCCGTGCCCGTGGTGCCGACCGCATGTCGAGCTATGGTGACTTTGTAGCCCTGAGCGACGCCTGCGACGCTACGACCGCCCTGCTGCTGAAGCGTGAGGTGAGCGACGGCGTGATTGCCCCCGACTTCACGGCCGAGGCCATCGAGATACTGAAAGACAAGCGCAAGGGTACGTACAACGTCATCAAGATAGACCCCACGTACAAGCCCGAGCCCATCGAGCGCAAGCAGTGCTTCGGCGTGACCTTCGAACAGGGCCGCAACGAGATCAAGCTGGACGACCCTGCCCTCTTCGAGAACATTCCCACCGAGAACAAGACGTTTACCGCCGAGGCTAAGCGCGACCTGATCATCGCCCTCATCACGCTGAAGTACACACAGTCGAACTCAGTATGCTACGTGAAGGACGGACAGGCCATCGGCATTGGTGCCGGACAGCAGAGCCGCATCCACTGTACGCGTCTGGCAGGCAACAAGGCCGACATCTGGTGGCTGCGCCAGCATCCGAAGGTGATGGCTCTGCCCTTCAAGGAGGGTATCCGTCGTGCCGACCGCGACAACACCATCGACGTCTATATCTCTGAGGACGAGCACGACGACGTGCTGCGCGACGGTGCCTGGCAGCAGTTCTTCACCCGTCAGCCCGAGGTGCTGACGCTGGCCGAGAAGAAAGAGTGGATAGCCAAGAACACGAAGGTAGCCCTCGGCTCTGACGCCTTCTTCCCCTTTGGCGACAACATTGAGCGTGCCCACAAGAGCGGCGTCGAGTTCATTGCCCAGGCTGGTGGCTCGGTACGTGACGACCACGTCATCATGACCTGCGACAAGTACGGCATTGCAATGGCGTTTACGGGAGTACGACTGTTCCACCATTAATGAGCCCCATAAGGCCTATAGGCCCCATAAGACTTATAAGACTATGAGCAAAGAGAGTGATTTCCAGGAGATTCTGGAGAACGGCATTAACTTCGGTCGTGGCGGCGGTCCTCGCAAAGAGGAGGACAAGATAAAGACCAAGGCCAAGAAAAAGAAGTATATCACGGGTGCCCACGGCAGCGGCTCTGCACGGCAGAAGGCCAAATACCGCGAGCAGCGCGCCAACAGGCACAAGAAGTAAAGCATACGAAAATAGTCCGCTAACGGTTAGCGGACTATTTCCTTTCTATTAGAAGTTCAGCTCCTTACCCCGATAGAAATTGAGCAGGGCCGTCTGGTAGAGGTACTCGTAACGGGCCTGGACGAGATCGGACTCGGACTTCAGGTAAGTGTTCTTCGCCTCGTTGAACTCGGTGATGGTGGCCTTGCCGTTCTCGTACTTCGCCTGCATCAGCTGGAAAGCATCGCGCGTACTCAGCACGGCCTCCTCGGAGGATTTCTCCTTTGTCTGTGCATTCAGCGTATTGTAGTATACCTGCTGGATCTCCTTATAGAGCGTCTTCTTCGTGTTGTCCAGCTTCAACTGCTGGTTCTCCTGCTCAATGCGTGCATTGCGGATGTTGTTGCGCGTCTGGAAACGGTTGAAGATAGGTATGCTGAGGTTTAAGCCGATATTCTGCGAGAAGTTATTTTTCAGCTGGGTGGCGAAACCATCGCTCTTGAAACCGCTGGTGGTATAGTAGTTGGTGCTAAGGCCACCACTCAACGAGAGCGTGGGGAGGTTTGCGGCCTGGGCAATCTTGATGCTGTGCTCCGTACCTTTCAGACGAAGCTGCTGGGCGGCAATTTCAGGTTTGATGCCCAATGCCTCAGAATAGATGGCGTCAGGCGATGGGATAGCAACGGCCAAACCGTCAACGCCAGCCAGTACAGGACGGACAATAGAAAAGCCTTCGGGCGACGGCAGTTCAAGCAGCTGCGTGAGTCCGAGGATTGCCAGACGCGTGTTGTTGTCGGCCTGGGTAGCCGTCAGGCGGCTATTGGCCAGCGTTGCCTTCTGCTGTGAGAGCTCGGCTTCGGAGGCCTTGCCGTTTTTGACAAAAGCCTGCAGGCGGACAACCTGTGCAGAGTCGATGGCAATCTGGCGGTGAGCAACGTCGGCAATCTCCATATCGTAGAGAATCTGTACATAGCTCTGGGCCACCTGCATACGGATGTCGTTCTTCGCCTTCTCGAGATCGGCGGTAGCAGCCTCCAGGTTCAGCTCACTGAGCTTGATCTGGTTGGGAATCTGGAAACCCGTAAAGATGGGCATGCTGGTGCCGAGCGAGAACGACGTCGACGAGGTATTCGTGTTCGAATACGTATTCTGAGCCGTCAGACCACGTCCGAACGAGAAGTTTTGTCCGGCAGAAGCACTAAGGTTGGGCAGTCGGGAGTTCTTAGCCGTAGAGACCTGCAACTCCTGCTGACGGCAGGCATTCTCTTGCTGTTTGATGGCGATATTGTGCGCTACAGCATAGTCGCAGCACTCGCGGAGGCTCCACTGACGGGACTGGGCGCTAAGGCTCATGGGCCCCATAGGTCCTATAAGACCTATAAGACTTATAAGAAAAAGCTTCTTCATGGCTTACTTGTCTTTAGAGTCGTCTGCTATCACCTCCGGGCCACGCACCTTGTCCTTGGCGTTCAGGCCCTTCTTGATCTCAATATTCACACCGTCAGAGAGACCTGTCGTCACCTGCTTGCGCTCGTAGGTCTTCTGCTTACCCTCGCCTTTGACGAGATAGACAAAGGTGGAGTCGCCGCTGAACTCAATGGCACTCTCAGGAATGGTAAGCACCTTGTCGGCATGGGCCAGCACAATCTCGGCATTGGCACTATAGCCAGAGCGTAACTTGTCTTCCTTGGCCACATGGACAGCAGCCTTGATCTCGAACTGATTGGCACCGTTCGACTCTACAGCTTTAGGCGAGATATACTCCAAAGCAGCGTCGAACTTCAGGTCCTGCAGGGCACCCACGGTAATCTTCATGGGCATACCACTGACCAAGCTACCCACCTCAGTCTCGTCGATATTACCACGGAAGATGAGGTCGTTCATATTGGCTACAGAGGCAATGGTCGTACCATCGTTGAAAGTATTCGACAGGATGACGCTATTACCCACCTTGACAGGAATATCGAGGATGACACCAGAGACCGTACTTCTGACAAGTGTAGACGAGGCGCTGGCATTCGACTTCGACACACCGTCGCGAACAACCTCGAGTGCATCAACAGCGGCCAACTTCTCCTGCTTGGCCTGATTCAATGCCAGTTTAGACTTATCGTACTCATCAGCAGAAACGAGTTTCTGATTGTAGAGGTTCTCTTCCCGATTGAAGTCGGTCTGAGCCTGATTCAAATTAATCTCTGCCAGGCGCACACGCATCTCAGCACTTGACAACTGACTCATGTCAGGTATCACCTTTACCTTAGCAATTACATCGCCAGCATTGACATAGTCACCGGGTTCCTTATACAGCTCAGCGATGATGCCCGAGATCTGCGGTTTGACGTTCACCTCATTGCGAGGCTCTATCTTACCCGTGATAATGGTCGTCTTCTGGAGGCTGTCCAGTTTCGGTGTGAACTCGGAGTACACAGTCTCCTTGGGTTGGCTTTTCTGCCAGAGAAACACGAAGGTTCCGATGAAAATCAGTGCGATAATCGCTGCGATAATCAGTTTGCTGTACTTTTTCATATCTTGGTTGTTTTTAATTTTGTTTTTATTATGGGGCTCATGGGGCCTATAGGGCTTATAAGACCTATGGGACTTATGAGTTATTCATCGCGCATGGCGTCGACAGGTTTAATGCTCATTGCTCTCGCTGCTGGCGCAAGACCTGCGAGGACACCCATCGAGCTCACCATAAAGGCGGCAAAGATGGCCGTCCAGAAACCTATCTGGAAGTGGGCAGCAAGAATGCCATCTTCTGTGTTTGCAAGCTCTAACATCTGCAATATCATTACCGCAAAGAGAATACCGCTCATGCCTGCCACCAGCGTCAGCACGATACTTTCGGAGATAATCTGCGACAGTATCATCCTTGGTGTGGCACCGATGGCTCGGCGGATACCAATCTCTGTGGTACGCTCACGAACGGTGACCATCATAATGTTTGACACACCGATGGCTCCAGCCAGCAGGGTGCCCAGGCCGACAAGCCAGATGAGGAAGTTGACACCTCGGAAGAGGTTGTCGAGCATCTGGAAGAGCACTTCGGTGTTGAACACCATAGCACCTTGTTCGTCGGTAGGGTCGATGGTGTGAGCACGGGCAACGGTCTCGCGGATGCGGTCGGTGACTTTCGACATCACAACACCTGGACGTCCGGTAACGGCTATCAGGTCGACGGCATTGCCGCGGTTATAGGCCTGCTGCATGAAGGTCAGCGGCAGGGTGACACCCGTACCGTTTTCGCCACTGATGTTAACGCCCTCACTCATGTTGTAGTCGACACCTACTATCTGGTAGTAGATATTGTCGATGCGGATACGCTTGCCACAGGGATCGCCGCCACCGGGAAAGAGCTCCTTGTAGGTCTTCTTCTGGATGACGCACACCTTGCGATGGTCGCGGATGTCGGCCTCATCAATGTAGCGGCCGTAAAACATCTTAGGCTCATTGACCTTCTGATAGTCGGGCATTGCCCCATTGACTCCGACAGTAGCCTTGCGGTCGCCATAGTAGGCGGTGCCACCATTTGAGAAAAGCAGGGGCGTGACAATGTCGAGCTCTGGTACACTCTGGCGGATGCGTGCCACATCCTTATAGTCCATCGCCCACATGCGACCTTTGCGGAATCCCTTGTATGCCTTGCTCGTTGGCTGTGCCCATATCAGGGCGCTGTTAGTGGCAAAGCCTGCAAAGTTGCGCTGGAGCAGTTCTTTCAGTCCGTTGCCACCACCCATCAGGGCTACGAGCATGAACACACCCCAGAACACGCCGAAGCCCGTCAGGAACGAGCGCGACTTGTTGCGCGTCAGCGTGTCGAGTATCTCTCTGTATGTATCAATATCCAGTCTCATTTGACAATTTGGCAATTTACTATTTTACTTTTTTAGTCGGCGCGGAGCGCTTCTATCGGACGGATGCGCGAGGCCTTGAAGGCAGGGATGAGTCCTGCGATGGTGCCAGCAATAATCATCACCAGCGTCGCCTCGATACAGACGTCAAGACCTACTGTGGGGTTAAGGAACATCGTGGCTTTAAACAAACCGGTATCAATGGTCTCATGGCCTATCGTTGCATCCATGTATTCATTGGCGGCTACGCCCAATACCATACCGATATATCCGAAAAACGTCGTAATGATGACACTTTCAGTGATAATCAGTTTTAGAATACTCCAAGGCTTGGCACCTATGGCCTTGCGAATACCAAACTCGTGGGTACGCTCCTTGACGGTAATCAGCATGATGTTAGACACGCCCACGATACCTGAAAGCAGCGTGAAGAGGCCGACTATCCAAAGGGCTGTGCGGATAATGCCAATACCTTTCTCCATTTGCAGATTCTGAGTAAAGCGATTCCACAACCACACGGCGTCTTCGTCATCTGGATGAGCCTGGTGCTCAGCATTCAGGCGTCGGCGGTAGTCTTTTTCAAAGTCTTCGTTGGCTTTCTCAGTAGACAGTCCGTGGAAGGTGAACTCTATGCGGCCTGCATCATCGGTGTTGGCACCAAAAATACGCTTGATGGCC
>Ga0256404_1007680_pt1 | contig 16828 bp, 36 predicted proteins | sample RumenRJG_01DNA_FD_185990 | JGI IMG/M metagenome (GOLD analysis project Ga0256404, IMG submission 185990) | Bovine rumen microbial communities from Lethbridge, Alberta, Canada - RJG_01 | ecosystem: Host-associated > Mammals > Digestive system > Stomach > Rumen | place: Canada: Alberta | collected...
TTTAGGTTGATAAGTCTTATTCTACAAAAGGTTCATTCACATACACTCCAAATAAACCTACAAGCGTACAAACAATTCAAGCAGCTGGGGTGTATATGTCTGGAAATATCACATTAAAAGGTGATGCAAATTTAAAGCCAGAAAATATAAAAGAAGGCGTAACTATATTTGGAATAAAAGGAACGTATAAATATGATTGGTGATTCGAATGGTTAATGTTAATTGTACTGGTGGTGGTGGATACTTTTCAGACGACGTAAGCGCAACTAAAGCGCAGGTTGTTAAAGGAAAGCGTACTGTCACGAAAGATTAGAGCGATGAAGTTACTGAAGGTACTATGGTTGAAGTTGGCGCAACTGATGCTCAAAAATCAAATGCTGTAGCAAATGGCAACCTGTATCTTCGCATGACAAATGGTGCGCATAGAACGAAAAATTAGACATCTGGTTATCCAGAAGTTTATATTCCGCTGTAGACTTTGAGGTCTACAATTGGTGCAACTGATGCATCAAAGATTTTGACAGGAACAACTATTGCGGGGCTTGCTGGGACTATGGTAAATCGTGGTGCTTGGAATAGTACACTTACCTTATCAGGATCTGTAACAATTCCACAAGGATGGCATAATGGTAGTGGTAAAATTTCGAGGCCGTATTCTACCTATAATGGTGGAACATTCACTCCTTCTGCAAGTGATCAAACAATACCAACATCTGGTAAAATTTTGATAGGTAATGTAAATTGCAAGGCTGATGCTAATTTTATTGCTTCTAATATTAAACATGGTGTAACAATCTTTGGAGTGACTGGAACTTATCTAAGCCCAACTGTTTATAATGGCGGAGATGGTACGGCTCTATTTGGGTCAAAATCTTTTACGTATGGTTTCAACGGAGCAAACGGTGATTACAGAAAGGGCTGGGCGTATAGAGGTTCTTTTGATACCACCACAATGACAACGTCGCAATATTATGATTGTTCTCTAAATACTTGTTATGGTGGTGGTGTGTGGCTTGTTGCGAACAAGGCGTTCAATATTAGTTCGTTTAGCTCATTAACTGTTAATTATAATAACTGGCAAAATCTAAATGGAAGTACCGGTTATAATGGAGTCTATGTAGAGGTAGGATTAACATAGACAGGAAATCGTTATACAGACAACGCATCTGATAATGATTACGTTAGACTTGGTGGCATTATTGCTCATTAGAACGCTACGACTTATAACGACGGAAATAATCGGACTGTTACATTAGATTTGACATATGCAAAAACACAAGGTAGCTAGTTTTATCCGTATATTCGAACTCAGTTTATGAGAGGTGATGGTAGTGTTAATTAGCCATATGTCTATGTAAAAATTAATAGTATAACGTTTTAGTAATGTGGAGTAAAAATGAATATGGACGATATTACAACAGATGAGCTTAAAGTTATCGGACGTAAGTATGAAGAAAATCTGTTAGCTGGTGATATTAAGGAATATTTGATAGATAGCGGTTGTTCTGAAGCAAATGCAACTGATATAGCAAGGAATATAAAATCAAATTTATATGATACATTGGTTAATGATAGTGATTTTATGACTATATATCATAATACTATAATTAAATTAGTTGATGACTATTTAAAATTGTGATCCAATAATGAAGAAGAAAATCCAATTCACAAAGATAATCATAACGATGGTGTTAATCTGGGCAATGCTTATGGTTAGCGCCGCTAAATTGGTTAAACCCTGTACATAATTATGTTATATGATGCGTATAGGAGAATATGGAATATGGCTATAAAATATGGTAACACCACAATTCAAAAAATAATGTATAATGGCGTAGATTTAGATAAAGTGTATTATGGAAATACAATTGTATTTTCAAAGCCGACTGTTTATGGTGGCGGGAATGGAACATCTTTGTTTAGTCCTACGTCGTTTAATTCTGGCACTAATTGGCACGAGTATAATATATCGTATGCAAATCTTGCTTAGTACGATTTAACAAAGATGCAAGCCACTTTACAATCGACAACATCTGGAGCAGGTACTATTTGGTTTCTTACAAACAAAAAATTTAGTATAGGGTTGTTTAATAGTATAAAAGCTAATTTTGATATATAGACAAACAAGAGTGGAGCTAAATAGCTTATTTCATTTGGTGTAACTAGCTCTGTCGAACGTGTGCCTAACGGTTCGCATTTAAAAGAAAATGGTTACACTAATTATAATAGGTATGCATCTGGAACAAATCAAAGCATCTCCTATAGTATTCCAGATTATATGAGAACAGATTATAATATAGAATATTATATAGTATTCCACTGTGAACTAGCAGGTGGTGCAAGTGGCTGGGGTAATGGCGGAGTATGCCAAATTACATTAAAAAGTATCATTATGTAGTAATATGATGGTTGAATTTGCATTTAATATATATGAAAAAGAAAATACAATTTACTAAAATAATCATAATGATGGTGCTGATATGGGCAATGCTCATGGTTAGCGCCACTTATGTTTTATAGGCATTTCATCGTGAGCCACCTGAGACTTTAAGTATCCGTATTGTTGAACTTATAGTTGCGGCAATTATCACCTATTGTCTTAAGGCGTTTTTTGAGACTAAAGAGTCAGAGAAAACCAGATTAAAAGAAAAGGAAATGGATCGTGACAATACAAATTGTGAGTCTGATGAAAGACCTCGTGGATAAAAGGAGAAATGATATGGATATTAAATTAAAGCTATAGACTCCATGGGTTATCTTCTACCGTGAAGTTGAAGCTATGTTTAAAGACGACCCAGAAGTAAGAGTTGTGTTTAATGAGGAAGAGCCTGAAGTCAAACTCTATGTGGAGAATGCTGAGAAAGCAGATGCACTCACACAGCTTCTTCCGACAGAGAAAGTATTCGGAAATGTCAAACTGAAAATCACAGTCATTCCTGCAAATAAGCTTGGTACCAATAAAGCGTCTCTGTTTGAGAAGGCGTTTAAAGGCAACTCGGCTTTTTCTTTTATCGCAGGACACAACATCTTCAATAACCCGATGAATTATGTCGTGTTTAAGAATAAGGTTGTGCAGTATTATACTGATAACCTTGGAGATGTCTATGGTAATTGCTCTACTTTGTATCAGGAAATCGCAAAGGATATCTTTGGTAAACAAGAGGGTATTTATTTCTGCACAGCTAAAGAGGGTGAATCCAAGGAGGTCTAAATGACCAAGTTAGAAATGATAGATGCCATCATCTCTTATATGAAGTCTGATGATGGCTATCTTGAAAAGGCAACTGCGAATTAGAAGTATCTTTACACGAAGCTTCAGAACGCAGGATATAACAACTACACTAAGTATTGGGATATTATCTATAAAGCTACCGGCCTCAATTACCAGGGTGGTGCTTGGTGTATGGGAAGTATCTTTGCAATCCATATTGAAACACTTGGCGCTGAAGCCGCTCAGAAACTCTTCTACCAGAAAGCAGCAATCAATTGCCAAGCTACTTATGAGATTTTTAGAGAGCACAGCCAAGTCTACAGTACACCAGAAGTTGGTGACCTTATCGTTTTCTGGAACGGCAAGAGATTCCATCATGTTGAGTATGTGATACGCATCAGCGGTGATACATTCTGGACTTGGGGCGGAAACACCTCTTCAGATACAAGCATCGTTGTTGATAATGGTGGCGCTGCTCGATATGGGAAGAAGTACTCCATCAAGGCTTGTAAAGCTAATAAGCATAAATTCCTTAGACTTAACTATGATTCTATCGCAACTGTAAATGGTGGAACTATTTGTAGCGGTAAAGTTAAGGTTGTTGCTTATCTTAACTGCCGTTCTAATCCTTCTACTGGTAGTATTGTAAAAGTGTATAATGCAAACACTGAGGTTGAGGTTAGTCGCTATATCTTTGACAATGGTTCGTATTGGTTTAAAACAAAAGATGGCTGGATTAGTGCGAACTATGTTAAAGGCTGGGTGAAGGTTGATTCTGGAGATATTCATAATGAATGGTGGTATCTGACTGGGAGTAAGGACTCCAAGACGGCTTATGGATTTAATCAGATTTTAAATATCGATGGTGCGAACTATCTGTTTAAACCAAACGGATATGCACTACAGGACGACTGGTATAAGTTTAACGATAAATGGTACTATGCTTATGATAACTGTCAATTAATAAAGAGTAACTGGTTAGAGAAAGAAGACGCATCTTATTACTTTGATAAAGAATGTGTGATGGTTACTAATGCCTTCGTCAAGAGCAAGACTAAAGATGTCTATTACTATCTTGGTGATGATGGCAAATGGGATAACCAAACATACCAAGCCGCTGAGGGAAGGATAGTAATCTAATGGAACAACTTGATCAGCTTTTTTAGATTGACGTGCATCATTTGGTGTTGGAATTGTTTTTAATCGCCGTGGTGTTTCTTAGTGTTGATGATATATATCATAAGATTAGGGAACGCTTCGGCATTATGACTAAATAGGAACTACAGAAACAGAAGGAACAGGAAGCAATAGAGCGCCATAGTTGCGAGCTTGAAGAAATCAAAGCGAGTCTTATAGCCGTCAGAGAAGAATCTGAAAGGGCTGACAATGAGTTCAAAACTTAGTTTAAATCTATCAACGATAAGATTAACGTTCTATCACGTATTTTAGTTGAGATGCAACAAAAAGATGATGAGTCAGAACGGCATAAACTTCATGACAGAATTGCCCAGTCTTATCGTTATTATCATGAACGCTATGTTAGTGGGGCTAAAGAGGGTGTATGGACAGAAATGGAGAAGCTGGCGTTTAATGGTTTAATACAAGACTATGAAAATCATGGTGGAAAAAACAGCTTTGTTCATGATAAATGTCAACCTGAAAGCGCACTATGGTCTATAAAAGGAGAATGATATGAATTGGTTAATTGATAATTGGATGTTACTTGTTGTACTTGTTTGTATTGTGTATCTCACTATTGCATCCACAAGAAGGTTTGCTGATAAGCCTACAGATGAACAGATTGCTGAGATTAAAAAGTGGCTGTTGATCGCAGTAACTCAATGTGAGGCTCAGCTTGGATAGAAAACTGGAAGGCTTAAATTATCTTTATGTTACGACATGTTTGTAAAGGCGCTGCCCTCTCTCGCCGCTATCGTTCCTTTCGAGATGTTCTCAGAACTGGTTGATGAAGTACTTGAAGAGATGAAAGATATTCTTGTCGCACAGCCTGATGTACTGGAGAAAGTGAATGGTTGAAGAATGGGAAAATAAGCGGACAGGTGTCATTGTATATGCCGAACCGTACAGACTTGGCCCAGATGATGGCTACAATGTATGGATCGTCAGAGATGCCTGTCCGATGTGGTATGCAAAATCCTTATTTGAAGACTATCATATTAAGAAGAAATGATTGTGAAAACATTAGAATACAAACCGATAACATTAAATGACGGAGAAAAGAATAGTATGGATTTTATTGAGTTTCTTGTGAAATCAATTAATGAGGAAGCAACTGATGCTGGTAAGTATATGCAGTGGGCTGGTGCTTGCTATGACAAAACATGTAAGGACACTCTTAATGAAATTGGTAACCAGGAATTGACACATCAGAAGAAGCTTATTGACTTGCTTGCTACTCTTGCTAAGAAGGGAGTTGATAAGGAGTGAACGAATTCAATCCCTATCCGTACATGCCGAGATTGGATTATACTCAACCGTTAAAACAATCTCCACCACAAGTAAAGATATTCAATGTTAACGGAAGAGCCGGTGCTGAAGCTTTTAATTTGGCACCTGACTCTTCTATTTTTCTGCTTGATTCAAAAGACCCTATTATCTGGTTAGTAACTACAGATAGTGCGGCGACTAAAACAATAACAAGGATTAAGGCTGTTATCGAAGAAGAACCTGCTCAACAGCAAACCGTAGCTCCGGACGGTGAACTAAAACAGGTGACTGAAAAACTGGAAGATGTAATTTCAAGATTGGGTAACCTCGAAAAGCGTTTTGACGAATGGGAGAAATGATATGAATATTCAAGAACTAGCATTACAGAACAGTCCGCAAATGAACGGCATTAGCTCTCTCATTAACACTATCAAGTCTGCATCGAATCCGAACGCAATGATAAATCAGTTAATGGGTTCTAATCCTATGGTTCAACAAGCTTCAAAGGTTGCTGAACAATATGGCGGATGGGAACAGGCCGCAAGAGCAATTGCTCAGCAAAGAGGTATTGATATCAACTCTGTTTTAAAACAGCTTCAAGGATAATTTGCATTCACTCCATATATGCACGATATGGTATGAATATATATTACTATTAACAACTTTCTTACGGAGGAATAAATATGTCTGAAAATTATGATATGGGTCTTGGTGGAAGTACAATGTGGTTTCTTGCTCTGATGCTCCTGCTGTTTGGTGGCGGATTCGGCGGTGGATTCGGTGGTCGTCCGATGCCAAACTTTGCAACACAGGAACAGGTACAGGAAGGGTTCAATAATCAGTAGGTTCAGAATCAGCTTCAGTAGATTGCGCTGAGTTCTGCAAACAACAACTATCAGACTGCTCTCCTGCTCAATCAGCAGACCGACCAACTTGTACAGCAGAATAACACTAACCTTATCAATGCTATTCAAGGTTTCAACTCTGTGAATCAAGCTATTTAGAATCAGACAAATGTTATATCCGGGCAACTTCAAGCCCTTGGCGCCAAGATGGATGAGTGCTGCTGTTCTATTAAGACGCAGATGCTTCAGGATCGTCTTGCTGATAGGGACATTCAACTTGCAACTGCTCGTAACGAAATCAGTAACTACAATCAGTCGCAGTATATTCTTGGACAGATGGGACGCTATGTGGCATGGGCTGGTTCTGGATCTCAGACCGCTGGCGCTAACGGCTAATTAATATAATCTTGGCTCCGAGACGTGCATAGGAGCCATTATTTGGAGATTATAAATGATTGATACAACGAATGAAGCAACCAGGGATATCCGTGATGTTGTTTCCACGCCTCCGAATCAAATAAATCGTACAACAAATGAATACGTCAGAGAGATTCGTGATACGCTTACTGACGGATTTAATAAATCACCAGAGATGACGACGCCATTCTCTGGAATATATTATGGTACTTCGTCTTACTGGAACACACAGACCAGTTTGATAAGTCGGGCTGGGTATGTATATATTTATTCTGACTACCAAACTACAACTGTAAATGGTGAAACATATAATATTCCTGCTATTAAGGTTGGTGATGGAAGCAGTTATTTAATTGACATACCGTTCTTTTCTAGTGGGTCTTCTTCGTCATCAACAAATGTTATTTCACATACAACCGCTGAGTGGAATGCAAATCCTCTGCTTATATCTTCGAGTAATACATTCTATGTATATACGGATTACGCAACACTTAGCAATGGTGTAAATGTTCCAGGTATTAAAGTTGGAGATGGTTTGGCATACGTTGTTGACCTACCATTTATTGGCGGAAGTTCTAGTGCGTTTGAACAGCACATATCAAATTTGGGTATACACGTTGCCGATGATGATAGAGAGTTGTGGGATAATAAGTGGAGTGGATACATTGATAGCAATGACCCTGAGAACTTAGTTTTCACAACTGAATTAGTGTAAGGGGATATAAATGGCTGATATTTCCAAATTAACATTACCTAGTGGATAGGTATATAACATAAAAGATACACAGGCAAGAGCAAGTATCGAGACAATTGAATCCAGCATTACTGGTGGATTGCATTATCTTGGCGTTACTACAACTGCTCTTACTGATGATTCCAATACAAACCCAATTACGATTGGTGGTAAGTCAGTTACAGCGAAAACTGGTGACATTGTTATTTACGGAAAACTTGAGTTTGTATTTAGCGATACTGATAACAAGTGGCATGAGTTTGGTTCAACTGGTTCATTAAAGGCATTGGCGTTTAAGGATAGTGCATAGGCGACATACACTCCAGGCGGATCAGTCACGACTCCTACTTTTACTGGTGATGAAGAAACGCTTAGTACATAGGTGACTCCGTCTGGTTCTGTCGCTATTAGCGTTGGCTCTGGAACGGCAAACTATACTCCTGCCGGTACAGTGTCACAACCAACAACAACTGTGACTCTTGATACAACAACCGTAAATTCAATCACAGATGTTGGTACTCTTCCGTCTCTTACTATGACGGTATCAAATGAGACGCTTACTTTCGGATGGAATGCTGGCAACCTGCCTACAAAGGGTGATAACACAACTGTCGCAACTGGTGTTCAGTCTGCGGTCACAACACAACCAGTATTTACTGGAACTGGATAGGAACTTGTCGCATCATTCACTGGAGAAGCAAGCAATGTAAATATTACATATACTCCAACTGGTACTGTGTCTACACCACAATTTAATGGTACAGCTGATACTATTGTTGTGAGTTAATATATGGAGGTTTTAAATGGCAGAGATTAGTCATGTTGAACTTCCCAATGGTGATTTATACGACATAAAAGATTATAGATTAACAGGAATCGTTCCAGTTGTTGGAACACAAACAAGTGCTACTGGGTCATGGACTGGTAGCATTAATATTCCATCTCTATTTGATGGTTTAACAATTGCTTATTTCCTTCCGTATAATGGTGACGGTGAAGCAACTTTAAACTTAACGCTATCTGATAATACAAAGACTGGAGCAATTGCTGTTTATTCAAGCGGTGACGTTAGAACTACAATGCACTATAGCGCTGGGTCGACTATCATTCTTACATATTGGAGTGCTGGGTCTGTCAGTGTTGCGGGATAGGCAACTACAGAAGCAAGATGGGTAAAGGCTGATACGACTAACAAGATTCTGCATTATGGTAAATCGACATGGGCAGATTTTATGGCTGTGTATAAAACAAATTCTGTTATTTATTGTCGTGCATCATCTAACTCTAATCCAGCCACTGGAAGTCAGACTCGTATGGCTTTCATGGCGTATGTCAACAACGAAACATCTCCGACAAACGTGGAGTTCCAGTATTATCGTTCTGTCAGTAGCCACAGTGCCACTCAGCAAGGTGACCAAGTCTATGTCTATAAGTTGGACAAAACCGCCGGGTGGAGCGTAACTGTTCGAGAGTCATATACACGGATAGTTGCTGGAACAGATATATCTACAGCATATAAAAATGGCATACTAACTATTAATTTCGATGGTACAATTCCTTCTAAAACAAGCGATCTGACAAATGATAGTGGATTTGTGAATACCACAGAGGCCGCAAATGCTGCTCCTGTACAATCTGTTAATGGTCAGACTGGAACGGTTATACTTGGTGCTTCTGATGTAGGCGCACTTTAGGACACAACTGTTATTCCATCCAAAATAAGTGATTTAACTAATGATGCTGGGTATTTAACTTCATATACCGAGACAGACCCAACAGTGCCGTCATGGGCTAAAGCATCAAACAAACCAACGTACACCGCTTCTGAGGTTGGAGCAATCCCAACTCCTGTGTCTGCTAGTTCAGGAGACTTTTTAGTCTATAACGGAACTGCATGGACAGCGCAGTCTCTCAGTACATGGCAAGGGGGTAGCTATTAATGGCAGTAGATAAATTAGTAGATAGCACTCAGCTTGATGCGGATTTGACATCTGTTGCTGATGCGATAAGAACGAAGGGTGGTACTTCTGCACAGCTTGCGTTCCCATCTGGATTTGTTTCCGCAATAAATGCTATTTCAACTGGTGGTGGCGGCGAACCTGTAACAGAAAAACAGATCAACTTCATTGACTACGATGGTACTATCCTTTACAGTTACACCGCAACAGAGTGGGCAAGCGTGACCGCACTGCCGTCCAATCCTTCCCACACAGGGTTGACATCACAGGGGTGGAACTGGACTAAGGCACAGATTGATGCACAGCTTACTGCAATTCCTGACGGAGATATCTGGGTCGGTCAGATGTACATCACGGATGACGGAAAGACACGCCTGTACTGTCGCTTTGAAGAGGGCAGACTGCATCCATATCTGGGCATTGGTCTGAATGGCACAGTTGTGATTGATTGGGGTGACGGTTCTGCCACAAGTACACTGACAGGAACTTCACTAACAGATGCACAGGTCGCAGACCATGTGTATGCAAGCGGCGGCGACTATGTTATTACGCTGACGGTGACCAGTGGAAGCGCACAGATTTATGGGGATGTAAATACAACGTTTTTACTGCGTAAGTCAGGTAGCTCCTCAAGTTATGACAACTTGGTATACAGTAATTCTTTGGTAAAAGTCCAACTCGGTACAGATATAGGTATCGGCGGTTATGCCTTTTTATCTTGCTATTCCCTTGCAAGCATTACGATTCCAAGTGGACTGACAAGCATTGGCTCTAATGCGTTTACCAACTGCTATTCCCTTGCAAGCATTACGATTCCAAGCGGAGTGACAAGCATTGGCGCTTCTTCGTTTTACAGTTGCTATTCCCTTGCAAGCATTACGATTCCAAGCGGAGTGACAAGCATTGGCTCTAATGCGTTTACCAACTGCTATTCCCTTGCAAGCATTACGATTCCAAGCGGAGTGACAGGCATTAGCTCTAATGCGTTTGCCAACTGCTATTCCCTTGCAAGCATTACGATTCCAAGTGGACTGACAAGCATTGGCTCTTATGCGTTTTACAACTGCTATTCCCTTGCAAGCATTACGATTCCAAGCGGAGTGACAAGCATTGACACTAATGCGTTTAACAACGATTATGGACTTGGGGAAATTCACTTTAAGCCTACTACGCCGCCCACATGTGCTAATTCCAACGCATGGAAAAACCTTCAGAAAGACTGCATCATCTACGTTCCCACAGGGTCACTCAGTGCATACACATCAGCGGCAAAATATCCTTCCTCGTCCACCTATACATACATTGAGGAGTGAGCGCAATGACGATTCAAGCGCAAATCCTCTCGCTGATAAATGCGGAACGGCAGAAGGTTGGTGCGTGTGCGCTTTCCGCAAGAGATGATATAGCATAGGCATCAGAACTCAGGGCAAAGGAAGCGTCTGTTCTGTGGAGTCATATGAGGCCAAATGGTACGCAGTATTTTACAGTAAATAACGCCATCTATGGTGAGAATCTTTCAAGAGGATATAAGACGGCTTCAGAGATAGTTAGAGCATGGATGAGAAGCGATACACATAGAGCTGTTATGTTAGACAAACGATACAAAGGCGCAAGTGTTGGTGTATATTCGCATGGGGAATCATTTGTAAGTCTTGAGTTGACTTTATAAATGACAATACTGTCATTGAACAAGAAAGGAAGCAATTATGTTTCAATATTATATTACAGAGGTTCGTAAAACATCCACTGGCGAATACGAACATGAAAACTTTTGGGTGTGGGATGAAGACGATCAAACCGCAAGACTGAAGGGTGAATCAAAGTATCATGAAGTTCTCAGTCGTGCTGCTACTTCTACCTATGCAGAACACGGTGCAATTCTGTTTACATCCACATGCTATCCAATTACACATGATTGCTATGTGCATGGAGAAGTAAATAATGAGTAAAACAAATAAACTACAATCTAAGGTGGTCACACCAACCGAAGAAGAACAGGTTATAATTCCAGACGATGGATTTGGCGGTCTGTCTGAGGTTGTTGTTGAAGCTATTCCTTATGATTATGTAATCCCAAATGGTACGACTTAGATTGCGTCAAATGGTTTAGTAAAGATATCAGAATATGAATATGCCAGTGTTGATGTTAAACCAAGCTTACAGGACAAGACGGCAATCTTGTCAAAAGCTGGTTAGGTTGTAAAACCAGATGCTGGTTATTACGGCCTTTCTAAAGTGGATATTCCTGCTATTCCAAATAATTATGTTGTACCTACTGGTGATTTAAGCATTAATACTAACGGTAGCAAAGACGTTAAGAACTTTGCATCTGTTACTGTTAATGTGCAACCTACGCTTCAGCAGAAAACAGTTACGCCGACAGATAAACAAACTGTTGTTGAGGCAGACTCAAACTACAACGGTCTTCTGTCTGTAACTGTTAATGCAATTCCAAATGAATATATCATTCCGTCTGGTGAGATAACAATCAATAAAAACGGAGCTACTGATGTAAGTAAATTTTCCTCTGTTGTTGTTGATGTTAAACCGACGCTACAATCAAAATCTATCACTCCGTCAACATCGTCTCAGACTATTCATCCAGATGTAAATTATGATGGTATGTCTTTGATTAATGTCGCTGCCATTCCAGAAAAGTACATTGTGCCAGAGGGTGTAAAGAATATATCGACAAACGGCATAAGTGATGTGACAGCCTATAGCACGGTAAACGTAGATATTGTCCCAAAGCTTCAGTCAAAAGAAGTTACTCCAAATAAAGAGACACAGACTATTACCGCAGATATCTTGCATGATGGGCTTTCTGAAGTTGTTGTGAATCCTATTCCAGATGGATATATTATGCCGATTGGTAGCTCTGTCATCGAAAAGAATGGCAAAGTAAATGTGGCGTCATTAGCATCTGTGATGGTTAATGTTAAACCTGAACTACAATCTAAGACAGTAACACCGGCTCCATATTCACAGGAAATCAAAGCTGACGATAAGTATGACGGACTTGCATCTGTTAAGGTCGCTCCAATCCCAGGGAAATATATTATCCCTCATGGAGTGACTACAATCGATTCAAATGGCGAGCTTGATGTTTCAAAGCTTGCAAAAGTTATAGTCGATGTGCAACCGGCGTTATAGTCTGTGGCTGTTACTCCGACCAAGTATAAGCAAACAATTAAACCAGACCTTGAACACTATGGTATGTCTGAGGTGGTAGTCGATGCAATTCCTGCGAAGTATATCGCTACCGACGATGCAACGGCAAGTGCAAGTAATATTGTGTCTGGTAAGACTGCTTATATCAATGGCAAGAAAGTCACTGGCGAGCTTAAGGTTCAGCACTATTACACTGGATCAACAGCGCCATCAAATTCGTTTGGTGAAGACGGAGATATCTATTTAAGAATAGGGAGTTAATCAATGGCTATAGCAAAATTAATCCCAAGTTCATATTCTTTGAGCGATGCGAGCCTGAGTATTGTTAATGTCAAGGACATGTATACTGATACTGATAGCGATACATTTGCCATAGTGACAAATCAATCGAACAGTACAGCATCTTGTTATCTTTACCTCGACGGCTTTGATTTCTCAATGATTCCAGATGATGCTATTGTCAGCTCTTATACTGTCAAACTGAAAGCAAAAGGAAGTGGAATAAGCACATCGTCATCTTATGCACCAAGACTTGTAGGTGTTGACTCAACATGTCTTCCGCTAAGTTCTAACGTGCATGTATTGACATTTAACTGCTATAACGATTGGGAAACGATTAATCGTCGTGACTTTAAGATTGAAATTAACTGTCGCAAGTCAAGCAAAAACAATACAGGATTCCTATATGTTTATGGGGCTGAAATTGAAGTAGAGTATACTACTCCGCTTTATTCTACTATTACAACATCAGTAATCGGACAAGGCTCAGTTTATCCAAACGGTATTCATAGAGTATATAATGGTAACGCTGATTCGTTGGTAATAACTCCTGGTCGTGCTGAGGCTAAGGTATCTGCGACTAAAAACGGAATTGACGTTTAGGACAGGCTAATACCTCATGGCAAAAAGTATACTTTAAGCGCAGTGCTTGGTAAATGCACGGTTACATCTGGTGGCTTTAATACGCCTGATGCTACATACTTTACTGGTATTATAGGTCATGGAATTAATGCGACAAGAACAATAAGCAACTATCGCTCGAATGATTCACATACAGTCTTTGAATATGATATGTCATTTGATAGCATACCAAGTAATGTAACAATCGAGCGTGTGTATTGCGAGGTTAATGGTCACGCAGAAAATACATCTTCATCGTGCATGAGTGTCCAGTTAAAATCTGGTTCAACGTATTTATCTGAAAAGGTAGACTTCAAAATAACCGGGTCGAACAATGTTGTTGTGACTTTATAGGCAACACCAACAATATCACAGCTTGAGAATTTGGCACTGGAATGTGATGTTGGATCATATGGCGGAGCTATTAATGGTGCGACTTGCTATGTTGAGTATTCAATAAACGAAGGCAAACCGAACTATTATACTTATACCTATATACCAGATGGAGATACCAATATTGTTGTAACTATTAAACCTGTTATTGATAATAAAATTAGCTTCAAGTCTAATGGAGTTTGGATTGAGGCTACTGATGTCTATAAGAAGGTTAATGGTTCCTGGATAAAGTGTGATGACGTTACTGCTGTATTTGATTCTAATATGAACTATATCAGTGGAAATGTTTGATATAAAATGTGTTAAGGGAGTGTATCCAATTAAGGACGCACTCCCTATTTTTTTTACTTTGATTATGTTGGCATGGCTACGAACGGATGCTCCCATTCATTGATTGCAAGTTGAATGTTATGCTTCCATCCAGTGTAATGTATTCCGCAAACAGGACACTCAATACGGTAAAGCTTATATTTAGTTCCTGGATAATACGACTCTGCTATCCTTGGTGATGTATCACAATGTTTTCTCAAAGAATTCACATCAATATTCTTCACCAAATATCTCTCCTGTTTTTTCATCGATGCTAAGATAATACTTAGATTTGATTAACTTAGATGCAGGTTCCGTACTTCCTATCAACCAGATGTTATCCATCATAGTCCATACCCAAGCGCCACTAGCTTTTTGATTCTTCCCAGCGTATGTCCTTTCAAATGTTTCTGGGTCGCAATCCATACCAAGGTCACGCTTAATCCTCTCAGCTAATTTATATCTGACGCATTTTTTATTTTGAGACTTCACTGTTTATACCTCTATAATCTTCTTTAAGCTTGTCAAAATACTCATTCCATATATATTCTAGATAAGCTTCTATCTCACCGAATGAGAGTTTCTCTGTTGAGTCTGGTTGAATGCCGTATTTTTCTTTCATCTTTTCAACAATATATTGCCATGTAATACTATAATCTTGTGTCATACTTACAGAAACCCTCTCCTTTCTGTGTGTTACCTACATGTTACCATCTGAAAAAGATGGCTTAACCACGCCATTTATACGTCGTAACTGTTCCTCTTAAGGTCTTTCAACCATTTAAATAGCTTCATTAAGCGTCATTAATTTGCTTCCTTCCTATTATATATACGCTTTTGCAGTATGGACATTTTATAATACTATCTTCGTATCGCTGTTGAATTTTACCACCACAGTTCTTACATTTAAGTTCGACGAATTCAGGCTTGCTGTTCTCCAGGGCGATGATTCTTTTCAATATATCGTTGAAATCAACCCCAACACCAATTACAGTATCTGGTGGATTATATGCTTGGATAATAGAATTAGCATATGATAATGATGTTGATGTTGCAGCTAACACTTGACCTTCAAGTGCTTTATAAGCTTGTGAATAATCAAAATCAGTCATCGTGTCCATCCGTATCTAAAAGTATTAAAATGAAATGCCACCATAGATTGAGAACCATTATAGCGCCCATGACGCACGCAATCATTTTTAAACACACTACGAGTTACTCCTTTTATTCCATTCGTTCGCTGCTATCACATATGCATCTTTGTCGTACCATTCGATAGGTTGTTTTGTCTTTGATGAATATGTTGTAATAACGTTCGTAATTTTGTCTGATTGTATAAGGCCATGCCAAGACCTTGAGTAATTACATTTCTTACATCCTATTTGTATGAGTCGATCACACGATTCAACATGCGGTTCTTCACCACAGAACGGACATTTTTTCAATGGGGTGTTATGGAAGAATGCGCTGTTCTTTTCGTTTTGTTCTGTAAACATCTTTTTATTTACATCCTATCTTTCATTTGCTGAGCTTTTATAATCCCAGCTACTGCGTCTTCTATATCACAAAACATATTCCATGAATGACCATCATGATTAACAGCTTTCATATATAGGTCATGCATGATATCTTTCTGTTCCTCGGTCATGGAAGAATATACTTCCTGGTATGCCTTACTGCTCATCCTGTTTCCCCTTATATTCTTCATTAAGCCACTTCTCAAAATACGGACTGCTTGAGTTAAGAATCTCACAATGCCCTGGAATAGCATCATTAATTTCGTGTGTCACGATTTCACATCCAAACACCTCAACAAATTTCTGCCGATTCGTTTTAGCTGGATTCTTTGCCGCCCACTCCATGATAATCTTTTCTGCTTGTTCTGGATGTTGAAGTACCCATTCATCATAATTAGCTTTGAGGCCACCTGTTCTATTCATGCGTTGATACTCACTAACAACCCTTTGAAATTCAGCCATCCTGTCCCCCTTCCCGGTATGGTGTCGGCAGTTCGCACCATGCGACCACATTTAGCAATACAGTTGAGTATCCCCATGCAATCCAATATTTACCGTCCCAACGTGCGACATCCATCCACCGTCCGTCTTGTACCAGATAAGCCTTATAAAATCCATTACCATCTTCTTCATTTGGTTTCGGTAATTCACGATCGCACGGAATCCACCCCGGCTGTTTCGGCGTGACGGGCGGCAGTTCCTTGACTTTGCCTTGAAAGTACCAGTTATCAACAGAATCATTTAGGTCATTACTGCTGTAATCAATCAGCCTGAGAACCTCGAATCGGCTCACTGCATCCTCGCACCCCGACTGCACGGATGGTAATTCGTGAATAATCCGCATACAGTCCACATACGCCTCATCCGTTACCTGAATGTCATGATCAAACTGTCCACAGCCATCTGGAGTGGTTAATGACGGC
>Ga0256404_1007681_pt1 | contig 16827 bp, 13 predicted proteins | sample RumenRJG_01DNA_FD_185990 | JGI IMG/M metagenome (GOLD analysis project Ga0256404, IMG submission 185990) | Bovine rumen microbial communities from Lethbridge, Alberta, Canada - RJG_01 | ecosystem: Host-associated > Mammals > Digestive system > Stomach > Rumen | place: Canada: Alberta | collected...
ATAACTCAAGGGGCTTACTACGAAATAACACGACTATAGATTGCTCGGGCATCTTCATATCTGTTTGCAAATCGGGACCTCAGTGCAAGTGGAGATAACACTTCGGCCTCCGGCCCAAATTTGAAGAAATAGTATTCAGCCTGCAATTGTGTACACTGAAATGTATAAAGCCAGTTTCCATTCGCTTCCTTTTCACGTGTTAAAAAAGGAGGTCTCAAATGAGCGGTTGACTCATACAGCTTCTTGCCGTTACCTGAGAGCTTTATACAAATTGGTTCTGCATCTTGCAGTAAGAATTGTACGCCATCAGTTTGCAGCTTCTTCTCAATTTCGTATTTTTGTTTTTCAGTGATTTTTCCACTTCTCGCATGTGACCGCTTTATCTCTTTGATCCGAGATACTCTGAAGGAAACAGGGCGTTCAGGATAATCAGTCCCTGCCTTTTTTGAATAACCAACCAAGTAATGATAATTTCGACCTGCATCAGCACAAACGGAAAAAGGGCGCACCTCATATCTATTTTGTCTTGGTCCGTTAAGCGTAATAATAACTAGCTGGTGCAGACTGATACAGATGTGGATTTCATCAATCAGATTCCTTAGAAGGATCTCCTCTCGCTCGAAGATGGGCTTTTGGGCATATTCCTCAATCACCGCTTTATAGAACTTGCCGGGGGTGTCATCGTAATACCCCCCATTATCATGCCATTCGAGCATCGCAGCATAGTTGCTTTTATCTAATTGAACCTTGAACGGGCACTCCTTTGGATAGCTCTTTACTTGGTCAATCAGTTTCTGCTGATAGGCATTAACCAAGGCGCGCAGCAGCGCTTCTTTTTCCGCTGTATTTGCTGTCATAGATAACTGTGCCCGGAGTCGTTCTTCGTAACGAATAAGAGCATTATCAATAGCCGCATCCGCATCATCAGCATACGCAGCAAGGATCATATTAATTACACGCTGCCTTGAAGGCTTTTCAAGGAACTCAAATTTATCATTTTCAATTACGTCGTACGCATGTCTGCTAAGGTTTAGATGCTGCCGAGAATCGTAATAGTCGTTCATCGCAAGTACTCCTGTTACTTAATGTGTACCTAATTATATATTATTTTCAGGTATTTAGTCAATAAATATGTAACATTATTTTCAGAAAACACGTTTCGTGACAGAGTGCATATTTCGTGCTACAATGCGTTTGTAGGTTGAAAGACGGCACGTGATCGCTGGTGAGACGGCTTACCAGCAGAACAGGAGGTAGACATGAGCAAGTCCCTGACAGAAGCCAAAGTCCTTACGAAGCTCGGCATCCCTGACTTCCGCCACCTGACCAAGGACAAGGTGGTCAGTTTTGTGTCCATGCTTCCACACATGGACCCAGAAGTCGCCAAAAAGGCGCTGGAGCAATTCCCGGAATTCTCCAGCACAGCTCTTTCCATAACGGAGAGCCTAAAAGCCTCCGTTGAGCAGGCAATGTGCAGCAACGCTTCCAATATGGAAACGTTCAACAGCGCCTGCCTAACCACCCTCGAAGGCCTTAAGGAGCGCCTGAACGCCCCAGAAATCAGCCCGGAGGAGAAGGAAAGCATCATCTCAAGCATGATGCAGGTGCTCGAAATGCTGTATCGGAAAGATACAGAGAACAAGGAGTACCACACCGGGCTCATACGGATCTGCGCAATCTTCAGTGCGGTGGTTCTCGTGTGCCTGGCATCAGTCCTTGGGATCAAGGCCGAGACGGATTGGGATGGCATCTAAAGCCATCCCTCTATAAGCATTTAGCTGTAGCAACTGTTTGTCGGCATTATAAACAGCTTGTAGCACAAGCAGGTGCACCGGAAGCGCGGGTGCATGATCTCCGTCACACATTCGCCTGTCTCTCTCTCCAAAACGGGGACTCTCCAAAAACAGTGCAAAGTAATCTTGGACATGCAACCGCAGGTTTCACGCTCGACGTTTACGGGCATGTGTCAGAGCGTATGAAAGAAGAATCCGCAGCACGAATGCAAGCGTTTATCGAAACAGTGATATAACAAAAAATCGGCCTCTGATCCATCATGAATCAGGGGCCTAAATTATCTGTTTTTTGAGCTGGAAAGGAAAAAAGAAAGGATATTGCAAAAAACGGCCAAGTCAATTCAAAACTATTTTTAACACTTTCTGTTCGTATAACGGCAAAACAGCCTGAAATCATAATAATTTCAAGCTGTTCATGTGGCGGAGAGAAAGGGATTCGAACCCTTGCCCAGCTTGCACTGGCTACCGCATTTCGAGTGCGGACCCTTCGACCACTTGGGTATCTCTCCGTTTGCTGTGCTATTATATCGGAAAGCCCTGAAAAAATCAAGCCCCGAAACACGGAGGAAACTCCGTGTTTCGTTTTTCAGGTTTCTTCCACCAGGTGCTCGCCGATTTTGTATACGTCTCCCGCTCCAACCGTCAGGATAATGTCGCCGGGTTCCGCCGTCTCGCGCAGGGACTTTTCCAGTTCCTCAAAGGAGGGGAAGAAGCGGGCGCCTTCGATCTGAGCCGCGAGCGCGGAAGAGGAGATGCCGATGGTGTTCTGTTCTCTCGCTGCAAAAATCTCCGCCAGATACAGGACATCCGGCCGTTTCAGCTGCTCCACGAAATCCTTGAACAGAGCGGCTGTACGGGAATAGGTATGCGGCTGGAAGACCAGGACGGTCCGTCTGTAGTTCAGGGTCTCCACGGTGTCGAGCAGGCACTTGAGCTCACCCGGATGATGGGCATAGTCGTCATAGACGTCAGCGCCGTTGAACTTGCCCTTGAACTCAAAGCGTCGTCCTGCTCCGTTGAAGCCCGCCAGACCATACTTGACCGCATAGGGGCGGATGCCGAGGCAGATGGCCGCCGCCGTGGCGGCCAGGGCGTTCTTGACGTTATGTTCGCCGGGTACATGCAGCGTCACATCCGTGAAGCGCTGGCCCTTATAGATGATGTCAAAGTGGGAGTTGGCCCCGATGTACTCGATGTTCTCCGCGTGGACATCAGCCTTTTTGCTGAGGCCGAAGGTAATCATCTTCCGGTCCAGGTTCATCAGCGTCTGCATCGTGTTGAGATCGTCGTAGTTGGCGACCACATAGCCGTCCTGCGGCACACGGGAGGCAAACGCGCGGAAGCTCTTCTCCACATCGTAGAGATCCTTGAAAAAGTCCAGATGGTCCGCTTCAATGTTCAGGATCACAGCGATCGTCGGGTGGAAGGACAGGAAGGAATTATAGTACTCGCAGGCTTCCATGACGATGACGTTACCGTGTCCGACACGGTGTCCCGCATTCAGCAGCGGGAGCGTCCCGCCGATCATGACGGTGGGATCCTTGTCCGCCGCCATCAGAATATGCGTACACATCGAAGTCGTCGTGGTCTTCCCGTGCGTGCCGGAGATGCAGAGCGCGTTTCCGTAGTCGCGGGAGATCGCGCCCCAGGCCTCTGTCCGCTCGAAGACCGGGATATTCATGGCTCTCGCCTGGATGATCTCGGGGTTTTCATCCCGCACGGCCGCTGTCCGGACGACGAAATCCGTGTCCTGCGGAATGTTCTCCGCCCGGTGGCCGATCTCGACATGGATGCCTTTGGCCTCAAGGGACACTACATTGCGGCTGCGGTTGGAATCAGAGCCGCAGACGCTGATGCCCATCCCCAGCAGGACTTCCGCCAGCGAGGACATGGACACGCCGCCGATCCCGATCAGATACCCCTTCCGGCCGGGGGACATATAATTGGAAAACTCTGCCATGAATCTACTCCGTTAACAAAATACTGTTGAGTTTCTACCGTGCAGATGTTACAATAACTGACATCTTCACAAGCTTTCGTATTATAAACCAGCACAGTGTTGATTGCAAGCTTTTTTATCCGGGAGGTCCTCTGATATGGACAGCTGGGACAGTCTGAAAACCGAGTGCGCGTCATGCCGGGCCTGCCCGCTCTGTGAAGGGCGGCACAATCTCGTCTTCGGCGTCGGGAATGAGCATGCCGATCTCATGTTCATCGGTGAGGGTCCCGGCGAGCAGGAAGACCTGCAGGGCCTTCCCTTTGTCGGCCCTGCCGGGAAGCTCCTTGACTCGATGCTGGAGATGATCGACCTCGACCGGAGCATGGTTTATATCGCGAACATAGTGAAGTGCCGCCCGCCGCGCAACCGCGATCCGCAGGCTGACGAGATGGCCGCCTGCCGCGGCTGGCTTGACAGGCAGATCGCTCTGGTTGATCCCAGGCTCATTGTCTGCCTGGGCAGAATTTCGGCCATGGCGCTGATCCGGGAGGATTTCCGCATCACGCGTGAGCACGGCCTGTGGTTTGACCGGGACGGCCGCCATATTCTGGCGACCTTTCACCCCTCCGCGCTGCTCCGGGATCCGTCCCGCCGTCCGGAGGCCTTTATGGATCTGCGTGAAATACGAAAGGAGTACCGGGCACTGCAGAATGCCCATCAGAGCTAATTCATGTCATCTCTTCAGTTCAAAACCGTCACCCTCTGCGACAAGGCCTGGGTCGATCCCATCGTCATGGCGGAGAACAGTCCCAGCGCCGACTACAACTTCGGCAACATCTACATCTGGGACAAGTATTACAGACAGCTGATCTGCCGCTTTGAGGACCGGATGATCACCAAGCTGCGCTATGAAGGAGAACGTGCCTTCGTCTTTCCCATCGGTTCCGGTCCGTTGAAGCCCGCCATTGAAGCCCTCAAGGCCTTCTGCGATGAACGGGGATATCCCCTTCTCCTGCGCGGCGTGACCGAAAACCACTGTCAGGAGCTGGAAGAGGCTTTCCCGGGCAAGTTTGCCTTCACCCTGGAAGAGCGCCTGTCGGACTACATCTATTCCGCCGAAAAGCTCTCCACCTATTCGGGCAAGGCGCTCCACGGGAAAAAGAATCACTGCAACCGCTTCGAGGCGGAACAGGACTGGGACTTCGTCCCGCTCAGCCGCGAGCTGATCCCGGGCTGCCTGGACATGCTGGATGTCTGGACCGAAGAGAATTCCGAGCGTCTGGAGAGCAGCATCAGCTATGAGCATGACGCCATCATCCGCGCCTTCGCGGCCTTTGAGAAGCTCGGCCTGGAAGGCGGCGTGCTGCGCAGCAGCGGAAAAATCATCGGCTTCTCTCTGGGAGAGATGACCAGCCCGGACACCTTTGACGTACACTTTGAAAAAGCTGAGATCAACATCAACGGCGCCTATCCCATGGTCTGCCGGGAGCTGACGCGCAGCATGCTGAAGGCACATTCCGGTCTTCGATACATCAACCGCGAGGACGACATGGGTCTGGAGCCTCTGCGCAAGTCGAAGCTGTCGTATAAGCCGGAGTTTCTGCTGCAGAAGTATCTGGCCCGCTGGAGTGCCTGAGATGCGGCAGGTTCTCGATGGTGCCGTACTGCGCGAGTCTGCACCGCAGGACACGGCACAGCTTCGGCAGCTCTGGTGTGATGTCTTCGGCGACCCGCCGGAGCTGGTCGATGCCTTTCTCTCTCTCCTGCCCGGGATGGGCTGCGGCTGTGTGGCGGAGCGTGAAAGCCGCATTCTGGGAGCGGCCTATCTGATCGACGGCTTCACCCTGCTTCAGCCGGGAAAAGAGCCTCTGCGCTGCGGCTATCTCTACGCCGTCGCCGTGCATCCGGATGCCCGCGGGCACGGGATCGGCGCCGCCGTCAGCCGCGGGGCGGCCGGGCTGGGCCGGGAGCGGGGGGCTGAACTCATCTGCACCCTGCCCGCGGAAGACACCCTCTACCACTGGTACGGCGAGATTCTTTCCCTGACCCATCAGAGCACCCGCAGGGTCTTTTCCTGTGAGGATCTTCCCGATGCCCGGCCGCTTGACGCGTCCGAGTATCTGCTTTGGCGGGAAGCGCTTCTTCGCGGCACGCCGCACGTTGTGCCGAACGCCTCCGTGATGGAGTTCGCCGCCTCCCTGTGCCGGGCCTGCGGCGGGGGCCTTTATGCACTTGACGATATGCTGTTCTGCGCCTATCGCTTTCAGGGCCGCTGGGTCATGCCGGAGTTGCTGCCGCTGTCGGCGGCGAACCGGATTGCCGGTCTGAAGAGCGTTGTGCATCCCTATCTCTGTTCCGACCGTCCCCTGCCGGACGGGCTGATCTGGAATCTGACATTGGACTGAACAATAGATTGAGAATCGGGTGATTGTGATGGCATTGTTTCTGGTTTTTGCGGCGGTCTCTCTGCTGTGCGTTTTTCCCCTGTCCCTCACGGTGTTCCATCTGGGCGTGGGCCTTTCGCTTCTGATTGCGCTGCTCGGCTTTCTTCTGCTGCATGTTCTCTATGTTCTCTTCTTCGGGCTGCTTACTCTCTCCGTTTCGATGGACAAGCCGCTGGAGAAGCAGAATCCGCTCTGCCGTTTTGCCTGCTATTCCACGGCGTCCCTCCTTTGTTTCTATGGCGGCGTCCGGCCTGTCGTCACCGGAATCGAGAAGCTGCCGAAGGACGGCCGCTTTCTCTTCGTGAGCAACCACTGTTCGATCTTCGATCCGATGATCGTGATGGACCGGCTTCGTGATTTCAACATCTCGTTTATCTCAAAGCCCGAAAACATGGCGATCCCGATTGCCGGCAAGACCCTGTACGGCGCCGGCTTTCTCGCCATCGACCGGGAAAACGACCGGAATGCCCTGAAAACCATTCTGACCGCGGCGGACTATCTCAAGCGGGATCTCTGCAGCATCGGGATCTATCCGGAAGGAACACGCAGCAAAACCGGAACACTGCTCCCCTTCCACGCCGGCAGCTTCAAGATTGCCCAGCGCGCCAAGGTTCCCGTGGTCGTTGCCTGTATGCGCGGCTCTGAGAAAGCCCAGACGGTCAATCCTTTTACCTCCAACAGGATATGGCTCGAAATTCTGGACGTGATCCCCGCGGAGGATGTCGCCTCCCACCGGACCGACGCCCTCGCCGAGCAGGTCCGTGAGATGATTCAGGATTGTCTGGATCGGGCCGGAAAGGAGGCCGATTGATGGATAAAGTCGCTCTCGTCACCGGCTCTTCCCGCGGCATCGGCGCTGCCACCGCGGCCCTTCTCGCTCATGAAGGCTGGGCCGTCTGCGTCAATTACCTGGAGCAGCGGGAGAAGGCCGAGGCCCTTGTCCGCCGGCTTCGCGAAGAGGACTGCGTCGCCATGTGCGTGCAGGCGGATGTCTCCGACCGGGAGCAGGTTGACCGGATGGTCCGGCAGATTGAAGAGTCTCTCGGTCATGTGACCCTGCTGGTCAACAACGCCGGCATCGCCCGGCAGCAGCAGTTTCAGGACGTGGATCCGGAGACCTGGCACCGGATTCTGTCCGTGAATCTCGGCGGCTGCTTCAACTGCAGCCAGGCCGTGATCCGCCCCATGCTGCACTCGCACAGCGGCTGTATCGTCAACATCAGTTCCATCTGGGGCAGCCACGGAGCCTCCTGTGAGAGCGTGTATTCCGCTTCGAAGCACGCCATCATCGGTCTGACCCGTTCGCTGGCCGCCGAGCTCTCCCCCAGCGGAATCCGGGTCAACTGCGTTGCCCCCGGCGTCATCGACACGGACATGATCCGGGTGCTGGGTGACGAGACGCTCTCCGCTCTGCGTCAGGAGATGCCGCTGCGCCGCTTCGGCACCCCGGAGGAGGTTGCGGAGTCTGTGCTGCATCTGGCCGTTTCAGAATACATCACCGGGCAGGTTCTGACCGTGGACGGCGGTTTCCTGTTCTGACTCTTTTTGACTGAATCTTTATCAACACTGACAGGGAGGTACTCTACGATGCGTATGACCGATCTCATTGCGAAAAAGCGCGACGGTCAGGCTCTGACCACGGAAGAAATCCAGTATATGATCGCGGATTATACCGCCGGCATCATCCCGGACTATCAGATGTCCTCCATGTGTATGGCGATTCTGCTTCGAGGGATGGACGACCGCGAGGTCCTGGATCTGACCCTCGCGATGCAGCACTCCGGCGACGTTCTGGATCTCAGTCCCATCGAGGGGATCAAGGCGGACAAGCACTCCACCGGCGGCGTCGGGGACAAGACGAGTCTGGTGCTCTGCCCCATGGTCGCGGCCTGCGGACTCAAGATCGCCAAGATGTCCGGACGCGGTCTCGGTCATACCGGCGGCACCATCGACAAGCTGGAGAGCTTTCCCGGCTTCTCCACCGCCCTCACGGAGGAGCAGTTTTTTGAAAACGTCAACCGCCACGGCATTGCCATCATGGGCCAGACCGCGAACCTCGTCCCGGCGGACAAAAAGCTCTACGCCCTACGGGACGTGACCGGCACGGTTCCGTCGATCCCTCTGATCGTCAGCTCCATCATGTCCAAAAAGCTCGCCTCCGGCGCCGACGTGATCGTCCTCGATGTCAAGTGCGGCGACGGCTCCTTCATGAAGACTCCGGAGGACGCGGAAGAACTTGCCCGGAATCTGACGCGCATCGGCCGCCTCGCCGGGAAGAAATGCGCCGCCATCATCACCGACATGGATCAGCCTCTGGGCTTCGCCGTCGGCAACGCCCTGGAGGTCCGGGAGGCCATCGCGGTTCTGAAGGGTGAAGAGGAGGGCGACCTTCTCCGTCTGTGCCTTGCTCTGGGCAGCTGCATGCTGACCGAGGCCGGCTATGCCCCCGACCACGACGCCGCGGAGCGGATGCTGCTGGAGGCCGTGAGCTCCGGCCGCGCGCTGGACAAGCTGGCCGAGATGGTCCGCGCCCAGGGCGGCGACGCATCGGCGGTCTACCGGCCGGAGCTTCTGCCCGCCGCGCCTGTGGTCTGCGAGGTTCCGTCCCCGAAGGCAGGCACCGTCAGCCGCATCCATGCCGAAGCGGTCGGTCTGGTCAGCATGAAGCTGGGCGGCGGCCGCGCAACCAAGGAAGACGTCATCGATCCGCGGGTCGGCGTCGTCCTGCACAAAAAGCTTGGAGATACCGTAGCCGAGGGCGAGTCTCTCGCCGCGATCCATGCCGCGGATGAGAAGAGCGCCGCGGAGGCGGTCCGTCAGCTGCTTGACTGCTATGAGCTCTGTGACGGCGAGGTCGTCCGTCCCCCGTTTATCCGTAAAATACTCCGCGGAGACGTCTGATCCGTTTTGCGACCCAATCCCGACCCTGTAAATGAGAAGCCCGGAGGCAATGCCTCCGGGCGTTTTCGTTGTATTTCGTTTCCTGCTCGCTGTCTCACTGCACCGCGTGATAGCGCAGATACTGGAGAATCTGGTTCAAGCCTGTGGAGTTCAGCGTCCGTCCGTCCGCGGAGGCATACTCCTGAAGGAGCAGACCGCTCACGTCCTGGACCGCGGAAACCGCGTCTACATAGTAGGCGCCGGTATCCTCGCACACGGTCTTGATCCAGCCGTTGGCCTCGCTGCACTTGGCGGCACTCAGGCCGTCGGATGTGTTATAGTCGATGGTGACGGAGGTCAGCGGCATACAAAGGATCCAGGTGTTGGGACTTTCACGGCGGATGCTGTTGATCAGCGCCTTGTAGCGGTCCATAAAATCGAACTGGTCGATGCTGGCAATGCCGTCATTCCCCAGGGCGATTACCAGGATCGGCGGCTGCACGATCATGGCAGCATTGGATGCGGTAATGATGGAGCCGTCATTCGGAAAGACGATCCGGCTGTCGGCCAAGTCCGCCACGGCCATCACACCGGACGGGGAGGTCCACACCTGCGTGGTGCTTTCGCCGCCGCTCAGCATGCCGTAGCTCTTCAGTCCGATCCACGGGCTGTCACACAGGAAGGTCAGCGAGTCGATATAAGCCTGTCCGGCGTCCTCTGTCTGGGGCAGTGTCTGCAGCGACCCGTCGCTCATCTGCGCGGGCCGTGTTGCCGCACCGTCCACACTCTCCGTCTTCACCGGCTTGCTGCCCAGTTTCACGCCTCCGCGAAACTGTTCTCCGCTGTTTCTCGTAAAGGCCGCGAACAGCAGGCCGATGAAAACCGCGAGCAGGCACAGAACGATCGCCAGTGCCCAGGCGATGTTTTTAATTGCAGTCAGTCTGCCTCTCATTCCTGTTCAGCCAGAGCTTTGGCTTCTTCGATGACCTTCTGCTGGACGTTGCCGGGGGCCTCCTCATAGCGGATGAACTTGCAGGAGAAGGAGCCGCGGCCCTGGGTCATGGAGCGCAGGTCGATCGTGTAGGAACCCATCTCAGCCATGGGAACTTCGGCTTCGACGGTCTGCATGCCGTCTTCGGCGTTCATGCCGAGCACGGTGCCGCGGCGCTTGGAGCTGATGTCGCTCATGATATCGCCGAGGTTCGCGTCGGGAATGGTGACCTGAAGCAGGCCGATGGGCTCAAGGATGGTGGGCTTGGCCTTGGGGATGCCGTCCTGATAGGCAAGGCGGGCGGCCGTCTGGAAGGCCATATCATTGGAGTCGACCGGGTGGTAGGATCCGTCGTAGAGCGTGGCCTTCAGGCCGACCAGCGGGTAGCCCGCGAGGACGCCCTTCTGTACCGCGTTGCGCAGGCCCTTTTCGACAGAGGGGAAGAAGTTTTTCGGAACGGAACCGCCGAAGACCTCTTCGGCAAAGATCATGTCGTCCTGCTCGTCCTGCGGCTCGAAGCGGATCCAAACATCACCGAACTGACCGGAACCGCCGGACTGCTTCTTGTGACGGCCGTGGGCTTCGACCTTGCCCTTGATCTTCTCACGGTAGGCGACGCGGGCCTGGGCGAGCTCGGTCTCAACACCGAAGCGGCTCTTGAGCTTGGCGCAGAGGACATCGACCTGGATATCGCCCTGGCCGGAGATGACCATCTGATGGGTCTCGGCGTTGTTGACCAGCGTGAAGGAGATGTCTTCCTCGTTGAGTCTGGCAAGGCCGCCGGCGACCTTGTCGTCCTGGCCCTTGGTCTTCGGCGCGATGGCCATGGAATAGCAGGGTTCCGGCATCTCGATGGCGGGCAGTTCGACTTCGTTCTTCGGGTCGCAGACCGTATCGCCGGTCTTCCAGTCCATCTTGCCGACGGCGACGATGTCGCCGCAGCAGGCGTCTTTCACTTCGGTGGTCTTCTTTCCGCAGATGCTGTACAGACGGCCGAGCTTATCGGTGGAGGAAGCGCGCACGTTGCGCAGGGACATATCGGAGGTGATGCTGCCCTTCATGACCTTTACGAAGCTGTACTTGCCGAACTGGTCGGAAACGGTCTTGAAGACAAAGCCCAGGGTCGGAGCCGCGGCGTCGATGCCGTCCATCTCCACGGGAGCCGGGACATAGTCCATAATGCCCTGCAGGAAGGCCTCGGTGCCGATGTTCTGCATGGCGGAGCTGGCGAACACGGGAACCACGCTGCGGTCCTTCATACCGGCGCGGATTCCGGCGACCATGTCGGCCTCTTCCAGTTCCATCGTCTCAAAGAACTTCTCCATGAGTTCCTCGGTGGCGCCGGCGGCAGTCTCCATAAGTTCCATTCTCAGGTCCTCGGCACGGCCGGCGTCGGCGGCGGGGATCGCGCCCTTGGTGCTCTTGGCGCCGTTGGTCATGTAGCAGACGTTGTGAACCAGATCGATCACGCCCTTGCCGTCGGAGGTCGGGATGGTCACGGGAGCGACGATGCTGCCGTACTTGGCGCGCAGCGCATCCACCACCGCGAAGTAATCGCCGTGCTCTTCATCGCACTTGGAGATCACGAACGCCGTCGGGAGATTGGCCGCCTTGAGGTACTTCCAGCTGCGCTCGGCGCCGACGGAAATGCCGTCCTTGGCAGAGCAGAGGATCACACCCGCTTCCACCGCGCGAAGGGCACAGAGGACTTCGCCGACGAAGTCAAAATATCCCGGGCAATCCAGAACATTCACTTTTCCGCCTCCGAAGGAAACCGGAGCCAAAGAGGATGCGATGGTGATCTGGCGCTTGATTTCTTCCGCGTCATAATCGCATACCGTGTTCCCGTCGCTCACCTTTCCAAGGCGGTCGACAGCGCCGGTGATAAACAGCATACTCTCGGCAAGGCTGGTCTTTCCGCTGTTTCCGTGCCCGAGAAGGGCGATGTTGCGAATGTTTTTACTTTCCATAATATGCTTCCTCTCTAAGAATAAAAATAAATTGTATTGACCGATCAAGCAGACATTCCGTCTGAAACGTGATTCATTTTATTTTACACGATACTGCCTTGGTTTGGCAACAGAAATTTTCATTTTCCCTCAAAATCTCATAAACAGGCTGATCAGCGAGACAATGACCGCGTCCAGCAGCATCAGCACAAACGGAAGCCACGCGCTGACTTCCCCCGTTCCGATGAGCTTGAGAAACACCGCGAGCATGCCGATCACCGCGACGGCCGCCGTGACAATCAGGTTCATGCGGATGGCGACATACATGCTTCTTCCGGTGTCCGCCAGATGCGTCAGCGGGCCGAGGCCTTCCCGGCAGATCACCGCCGAAACCTTGCTGGTCTCGGAAGGCTGGGCCTCGGAGATCCGGAAGCGGTCTCCGTAGGGCGGGAAGTCATATCCGTCCGTCGCCACATCGAACACCTCGTGGAGCAGTTCCGGTGTGATGTTGAAGTCCCGGATGGCGAAAATCGGGTGGCGGTTGGAGGCAATCAGCTCCTGCAGCGCCGTGCGGATTTCCGGCAGACCGACATAGTTGATCTTGAAGATTCCGTAGAGTACGCCGTCGATGGCCAGCAGTACCGTCGTCTTGTCCACCAGGCGGTACGGCACCTTGACGTTCATCAGCTGCATCAGGTCCGGGCTGCCGCACAGAACCGTGCTGCCTTCGATCCGTCCCTGCAGGCCTCCGCCTGCCAGCCACTGGAAGTCCTCCACCTGCCGCATCCGGCAGTTGTTCTTTTGCATCAGCTCCGCGAAACAGGGCGCAAGTCCCGAGCCGGAGGCCGCGATCATGCTTCCGGCAAAGCCGATGACCCGCTCGGCGCTGTCGTCGGCAAAGATGCGCACCGTCTCGATCGAAACCGTTTCCTCCGGGAAGAGATCCCGGTCGGTCACGATCAGGTTCCGGCTGCAGCCGATGTCGTGGATTCCGGACCAGCCCGCGACGGCAGCGCCGCTGGAGAAGATCCGTCCGGAGCCGATGAAGAACGGCAGCGCAAACGCCAGCAGCGCCGTCACGGGAACCGCGCAGGAAAGGATAGCGGAGAGAATATAGAGATAATCCCCCACGCTGTGCCTGACCAGCGCCGTCAGCAGCGACAGCAGCAGCGCGCAGAGCAGCTGGAGCAGCGCGCTTCTGGAAAACAGCGACTCATCCGGCGGCGTCTCCTCCGCCCGGCGCACAAAGCCCGCCGAGGGCCGCACCGACTTGAGCAGCGTCAGATCGCCTTTGGCGCGCACCCCCTCTTCCGCCGTCACACAGTATACCCGCTTCCCGATGGCCGGGACACGGATGGACTTGCGAAGGGCCCGGGCAGACAGCAGGGAGGAAAACAGAACGCCCATCAGCGAGAGGCTTGAGAAAAAGCACAGCGGAATGTGCGGCGATCCGAAGCCGCCCACCGCCACGCTCAGCGCGTCGAAAGAGCTGATCAGGCAGGCCAGTACCGCCAGCGAATCGGCGCCGAAGCGTCTCCGGGTCAGATTCACCGCCGCGTTGGTGACCACATCCAGGCACAGCAGCATGATGGTCAGCTGCAGGCCGAGGCACATCGCCGATGAAACCTTGGCGGTCTTCAGCATGCCGCTCACCGGCAGCCCCAGTGTCAGATAGGCCAGGATAGCCAGAAGCACCAGCCCGATCTGGAATCTCATGCGAAGCATGGTTACCTGAGAGCCGTAATAGCGGGAGGCGTTTGCCACGTTGACCTCTTTCCCGAGGTCTTCGCTGTCGTCCTCCATGGTGGCGGTGCTCTCTCGGTTTCCGATTCCGTTCAGGCGGATCCACAGCGTCATCAGCTCGTTCAGGATCCACTGTCCGAAGGACGGGAAGTCGCCCGAATAGAGAATCTCGTCGTCCGCTTCCGGGTCGAGGCTGTCATCCGTCTCCGGCGCCTGTACGGTTTCCGTGCCGTCTTCGTCCGGAGCCGCCGGTCCTGCCCCGGCGGTTTTCGAGAGGGTCCCGGTTTCCGCCTGGGTTTCTCCGCTCGGAACATAGTCCTCAAAGCTGGCGTAAGCCTTCGGTTCATTCAGTGCCCGTTTTCTGCCGCTGCGGGATTCGCCGAAGCCGTGCAGCAGCTTTTTCAGGCGTCCGCCCTGCTCCTCGTCCTCGCCGGATTCTTCCTCCGGCTCCGTCGGGGAGGTTTCCGCCGCCTCTGTCTCCCGTCCGTCTTCACCGGCGTCATCCGGGTTTTCCGTTCCATGCTCTGCCGCTTCGGGCAAATCATCCAGCAGCTCCCAGCTGCTCTCCTGCGGCTCGGACTCAGGCTGAGTCTCCTCCTGCGGCGCTTCTGCCGGGAAGTCCTCTTCAACGCGGTACTCCCGCCGATTCTTTTCCGATACGGGCGCGGGCGCCGGTTCCGGTTTTGTTTTCGGTTTTGTGATTGATTTCAGTCTGGATCCGAGATCCAGGTGCAGTTTCCGCCCGGACTTTCCTTTGCGTTCCGCCGCAGGGGCGGCATCCGGCCTTGTCTGCCCGGCGCCGTCGTCCGCCGCGGACTGCGGCTGCGGCGCAGGCTCCGGTTCCGCTTCTTTCTCTCTGCGCTGCGTGATGGCGGCCGCCTTGGGGATGACGCTCCTGATGGCGGCATCCAGATCCGCAAGTTCATCCGAAGCAGTATGCGCTCCTCCGGCTTTCTTCCCGATCCCCGGCATGTCCGCGTAGATCGGATGCTGGTCTCCCAGCATGAATTCTCTCAGAATATCCCGGAAATCCGGGGAGTTCTCCGCAAAAAGAGGCTCCTCCGTCACGGGATGAGCTTTCTCTTCCTCAGGTTCCGGACTGCCTGTGCCGGCGCTGCGCCGGTCTGCGCCTCCGCCGTCAGGAGTCTTCTCTGTTTCCGCCGCCGCGGCGTTTTCGGCCTGTTCCGGATCCGCAAACATCCGAAACAGCGCAGTATAGTCAACATCGCCGCTGATCGCCGGATTTTCCTCCGGCGGCACATCCGGAAAGTCCTCGATGATTTTCTGTTTTCTGCGGCGGTTTTTGCGCTCCCGGCCGCTCTTCCCCGCCTTTTCCGTCTTTCCTGATTGTTCCGGTGTACCTGATTGCTTCGGTTTTTCTCCCGGAAGCGCTTCGGACTCTATGTGCTCCGAACCGGCTTCTGCCGGACCGGCTGTATTCTCCGGAGTCAGCAGAGCCTCCGGAGCCACTGCTTCTGCGGTTATCTGACTCTCCTCCTCCATGATAGGTGCAGCGGGAGCGAAATTGCTGTCCGGTCCGCTTTCGGCAGCCGGCTTCACGGCAGACTCATACCGGTCAAACAGATCCAGTTCGAAGTCGCTCATCGGCAGAGCTTCATTCTCCCAGGCTGCCTGTTCTCCGGCGCCGCCATCCCAGTCCCCTGAAAACTCTGACAGAATTTCTTCCAGTGTGTATTCTCTTTCGGTCTCATACGCGCCGGATACCGATTCTGCCGGATCATTCCGCAGATCCGTTTTCCGGTTCCATTTCTCCCGCTTCATACTTACCCCGTTCCGTCGCCAAAACGACGATCAGTTTTTTCTTTCCTTTACGAACGTATCCTCAGATACTGCGCTGGCGCATGATCTCATACATCACGATCGCGCCCGCCACAGATGCGTTCAGAGACGAGATTTTTCCTTTCATCGGCAGGGACAGGACATAGTCGCAGCTCTCCCGGACCAGCCTTCCCATCCCGGTTCCCTCGGAGCCGATCACGAGCGCGATCGGCCCGGTCAGCTCGGTCTTCCACAGCGGGCAGTTTCCGTCCGCCGCCGTGCCGTAGATCCAGACACCGTGCTCCTTCAGCTCGTTGATGGCCGCCCGGAGATTCGCCACTCTGGCCACCGGCAGATGCTCCGCCGCGCCGGCGGAGGCTTTGTTCACCACCGCGGTCAGCCCGGCGCTTCTGCGCTTTGGGATGATCACCCCGTGAGCGCCCGCGCACTCCGCCGACCGGATAATGGCGCCCAGATTATGGCTGTCGGTGATCTCGTCACAGACCACCACGAAGGGGTCTTCGCCGAGCTGATCCGCACGGTCCAGGATGTCCTGCACCGTGACGTATTCCCGCACTGCGCAGACCGCGATCACGCCCTGGTGCGCATGAGTCTCGCTCATGGCGTCAAGCTTCCGCCGGTCGCATTCCACCACCGTGATGCCCCTGTCCTTCGCCACCGTGGAGATAAAGCCCAGAGTCCGGTCTCCGTCCCCGCCGGCGATATAGATCTTGTCGATCGGCCTCCCGGCCCGAAGAGCCTCCGTAATGGCATTTCTGCCTTCAATCAGCTCATTTTCAATTCCGTTTGTATGTTCCATTCTCTTCTCCGACAGCCTGATCCGTCTTGTCGGAACAGGCCTGTAATCAGCACAAAATATTCGAATACAAATTACAATATAACACAAGATACAGAAAATGGAAAGAGTTCTTTTTCATGTTCTTCGGAAACTTTACAATTTTTTGTAGACTTTCTTTATAAAAAACATTATAGTACCTGTATCTATCTGAGTTCGGAGGAGAATTCCCGTGAAAGATCCCATGCGCCTGATTGACCGCTTCTGTTACCGGCATCCCAATTTCGGCATTCCCAATCTCATGAAATATCTGACGATTGCCAATGTTGTTTTCTGGATTCTCGGTACGGCGAACAGTGTGCTGATGTCCTATCTCAGCTTTGACGCCGCCCTGATCCTGCGGGGACAGATCTGGCGTCTGTTCACCTTTATGGTCTACCCGCCCAGCATGGGCATTCTGGCGTTTCTGGTCTTCTATTTCTACTACTGGATGGGAAGCACGCTGGAGCAGTA
>Ga0256404_1007682_pt1 | contig 16827 bp, 13 predicted proteins | sample RumenRJG_01DNA_FD_185990 | JGI IMG/M metagenome (GOLD analysis project Ga0256404, IMG submission 185990) | Bovine rumen microbial communities from Lethbridge, Alberta, Canada - RJG_01 | ecosystem: Host-associated > Mammals > Digestive system > Stomach > Rumen | place: Canada: Alberta | collected...
CGGGATATACAAAACCCTATTTACATATAAAAACGGAATAGAACGCACGCCTATCCCGTCTTAATCATTGTATCCATAACTCAAAACCGACGGTTTTGAAATTCGTTCGGCTTTGCCGAAATTCGCTCCGCCTATGGCGGAAATTCACGCCCGCAGGGCAAATCACGCCACGCAGTGGCACCTAACGCAGCTTTTACTTCGTTTCTCTCGTTTCGTCGAGATAAGTAGCTTCCGCGTCGGAAATATGGAACAGCAATGCGGTGGGGTATTTATAGAAAACGTCGCTTAACGCATAGCTTCCGCCGAGAACTCTTTGGTCGAAGCCGCCCATGTGCCAGTTTATCGCCATCGCTTCTTCTCTCGTAAGACGCATAAATCCCGACACGATATACACGCTCTTTTCGCCGTGTCCGTAAGGAAGATTATCTTCAAACGAATAATAAGGTTTTTGCACCCATTCGCCGTCTACTTTAACGTTTCTGTACTCTTCTTTGTAGCAGTTTACTTTGCAAACGTCGTGCAACAACGCAATAACCGCAATACTCTCCATAGGAATTCTTTCTTCCATTTCTTCTTCGTATTCCATCTGAAGATTTTGCAAAAATCTATAATACACCTTAACGCTGTGTTCGCACAAACCGCCGAGATGCGCCGAGTGGAAACGGCTTGACGCCGGAGCGTAGAAAAAGTCGGATTTTTCCAACCATTCCAACAGTTTGTCCGCACCGGGACGAGCTATATTCTCTTTGAATATCCTTATAAATTCTTGTTTGTAGTCGTTAATCGGCATTTTTTATCTCCTTTTCTATAATTTCCGTCAATTTTTCTTTATCATTAAGGCTTCCGTCCAAAGCGCATCGCTCCATAAGTCCCTGCAAAATCTTTCCTCTTAATTTTTCGGGAACGCCGGCGTTTGCAAGGTCGTTGCCGTCCACAGACAACTCTTTCAGCGAAAACGGCACTTTTTCCCTCTCCATTTCGGCGAGAATTTTTTTATGTTTCGCCACTGCGGGACATTCGCCCGTCAAAATTCCTCCGCCTTCGTAATCGGCTTGTTTCAGAAGAAAAAGTTTATCCAAGCGGTTATAATTTCGCTGTAAAAACTTCCTCACTTCGCTTTCCGGCAAACGGCAATTCATGTCGTACATGTGGTTGCCGACGAGGAAACAAACTTCCTTGATGGTTTTATTCGGATACCGCAACTTTTTCAGTATCTTTTTCGTCGTTTCCACACCGTAAATCGCGTGGTCTTTGAATATGCCGAAAGTAGCTTTGCAATACGGTTTTGCCACGTCGTGCAGTAAAGCGGCGAGCCTTACCGACGGGTCTGCCTTTCTCACAGTCTCCATAATATGTCCGTAAACGTCGAATTTATGGTAGTCGCTGCGTTGTTGCACCCCTTTTCCTGCGACGATTTCGGGCAATATCTCTTCTAATACCCCTATCTCGTCCAGAAGTTCAAGTCCGCGGACGTGAGCGTCTGCAATTCCGTACCTCAAATCGGCGGAAAGTATTTTGTCCAATTCTTCCCGTATTCTTTCGGGCGAAATCTCGTTAATTCTCTTTGCGTTGCGCCGGGCGGAAAGAAGAGTTTTTTCTTCTATCCCGAACCCCGATTCGGCGGCTTGTCGGCAAAGTCTCATCAGTCTTAAACCGTCTTCTTCAAAGGTGTTTTCTCTCGTATAACGGACGATTTTCGCTTCGATATCCGCTATCCCTCCGATGACGTCGATGTATTCGCCTTTTTTTACGTCGTAATAAACGGCGTTCATCGTAAAATCACGCCTTAACGCGTCCGTCTTTATATCGGAAGTTCTTTTCACCGCTTCCGGCGTGTGTCCGTCGGTATAACTGTCGGCTCGGAACGCGGTAAATTCGTAAGTATTATCCCCTATAATTTTCAAAGTCATAAGTTTTTGGCTCGTGATTTTGACTTTATAGCGGGTTTTCGACAAAGTTTTTATCACCTCGTCGGAGTCGATATCTCCCGTAATATCCACGTCGTGCGGAGACAACTTTGCCAAAGTATCCCTTACGAACCCTCCCACTATAAAAATATGCTTGTCGAAACAGTCGGCTAAATCTCTGAGCTCCGTAAAAACGTCCATTACTTTGAATAAACCTCTTGTTTAAGCACTCCCACGTCGGGATAATTGCGATAGTCTTGGTCGAAATCGAGTCCGTAACCTACCACGAACTCGTTAGGCACTTCGAACCCCACGTAATCGCCGGAAATCTCGACCTCTCTTCTCGAAGGTTTATCGAGCAAAGTACAGATTTTAAGTTTTTTCGGTCGGCGTTCGGTAAGAATGCGTTTAAGATACGAAATGGTATACCCCGTGTCTATTATATCTTCGACGACAATCACGTTCTTCCCTTCGATAGCGCAGTTTAAGTCCTTGACTATTCTCACCTCGCCGCTCGAAGAGGTGCCGGCTCCGTAAGAACTGACCGACATAAATTCCAGTTCGAGAAAGTTTGGTATGGCTCTCGTGAGGTCGGCAAAGAAATATAAACTACCGCGCAAAATGCAAATCATAACGATTTTTTCGTCGCCGAAATCCCTGTGAATATCCGCGGCAATCTCTTTAATCCTCGTCTGTATCTGCTCGTTGGTCACTAAAATCTTATCTATGTCATCTTTCATCATAAGTTTCGTTCTCCTTAACAATGTAAATTATTTTTTTCGTATTTTCGTCTATTTTGACTTCTTCGGCTACTTCCAAGCCGAGTACCGCGTAGACTACGTCGCCCTTAACTAATAAAAGCAACTTATCCTTTTGACTTTTTAACAGCTTTTTTTCGTTCAAAAAATCGGATAAAAGCTTGTTTTTGCCGTTTACTCGACAAAACTTATCCCCGTCTCTTCTCGTCCTTACCACGCAATCGATCGCCTTGTCTCCGTCGAACGTAAGACGCGGCGACATACAGTCCGCTTCGGTAAACCTATACGTAAAACCGCCGAAAACGTACTTGTCTTTCGGCGAAAAAGGTCTTTCGACGAACTCTTCTTTCGTTTCCTTAAAAAAGCACAGGCTTTTGTCGTATTTCAATGCGGTAATACCGAACGGCATATCGAGAGTAACGTTGTTCTCTTTATCTTTAAGATTAAGTAAGGCGGTAAGATGAACGTCTTCCACGTCTTTGACCGCGCCGAGAGTACGCAAAACGGCGTTCATAGAATATTTTTGTATCGCGACGTCCGCGTCGAACAAGTTACGCAGAACGTAACCGTCTGCCGTTTTTTCGGGTTTTATTAAATTTTTCTCCAAAAAAGCGTCGATTTCTTCGGCGTTTTTCGATAACCTGTATATGGATTCGACTACCGCGGGGTATTTCTCTTTAATTACGGGCAAAAGTTCGTTTCTTATAAAATTACGGGTATATGCGGAGTCGGCGTTCGTTTCGTCGTCGACGTACTCGACGCCGTTTTTTCTTGCGTAAGACAAAATATCTTCTCTCGTGTATTTCAAAAGCGGACGAATATAATTATCCCTTTCGACGATACCTTTAAGTCCTTTCACTCCCGTGCCGCGGAAAAGTCGCATAAGGACGGTCTCCGCATTGTCGTCGGCGTGGTGAGCGAGAGCTATCGCTTTGACCGTGCCGTCGGCAAGGTACTTTTCGAAAACCGCGTATCTTAACTCCCTTGCGGCGAGTTCTACGCTGATTTTATGCTTTTCGGCGTACTCTAAGGCGTTCACTCTTTCGACGTAACACTCTATACCGTGATTTTTACAGAAATTCGCGACGAATTCGCTGTCTTTTACCGACGACTCGCCCCGTATTCCGTGTTCGACGTTAATTACGCAAAAATCCGCTCCGCTATCCATAAAAAGCCGGAGCAAAACCATACTGTCTACGCCGCCGCTGACGGCGACGCCTGTTTTTACGCGTCGAACATCGATTTCCATAGTAGAATTATATATTTTTTTTCACTATAAATCAAGTGCGAACGGCAAATAGTTTTGCATAAAACGTTCCTTCTACTTCTTTTCGTTGGTCCTTACGAGTCTCAACGCCATCACCGTCATATCGTCGTACCCTTCGCCTTTCCTCAATTTCGCCGCGGCTACTACTTCGTCGGACACCGTCTTCGGATTACGCAAACCGCTCCCTACCGCTATTTCTCTAATCTCGTCGGCAGAAAGGGCGTCGGCTACCCCGTCGCTCATTAAAATAACCGTTTCGTCGGTCCGCAACCGTCTTCTTTCTATCTTCGGCGAACTGTCGGCGATTATTCCCATAGGAAGACTTCCTCCCTCTATCCGTTCGAACCTCTCCTGCGAGACGATATAACTTTCTCTGCCCCCTTGTTTTATAAAATCTACGTCGCCCGTGGACACGTCGGCTACGAGTACGTCCAACGCGCTGAAATCTTCCTGCGTCCTTAACGACATAAGTCCCGCCACGCAAGTAAATATCGTCCCGTGGTCGAATCCCGCCTTATAAAAGGCTTCGATAAGCCTTGTCACGCAACCTGCCGTAAAATGCGCGTTCTTGCCCGTACCCATACCGTCGCTCAACACAAACATAAGTTTATTCTTGCCGATTTTCACAGCCTGACGGGTATCTCCGCACCGCTCTTCCTTGCTCGACACCGTTTCCCCGTACATTATCCCGTATTCGGGCGCTTTGCAAAACGAAACCCCTACCATACCGTTAATTGCAGTTTTTTGCGAGTATTCGGTCATTTTCATACCGATTACTTCCGATACGATTTCTCGCAAAGCAGGTTTTTTCACGTCTTTTTCTCTGACCACCGCCGTCACTTCCGCTTTCGCCGTGTCCGCGTCGTAAATCATTGCGTCCGCCGCAATAACGTTGGCTTGACCGAGTTTTTCAAGCAATAATTTCTCCTTTTCCACGTCGAAAGTAAGCCCTGTCTTGACGCTCTTTGCCATTTCTCCTATAAGCGCGGCGGCTCCGCCCGTCTGCGTGATAAGCATATCTCTCCCTTGCTCTATTCCGCTCCTTTTTTCCAAAATACGCTTATACGTTGCCACTCCGTCGTTGACTGCGTTGATGACGTAACTTACTTTGCGACAGTTCTCTCCCATAAGCACGCTCACGTCGAGAAGAGTGCATTTACCGTTCGTCACGCCTGCCTCCGTTAATTTGTTAATCGAAGCCCTTACGTCGAACTTTTCCACGCATTTTCCGCAAAAATTACATTCAGCGCACACGTTACTGCATACGGAATCGGTCACCGCCCCTATATCGGGGGAACAAACTTGTTCCTCCGTGAGTATATCCCGCATTTCGTAAAACGCCGACGAAACGTAGTTTAATTTTTCCGACAACTCTTCCCTGTCGCGATTTACCACGGTGCGCATAGCGTATCTCCCGACATACCCCCGACGAGTAAGTCCCGTCCTCTTGTAAATTTTCGGCGGAATACACGACGCCGCCAACCCTCCCGCAAAGAACGGCACGGCGGAATATATATCGAATTTGCCGTTAAAGAACAGCGCCGTCAACGCAAACGCGACGCCCGTGACGATTCCGCTTAACACCGTCTTGTACCGTCCGGAACCTGCCGCGACAAGGCTCGCCACCGTGACGGCGCACAGCGTGACGGGATTTCCGCTCCCTATCGCCATACCCAAACCGCTCGCCGCTCCGAAAGGCAACACCGCCACGCTTCCCGTTCCTTTCAAAAAAACCGCGGCAAACGCTACGATAAAAAAATATGGTTTCACGTTGAACAATTCGAAGATACCGAGACCTATACTCGCCACGCATACGACAATCCCTATGCAAAATATCTCGCCGCAAGTCAGCTTGTACCTGAGCCCTCTTATGACGACAGGATAAGCCGCGATAGCCGAAGCGTAGCCGAACGTAAGAGCCGCCGAAAGCGATAAGACTATCCGCAACCAAGCAAAATCGCCGCTTACGTTCAGTCCGACGTACGGCGCAAGAGATAAAGCGGTAAGTATAGCCGACTCGACGAAAGTTCTTTTCAACTTGACTTTATAATGTATAAAATAATCCAAAGCGAACAAAGCCGCCGCCGCGCTCGCGTATATTACCGCGTTGAGCGAAAAGGGTATCAAGGTCTGCGCCGCAAAAAAACACGGCAGTACGACGTAATACCTCTCGCGGCAAAACGACGTCGCAAACAAAAAACCTATCGCCAAACCGTATATCCCCAACGTTTTTTCCGCAAGGGTGAGCGCCGCAAAAGCCGCGGCATAAATTATATATTTGAAAATGCATTTCTTTACCATAATATATTCCTCTTCCGAAATAATAACATCTAAAACGTGTCGTAAAATTGCGGTTTTCGTCGGTTTTTGTTTATTTTTTACACTTTTTGTGCGTTTTATCTTGTTTTTATGCAAGATTCGGAACGATAAAAAGCTCCGTCACAAAAAACGGAGCGAAAGCATATTTTATTTTATGAATAAGGATTCCGTCGACGCCCTTGCCGTCGCTTCCGTGGTCGCGATAGCGTTGTGCCAAGGACTGACGAAAAGGGAAATATTAAAACTGCGGACTATTATAGGTCTTATTTGTCAGAACCTTTCCGTACTTGCAAGCGAGTTTTGACAGATTCGTTTCCCCTTAACTGTTTTTCTGTTCTTCTCTCTCTCGAAGCGTCGCTGAAATTGCGTTTATCGAGGTATGCGTCTATCTTCTTGCGGAGTTTTGACGTAAGTCCCAACATTATCACGAACCACGGCAGCACGATAAGCACTATTACCACGAGAGCTTTCGTCATATCGTAGTTTATGTCGGTGGAGAGACCGAACCAGTGTTTTAGGCTTATGTTTATCCCCGGTATCGTTACGAAATGGCACAGCACGAATGTCGTCAGCACGAAAAGGTATAACACGACGTGGACCACGTTAAACGGTAAGCACACCTTGAACAAATACACGAACCCTACGAACACTGTCACGAGAACGTACATCGTAGTCATTTGCACGTCGGTCAGTTCGGGCAGGAAAAATTGTTTAGTCGCCAGCACGAGCAGTATTCCGATGACCACCATTATAGCCCCGGGAAGAGCGTTACAGAGGACTTTCGGCATAAATCTGCCCGTGACGCGCTCGTTATTCGGTTCCAACGCAAGGACGAAGGACGGAATACCTATCGTAACCATACCTATAAGGGTGAGTTGCGTCGGTTCGAACGGCAAATTCGACGGCACGATAAGGAATACGAGGGCGAGAAGGAAATTGTAGATGGTCTTTACTAAAAACAGCGAAGCCGACCGTTCCAGATTGTTGATAGAACGCCGCCCTTCCGCGACTACTTTCGGTAAGGATGCGAAATTGCTGTCCAAAAGCACGAGACTACTTACGTTTTTGGCGGCGTCCGAGCCGCTCGCCATGGCTATCGAACAGTCAGATTCTTTCAGCGCGAGGACGTCGTTTACGCCGTCTCCCGTCATCGCTACCGTATGTCCGCCCGCTTTGAGCGCCTTGACGAGTCCTAATTTCTGTTCGGGCGTAACTCTGCCGAATATCGTGTTCTTTTCGGCTATTTCGGTTAAATCTGCATCTTTTTCGACGGTGGACATATCTATTATACTGTCGCAAGTATCGAGCCCCGCGCGTATCGCCACCGCTCTTACGGTGACGGGATTGTCTCCCGATATTATTTTAAGATTGACGCCCTGTTCTTTGAAAAATCTCATCGTATCCGGAGCTTCGGGTCTTATTTTATCGGTGATGAATATAAGCCCTTCCAGCCGTAATCTCGAAGGCAGTTCCTGTCCGTTGAAATTATATTTTGACGAAGCGACGGCAAGGACTCTGTACCCTCTGTCCGCCATCTCGTTGCAAATATCTTTTACGTTGCCGTGTTCTAAATTAAGTATAAACTCCGGCGCGCCGAGGACGTAACTTCTCCCCGCAAAATACGCTCCGCTCCATTTCCTTACCGAACTGAACGGCACTACCTTTTCGGCTTTCGCCGTGACGGCACAGTCGTTTACGTAATTCCTTATCGCGACGGCGGTGGCGTTTTCGTCCTGCGTGGCTTCGATAAGGTTCCTTATCATTCCTTTAAGCTCCGGCTCCGACAAATCTTTGCGGGGTTTAAGTCCGTTGACTTCCATTTCGCCGCTCGTAATCGTTCCCGTTTTGTCAAGACAAAGGACGTCCACTCGAGCCAGCGTTTCCACGCAGTACATATCCTGCGCGAGAGTTTTGTGACGAGCCAGCCTTATTACGCTTATGCAAAATACCGTGCTCGACAGCGCGGCAAGTCCGTTGGGTATCATCCCGACCAACGTCCCTATAGTGTTTACGACGGTGGGGTTCAATTCCCCGTTCTGTAAGAAATATTTTACGCAGAACAACGCAATTCCCAACGGAACTATTATTGCAGCCATAACTTTTACTATCGTCATAAGAGAACGCCATATCTCGGAATTCGGCTTCTTGAAATACTTTGCTCCCGCCGAAATTTTCATGGCGAAATTGTCCATTCCGACGTGTATTACCCTTGCTTTCGCCTTGCCCGACACTACGCAGCTGCCGCTCATTACGCTGTCTCCGACCGACTTGCTTATTGCGTCGGGTTCTCCCGTGATGAGGGATTCGTTGACTTCTATGCTCCCGTCTATCACTACGGCGTCGGCACATATCTGATCGCCTGTAGAAAGTATCGTCACGTCGTCCAACAGAACGTCTCTTACCGCTACGTCGCTCGTTACGCCCCCGCGTACGACTTTAACTCTCGGCGCGGAGATAAGCGACAGCTTGTCCATAGTGCGTTTCGCTTTAAGTTCCTGAACGATTCCGATAAGGGCGTTTATGATAACCAGCCCCATAAAACCGAAATTCTTTATTTTGTTCGTCTGAAAATCTTCAAAAAATACGAGTATCGCCGCCAACGCAACGAAAAGGAAATTAAAGAACGTGAAAATATTGCCGAACAGAATTTGAGCTACGCTCTTCGTCTTTATCGTCTGTTCGCCGTTGATTTTGCCGTCGGCTATCCTTTGAGCTACCTGTTCCTCGTCAAGTCCGTCGCTTAAATAGTTTTTATCGGAAAACAACGGATTTTCTTCAACGGCAGGCTTGTTTTCTTCCGCGGCTACATCGACCTCCGCCGTATCCTTAATCTCGGAAGCGGCGGCGGCTTTATCTTCGGTAATCTCGATTACTGCGTTTCGGGACGCTTTTTTGCCCTTGCTTTTTTTTCCCATACCGATATTGTATCATACAAAAACCCATATTACAACGCAATTTTTGCCGTTTTTTATATACTAAGTATTAAGTATTTATCGGCACCTCATACACATCACGGCAAAAATAGCCGCTATCGCCATCGCCTCGCAACAACCGTCGCAACGCCTCGTCGGCATTTGTTCGCAACGGCACCCGCAAGGCGGTTCGCACGGTCTGCCGGGACAATGAAAATCATCGTATCCGTATTCATACCTGCCGCCGCAGCCGCAACCGTCTCTTCCTCTTCCGAAATCGGTATATTCGTTCATACTTTCCTCCTTCGTATATTACATTGTATGAACGAACGCCGCCTTTCGCGACTTCGTCGTTTGCGGATTTAACGGATATGATTACATAAACATTACGTAATAAATAGGTAAATAGATAATTTTTCCGTCGGCTTTTACTTCGCGACTATTGGATAACACAAACGCTTTCTTTACGCTGTAATCTGCATTGGACACAAATCTATCCAACGCGCTGTGCACGGTATAATCTTTACCCGATTTGACTTCGATAGGTACTGCGGACAAACTATCGTAATCGTCGATTAAATAGTCGACTTCGCCGTTTTTCCTGTTATCATAATAAAACAAATTTTTGCCGTGAGCTTTTAGTTCGCTCGCGACCACGCTTTCGTATACCGTACCTAAATTGATACTCCGTTCGTCATCCATTATCGCACGAACGTTGTTCCCATAAAGTATCCCGGTAAGGATTCCCACGTCGTTAAGATATAATTTTATCAGATTTTTTCCGCTGGACTCTATCAGAGGAAAAGTCGGCGTAGAAATAGCCTTGACTTCCAACGCTATTCCCGCATTGATAAGATAATCGAATTCATCCCGATAATAGGCAAAAGTCCTTCCCTTTATCCCGTCGATATCTTTTATGACAATTCTTTTCTTCTTGTTTTCAAGCGTAGACGGTATCATATCGTAAATACGACGGATTTTTAGTTTGTTTTCGGTGTCGTACTTCGACGCGTCCGCCCCGTAAAACTCATGGATTTCATTTTGAATTGTCCTGACGTTGACTATATTGTAGTCTTTCAGGTAAGAATTAACGGCGTCGGGCAGACCGCCTACGAGAAGATATTTCTTAAACAGTTTCATCACGGTATCATGCGTCGCTTCGTCAAGGCTCTCTCCGCTTCTATACTTAGCCTCGATAGCGTTTATCGCATATTCGTTAAAACCGTTCGCATACAAAAATTCTTCAAAGTCAAGCGGATACATGTGCTTGACCGTTATGCTTCCCATGGGAATGGACGACGTCTTCGCAAGAGTCACCCCAAGTAGCGAGCCGCTTGCAATATACGTATACCTATCGTCCTGCTTCAAAAATTTCATCAAAGTCAGCAAGTGCGGATATGCCTGTATTTCGTCAAGAAAAATTATCGTATTATTCTTGTCTTTCATCCTGTCGCCCGCTATCATACTGACTTGCAAATAAAAATCTTCAACCGACCGAACTTTTCCGAAAATTCCGTTGCTTAAATAGTCTTCGAGCAGGTTTATTTCTATATAGTTAGAAAACATTTCCTGCGCTACGTACCTTATAATAAACGACTTCCCGACTTGCCTTGCTCCGTCGATTATCAGTATCTTTTCGTCCGATTTCAAGTGTTCGCGAATGGTATTTTCTATCTTTCTGTAAAGCATATTCTGCCTCCCGTTGACTTTTCAATAAAATTATACCCTATTTCCGTTGACTTTTCAATAGTTTTTCTTGTGATTTTCGTTGACTTTTCAATAACTTTTTTCGCGATTTTCGTTGACTTTTCAATAACGGCTACGTTGCTTGTGCCTTTTTAAGTGTTTTCAGAGTATTATTTGCACCTTTTAGTGCGTTATTTTGTAGTTTGTTTGCACCTTTTAGTGCGTTACGACAAAACTAATCGTAAAAGTATGGATATTCTGCAAAGAAAAACCCGACCTTGCGGTCGGGTATCTTTAATTGTTTTTTGTCAGCGATTAAGCCTTAACAAGGTCGCCGCTAAAAGAACTATCTCCGTCGTCGTATTCTACGTGCATTTTTCCGTTTTTGATAGTTATGACGCTATCACCTGCGGTTATGCTGGTAGAGCCTACGGTATAGGTATAAGCCGTACCGTTTACGGTGATATTTCCTTTTCCGTCGCATACGATAGTCCAACTGTTCATGCCGACTTTACCCGTCCAAGTTCCCGCGAAAGCGTCGAGAGTTTCTTCGGCTTCTTTGGTCAAGTCTACGTCAACGTAATTTCCGCCCACGGGATCTTTATAGTTAAGTCCTGCGGTCGTAACGCTCAAAGTATAGCTATCGGAGAACGTAATCAATTCAGTGGTAATCGTAAGGTCGCTTATAGCGTAAGTTCCGTATGCGCTTCCGTCTACGTACAATTCGATAGCGGTTGCGGTGATAACGAACTTATATTCGCCGCCTTCCCCGTCGGTACCTTTCCAAGTTCCGATAAACGCTTCGGGAATTTCGGTCAAAGCGGGTTCTGCTCCGCCTTTAGTCAACGTATAATCGTTGCTACCGACATAAAGTTTGAATATTCCGCTCATCGGGCTGGAAAACTTGTAATTTTCTCCGTTGCGAGTCCAAGCAATAGAGTATCCGCCGTCTTCGATAGTGTATTCGGTAATAGTGCTTTAATATTAACGCCCCAAGTTTCGTCAACTTCGGAATATTCGATACTGTCGGCATTTACCTTTACGGTGTAGTTGGTGCTGTAAGCGTTATTACCGGTGAAAGTACCTTGCATATCTTCGCCGATAGCGGCAGGTTTGCTTGCGGCTTCTTTTGTGAAACTTGCGTTATACACGTCATCGCCGAAGCCACCGGAGAAATGAACGTTGAGACCGGTTGCGGTAACGGTAATGGTGTTTTCATTGTCATTGTAAGTGGCAAAGTTGGATACTTTCTTCGTGTCACCGGTTCCGGTATAAGTGAATTTGTATTCGGTACCGTTGTTATAAGTTCCGTTTCCTTTACCGTCAAGCGTAATGACGTTAGTTCCGCTCTTATACGTTCCTTCGAGTCCGTCGAGCGTTTCGGTAGTTTCGTGTTTGGTTGCGCTGAGTTCTTCCGCTTCGTAAGCAGAAGCAAGACCGTAATACCACTTTTAAGTTTAATACGGTCACGTTTTGCGTACTTTTAGAATACGTGTTTTCTCGCTCGTCAGATTTCGCAATTCTGCGAAATTTGCGAACGGCTCTTTGGATAAAGAGCCGTTCTTTACCCGACACCGAGAGCATACAAAAAGGACAGGAAAAATCCTGTCCTTTTTGTATGGTCGAGGAGACGGGATTCGAACCCACGGCCTCTTGGTCCCGAACCGCGTCGATACTGTCGCTTTTCTGCGACCTCCCTTGCGGGCAGTCGCACTTTTCTCTCCGTATCTCCTTTTCCCCAAAAATTTACAATTTTCGGGGACCCCTCTTTGCGCTTGGTTCGTTCCCAAAAGGCGTGTCCTTATCACCGAGAGCATACAAAAAGGACAGGAAAAATCCTGTCCTTTTTGTATGGTCGAGGAGACGGGATTCGAACCCACGGCCTCTTGGTCCCGAACCAAGCGCGCTACCAAACTGCGCTACTCCTCGCTTTTCGTATGCTATTTTAGCACAGCTATTATATTTTTGCAACTTTTTTCTTCATTTATTATAAACGATAACGTTGTTTTATCGGAAACGTCCGATTTACGACAACGCCTCTTTAATAAATCCGTTAAGTTGCGCGAGGCACACCACTCTGTCTTTGTCGTCGGTAATAACTACCTCGTACACGCAAGTGTGCTTATGCGCCGACAATTCTTTACCTCTCGCGATTATGTATTTTGTATCGAAACAAGGAGCTAAATATGTAATTGAGGCTCCCGAAGTCACCGTATCGGGGTGCCGAAAGTTGGCGGCGACGCCGAAAGCGAAGTCTGCCACGGTAAACAACATTCCTCCGTGAACCATATCTTTGCCGTTAAGATGACTGTCGTTTATTTCCGCTCTTATTTCCGAACCGTTCTCGTCCACGCAGACTATTTCTATTCCGTTTTTTATTGCGTATCTATCCTTCGTAAAGGCTTTCCTCAATTCTTCTTCGGTAATCATTCTGTCTTTCTCCGTTTTTTCGTTATCACGGTTATTTTATACGCTGAAAATGAAAAAAGCAACATTTTGACGTCGGGGTTTGACTTGTATTTGTTTTTTTGTTACTATTCTTTATATCGTCAGCGAGGTGAAATATGTACAATTCGGAATCATTTAATTTAGGCAACGTGCGTTCGGTCATTCGAGAACTGTTCGAATACGGCAAAACTTATGCGGAAACTCACGGGAAAGACTCTTTATTCGACTTCTCGTTAGGTAATCCGAGTATCCCCGCCCCCGGCTGCGTGAACGATGCTATTAAGGATATTCTCGACACCGTGCCGTCGGTAGAAGTACATGGGTACACGTCCGCGCAGGGCGACAAGCGTACGAGAACGGCAATTTCCGACAACCTTAACCGGCGGTTTTCGACCGAATTATCCCCCGACGACATTTATATCACCTGCGGAGCGGCGGCTTCGCTTACCATAACCCTTAAAGCGGTGACCGAAAGACCAGACGACGAAGTAATAATTTTCGCGCCGTATTTTCCGGAATACAACGTGTTCATCAAAGCGGGCGGAGCTATTCCCGTAGCCGTCTGCCCCGATGAAAATTTCCGCCCCGATTTCGACGATCTACGCAAAAAAATAACCGAGAAGACGAGAGCGGTGATAATAAACTCTCCCAACAACCCGTCGGGAGCGGTTTACGACGAAAAAACAATAAAAACTTTGTGCGGTATTCTTACCGAAAAGAGCGAAGAATTCGGCAGAAAAATAGCGTTAATATCCGACGAACCGTACAGAGAAATAGTCTACGACGGAAAAGTAGTTCCGTTCATAATGAATTACTACGCCGACTCGGTGGTCTGCTACTCTTTCAGTAAATCGTTAAGTCTACCCGGCGAAAGAATAGGATACGTCGCGGTAAACCCGAACGCCGCCGAGGCAAAACGCCTGTACCTGTCCGTGTGCGGAGCCGGAAGAGCCTTAGGCTACGTCTGCGCCCCCTCCCTTATGCAAGCGGTGATTGCCCGCTGTATCGACGCGAAAACCGAAACCGACGCGTATAAGGAAAACCGCGATTTGCTTTGCGAAATCGTAAAAAAAGCGGGTTTCGAATACGTAAACCCCGACGGCGCGTTTTATCTTTTTATAAAGTCCCCCGTCCCCGACGCGAATATTTTCAGCGAAAAAGCCAAAGAACTCGGTCTGCTTTTGGTCCCCTCCGACAGTTTCGGCGTGACGGGATACGTCCGCGCGGCGTATTGCGTGTCGAAAGATATGATTATCCGTTCGGAAAAAGCCTTCTTAACCTTACGCTCCCTTTTCGACGACTGATGCGTTGCGTGGGTTTTCCGCCGTTTATAGACGACGACAGCGAAATTCTCATACTCGGAAGTTTTCCGAGCGTGAAAAGCAGAGAAACTTCTTTCTACTACGGCAACGACAGAAACCGCTTCTGGACGGTTTTGAGCCGAGTTTTCTCCGCCGACCGTCCGAATACCAACGACGATAAGAAACTTCTCTTAAAACGCCTTAAAATCGCTCTGTGGGATATGGTCGTCACTTGCGATATAGAAGGCTCGATGGACGCGTCGATAAAAAACGCCGTCGCAGCCGATATAAAAGGACTTATCGAAACCCACCCGAAAATAAGGAAAATAATAACCAACGGCAAAACCGCTCACAAATTTTTGACCGACAATTTCCCCGAATACCTTAATATGACTGTTTGTCTTCCTTCCACGAGTCCCGCGAACCCGAGATTTAGTTTCGACGAGTGGGAAACCGCTTTAACACGTTAATTTTTTTTACTAATATCGATAAAAAACGGCGCTCTAATGAACGCCGTTTTAGGAGTGGCATAGGTGCGTTGCTTTTTTGTGAAAACGAGACGCAGACGTACTAAGTACGGTAGGCGATGTTTTCACAAAAGCCGCAAAAAACTCTTATTCGTAACCGCTTTTTCGTCACTGCTTTAACAACAACGTACTTCTTGTGTAAATTATCTTCTCCCGTTTTTTACGGCGTGAAGCAATGTGCATCGGACACGCCGTTTTCTTTTAGGTTAGTTTATACGAAGTATCGTATAGACGTAGAAGGTGAAGTCGTCGTACGCTCCGTCGGGCGGATACGCGTCGTCGGTGGAAGGTCTGTTCTTATAAATCTTCTCCGCGTCGCTCATCGTCGACATTCTGAACGAAACCTGAGCGCAAAGGACGTATCTTATCTTGTTGCTGACGTTGGTGTTAATGCCGGCTACGCCCTGCTCCACTTCTTTTACGCCGCCGCTTGCGGTGACCGTATTGCCGTTAATCTTCAAGTCGCTGCCCGTCACTTGATATACTTTGGCTTTGTACCACGGAATGAACATCGAAGCGTAGGTGCTGTCTTTGGTGTATTCGGTCTTGAAGGTAATTCCGCCTATACCGCCCGGGAGCTGTATCTTCGTCTCTACCGCAAAAGCCATATTTACTTGGAACAGCGGCAAGTTATGAACCGCGAACTTGGTGCCTTTCTTTATATACAAGGTAGGTACCGTGCTTAAACTTACTTCGTGTAATCCTTCGGTGACGTAATACTGTCCCGCGCTTATGGATCTCAACATATTGTCGTCGTACTGATATCCTGCGTCAAGCGTCACGTTGGAGTTGATGTAAGATAACGGCAAGGTGTCGGTCGGATCCATTTCTTCGGTGTTGGGCGCGAGTAAGGCGTGCTTGTTATTGCCGCCCTGGTCGGACACGAAGAACCTGTTAAAGCCGACGTTGGATTCGTTCTTGAACAGATTTCCTACTATGTCGCCGAATCCGTTGTTCGTCTTCAAGGAGTAGACGTAGTTGGGCATAACCGCGCCGTAACCGCTGAGGATTATCGTACCGCCTATCTTCACGTTGGAAGAGGGATATGCGCGGCGTCCCGTCACCGCCCAGTCGAGCAACGCTATCTGATAATTATTGACTATCTGAACGTCGTTGTCGTCTTTGTCTTTTTCGGTGCCGAAGTCGAGGCTCTGTACCGTCGCGGGCGTGGAGCGTTCGGCGCTGACTACCTTTGCGGAAAGATCGCCTGTTATTGCGGTGGAGTATCTGTCGTCGTTCACAGGCTTACGCAAGTTGGTGTATTCTACGGGGATATACGCCGGTGCGGAACTTTCAAGGTTGGTCGAGTTGCCGTTGACGAAGTACTGAACCAACGATTTTTCGAGATTTACGCCGTCGGCTCCCACGCGTAACGCCATTACGTCCTGAATGTTGCTGTTAATCCACTTTCTCTGCGAGGTTCTGCTGAATCTCCATCTGAACGTCTGACCGCCCTTTCCGCCGAGTTTGAACGTAGCGTATTGATCGCTTTCGCCGAACTTAACCGCTCCGAAGTACCACTTATTATAGTTGTCGCGGTAGGTTCCGCCGCCGTCCACGTTCTTGATTTCGACCTGTTTCTCTTCTCCGTTTACTTTGAAGTGAACGATATAGGTGTAATTCGCGTCGTAGATGGGATGTCCGTCTTCTTCGGCGTATCTTACTTCGACGTAGAAGTCAGGGTCGAGCGTGGAGGTCAGAT
>Ga0256404_1007683_pt1 | contig 16824 bp, 23 predicted proteins | sample RumenRJG_01DNA_FD_185990 | JGI IMG/M metagenome (GOLD analysis project Ga0256404, IMG submission 185990) | Bovine rumen microbial communities from Lethbridge, Alberta, Canada - RJG_01 | ecosystem: Host-associated > Mammals > Digestive system > Stomach > Rumen | place: Canada: Alberta | collected...
CTTCATACAGCGCATCCGCAAGGAGGTGTTTGAGATTGACGGCCCTGACTTCGACTTCCTCGGCATGCACTCGGCTGTCAGCGCCTTCTGCCACAAGTACGGCATCCCTGAGAAGGAAGAGAAGGCCCAGCAGCTGATCGGCAAGATGCTCGACGGCGCGATGGCACCCTACCGCCCCATCACCGTGCGAATCACGCACAGCGAGCAGTCGCTCGTCACGGCCCTCGACTTCATGGTGGAGAAAATGACTGCCACGCCGCTGAACGATGCCCATCGCAGCGAACTCTCCGGGCAGTGCCGCCAGGTTATAGAGGAAGAGACCAAGCGCGGCTTCCGTGTGAAACTGATCATATAAAAAAGAACGTAAGCCTTTACATAAATCAACAAATAAAAAAGGTGGCTGATCGTCACCGACTAACCACCTTACAAACTAAACAAATACTTTATGATTTTTATACCTGTGATTACAAGTTGGGAGTGATGGCAGCAAGCCAAGCCTCGATGCGAGTGTCGGTCTTGTCGTCCTCGTTGTTGTCGTCGCTTTCATCGTTTTTGTTGTTTTCAAATCACGGTGCAAAGTTACGGCAAAAAGATAAGGTGCGCAATACCTAAAAACGAGTGTTTTGAGTATTACGCACCTACGATGTCTTGCAAAAGCTGATTAATCAAAAGTAGGTATTCCTGGCGAAAATGCCCTTTTGGAATAACTACCGTTATCCACAGTGGAAATACTGTGTGACGAGCTTTTGGATTTCCTCGGGATAGCCCTCGATGGTCTGGCGGAGGGTAGTATCGTCGAAAGCCCGCAATTGGGCGATGATGCCGTCGATCATAGCAGGCGAGAAGACATTGCGTTGCTCGAAGACAGCACGCTGGCGTTCCAAGCAGTCAGCAGAAGCGACGCAGGAGTCAGGGAGCTGTGCAAGCGTAGCCAAACGGTCGGCATTCTCAGCAGCATGGATATTCACATTCACATAAGTGCGCTCTGCCACCTCAAGAGCATTGGTCATCTCGAAGCCGTGACGACAGGCGACACAGAGTCCTGCCAGCAACTGATAGAGGTCGGCTGAACCATCGGGCGAGCGCATCTCTACCGTCTGCTTGATGTTTGTATCGTAATTAGTTTCTTTCTCCAAGGGATTGGCTTTATGGCTCATGTCTACATCAGCAGCCCAGCCCAGAGGCACACGCACCAGCACAGATCGGTTGCGGTCGCCCCAGCAGACATTGGTAGGCGCCTCCTGATGAGGAACGAGACGGAAATAGCTGGTAGGATTCTTATTGCCGAAGGCGGTAATGGCAGGTGCGAGATCCATCATGCCTGCTATCATCTTACGGGCAGCTTCTGACAGTACGCCGTTAGCCAGCATCTGGTTTTTGCCATCCTTCATGATCCGCATATGGATATGCAAGCCTGAGCCTGCTTTGCCTGTAGTAATCTTTGGCGCAAAGGTCACGTCGTAGCCCATCTGATAGCCAAGATTACGAATAACCCATTTGGCGAGCATCAGTTGGTCGGCAGCCTGTTCTACAGGTACAGGCAGAAATTCAATCTCGTTTTGTTCGTAGTTCTTCCCGTCGATGGTGAAGTTGCCCACCTCAGAATGACCGTATTTAATCTGACCTCCGGCCTGTGCAATGTACTGCATGCACTGGGTGCGGAACTCATTGGCTTTGGCATAAGGTGCCGACTCATGATAGCCACGCTGGTCCTGAGCAGGGAACACCTCCTCATCGTCGCTGATGACGTAATACTCCAGTTCGCCCATCGCCTGATACTCCATACCCGTCACCTCGCGGAAGGCCTCAGCAGCCTTGTGGAGCGTGTATTCAGGCGACGACTCCAGTGGATTACCATCCTTGTCGAAGTAGGAACAGAGCAGCGACACGGTGGGTATCTCTGCAAAGGGATCGACAAAGGCCGTACGGAAACGGGGCAGTACATAGAGGTCGCTCGAGCCTGCCTGGATAAAACTGAACAAGCTGGAGCCATCGACACGCTCGCCACAGGTGAGGATGGTCTCCAAGTAGTCGAGGTCGTTGATGACGAAGTTCAGCGTCTTCAACTTACCGTCACCACCAGGATACATGAAATTCACCATGCGGATGTCATTATTAATAATGTAGTCGATGATATCGGCTTTCGTAAATTCCGCAGAAGGTTTCTGAAGGGCGGCTACAATGAGATTAGCATTCAATTTCAGATGTTTGTTTTCCATAATAATTTAAACGTATTTATTTAAGTACATAGTTTCGATGTTTTTTAGTACTGCTCCTCGTGGTCGTAGCAGGGCATATGGCGTAGGGTCATCCGGCGAACGGCAGCCTGGGCCATAGCCTCGTAGGCGCGCTCGCTGGGGTGCAGGTGGTCGCCACTATCGTAGCCCTCAGCAAAGGCCTTGGGATTGGTGTTGCTGCGTACGGCTGCGTCGAAGTCAATGCATCCGTCGAAGATGGGTGATGTGCGCAGCCACTTGTTAAACTGCTGTCGCATGCGGTCGCGCTCTTCATTATAGGTGCGCCATCCGTAGATGGGAAGTAGGGTACCACTCCACACCTTCAGTCCCATGGCTTTGGCAGGTTTTACGTAGATATCCTCGACACCACGCTCCATCTCCTCTACCGTAGGCAGGTCGCTCCACGGGCGGAATGGGTTGACATCTTCGCCAACAGGATGGATGATGTCATTAATGCCGTGTTGGATAATGACATCCGTCGCACCAGCCACATTCATTTCGATGGGGAAGCGGGTGGCACCTTTCAGTCCGTAGGCCTGATAAGTGATGCAGTCGTATTGGCGCAGGATGCGAGTACCGCTGACGGCTCTACGGATGATGGCCACGTTAGAACCGAAGGCCATTTGCGCCATATAGTCGGGCCACGACTGGGCGGTAATAGAATCGCCATAGCACACAATGGCGCGATTGTCGGCTGATGTCAGCACGTCGATGGTGTTCAGGAAGTAGAACCAGTTGGTGTGGCGCGTCAAGTCCAGGGGCAACACGTCGGCCTCGGCATAGTCGCCATAGGCATAGAATCCCTTTGACAGTGGACCCGTGATGAGTGTGCCACTATTCATCTGGGTATAGTCGGCCATATACATGCTGACCTCTATCGTATCGCCCCGATTCACGGCGTGACTAATGGCGTCGCTCTCGGTCTCCTTGCCAGGCAAAAGCGTAACGCTGGTATTGCCACTGAAGGTAATAGGCGTGTGGTCCACGAATACCTTGTTTAAAGTTACAGGTTCGGTACCAGTTAGGTTAGAGAAACGGAACCTCAACTGACTGCCGCTGAAAGGCATTCTTACCGGATAACGCAGCGTCAGATTCTTGGCATAGATAGCCTCGCTGCGATTGGTTATCGATGTGGCATTGCCCCAGCAAGCCACCCATTTCGTGTTATTGTTGCTCATATGTTGTAATTTTCAGCAAAGATAGTAATATTTTGGCGCAAAGATACGAAATTATTATGGAAAGATATAAAAAATAACCGAATATTTGCTACCTTTGTGCCCAATATGGAGATGCTGGAGGCAGAGTTGCGGTTCCTAGAAGAGAATAACAATGGATAATCAAGAGGAGAAATTTCCGATAGTAGACGAAGCAGGGAATGTGATAGGCTCTGCGACACGAGGCGAGTGTCATAGTGGTTCGAAACTGCTACACCCCGTGGTTCACCTGCATGTGTTCAACTCGAAGGGTGAAATCTATCTGCAACGTAGACCAGACTGGAAGGACATACAGCCAGGGAAGTGGGACACCGCCGTTGGAGGACATATTGATTACGGTGAGACGCCAGAAGAGGCTTTACGCCGTGAAGTGCGTGAGGAATTGGGCATCACCGACTTCGTGGCTGAACGCATCGACAAATATGTGTTTGAAAGCAAACGCGAGAAAGAACTGGTATATGTGAACCGTACTGTCTATGACGGAGAGATACGACCATCGGCCGAGGAACTGGATGGTGGTAGGTTCTGGACGATGCAGGAGATTCGTGAGGCTATGGGGAAAGGTGTGCTGACACCTAACTTTGAGAGTGAATTCAACAGATGTTTTTTAATCCACTAAACCAATATGAAAAAAGTAATCAACACAAAGGCTGCTCCGGCTGCCATCGGCCCCTATAGTCAGGCCATCAAAGTAGGAAATCTAGTGTATACCTCTGGTCAGATTCCCATCAATCCCGCCACAGGCAACTTTGTTGAGGGTGGTATCAAGGAACAGACCCGCCAGTCGCTAACCAACGTAAAGGCTATTCTGGAAGAAGTTGGGCTGACAATGGGTAATGTGATTAAGACAACAGTCTTTATGGCTGATATGAACGACTTTGCCGACATGAATGCGGTGTATGCGGAGTTCTTTGCGGAGCCTTATCCCGCTCGTTCTGCTGTTGCTGTGAAGACGCTTCCCAAGGGTGCATTGGTGGAGATAGAAGTTGTGGCTGCTGAATAAAATGATGAGGATATGAAGAAGATTTTGACTTGCTTATTTGCCGCACTTGGACTGACGACTGCCTGTGCTCAGGGGAACTATGAAACCGACGTGTTTAAGACCAAAAGTGGCAAGACGGTGACGTTTCATGCACTCGTTCATGCCAGTATCCGCATTCAGTATGACGGTAAAGAGATTCAGATTGACCCAGTGAGAAAACTGGGTAACAAAGTGATTGACTATGCCGCCATGCCCAAGGCTGATTATCTTTTCGTGACGCATGAACACGGTGATCACTTCGACAAGGAGGCTATTAAGTTGCTGGCAGGCAAAAACACACAGCTGGTCATGAATAAGCGATGTGCAGAGATGTATGATGGTAAATGCGCCGTGTTGCAGAATGATCAAAAGGCTACATTGGGTGTCATCAAGGTTGAAGCAGTACCTGCCTATAACACCACGCAGGGTCGAACACAATTCCATCCGAAAGGTCGCGACAATGGCTACATACTGACCATTGACGGGCTGAGAATCTATATCGCCGGTGATACGGAGGACATTCCTGAGATGAAGGATATCAAAGATATCGACATCGCATTCCTTCCCTGCAACCAACCCTACACGATGACACCAGAACAACTGATTAAGGCTGCGAGAACCATCAAGCCCAAGGTGCTGTTCCCATATCACTACGGTCAGACAGATGTGAGTGGAATACCAGGACAGCTCAAAGGTGACGGCATCGACGTCAGAATCAGACACTACGAATAAGTTGCATCGAATTTATTCGCCTATACTAATAGGTATGTACGCTCGAACCTTGGGCAGAGGGTAGGTAGTTAATACCCCACCAACACATTTGCAGAAGGACGAACGAGATGATGAGCATCCCACAGCACAGGGCCAACGCTCAATTGTAGCATCAGTCCCGCAAAGATTAGGCCTCCTCCGATGAGGAAGCCCTCTTTCATAGTCCAGGGTTTATTCCACATACAGATTGTTCATATTGCTATTGTAATGGAGTTAACGGATAGATGATGTTGACAATCAGAATATTGGCCGCAAGGATGATGAGGTTCATCAGCAGACCAATGCGCATGAAGTCGCTGAAACGGTAGCCGCCAGGACCATAGACCAGCATGTGGGTGGGCGAGCCGATAGGTGTGGCGAAGCTGGAGCTGACGCTGATCATCAGGGCGATGAGGAAAGGGTAGGGCTCATAGCCCAGTTTTTCGGCAGCCTGATACATGATGGGGAAGAACATGGCACCTGCCGCCGTATTAGAGATGAACTCGGTGATGAAGGTGCCCACGAAACAAATAGCCGTCATGACGACGATGGGGTTGGAGCCGCAGACATCGAGGATGCCAAAGGCGAGGCGCTCGGCAATGCCTGTCTTCTGGATGGCGACACCCAGCACAACGGAGCCTGCAAACACCATAAGAATCTCCCAGTTGATAGCCTTCATGGCTTGGTCGACGTTACAGCACTTGAACAGGAGCATGGCCATTGCAGCTAAGAAAGCACATTGCAGCAGTGGGATGACATTGAGGGCAGAGAGCACTACCATCAGAATCATAATCGTGGTAGAGATGAGCGTATTTATGCCGATATTGGGCACTTGGTCAGAATCGAAGAAACATAGGGCATCCTTCAGGGAAGAGGTGTTGACATTAATATTCTTCGGACAAAGGAACAGCAACGTGTCACCAGCCTGCAGCACCACCTCTCTCGGAGCCTTCTTGATGCGCTCGCCGCGTCGTGCTACTGCTGTCAACGTCAGATTGTTTTCTTTCTCAAACGTACTGCCGCCAATGGTCTTGCCTATCAAGCGGCTGCCGAAATTGACATAGGCTGTGCGGAACTGGCGGCTCGAGTCTAACTCGCTCATACTAAAGATATGGTGGTCGGCACTTACCAACTGGTGACTTTCTGCCATCTCTATCAGCTCATCTATCTGTCCAGCATACACCAGATGATCGCCTCCCATAATGAGCTCGTCCTCCGCGATGGGCGATGGCACATTATCGTAGTGGTACATCTCTATCAGGCTGCCACCTTTGATATGGAACAGGCCAGACTCACCCAATGACTGACCGATGTAGGGGTTGTCCGAGGGTACTTGAACTTCCACAGTGTACTCGCCCGTCGATTCGAATGCACTCTCTGGCGCCTTGCGGTCGGGCAGCAGCTTGCGCATGGCAATGATGGAGAGCACACCGATGAAGAGACAGAACAGGCCGGGAATAGTAGTGGCCAGCACATTCATTGCAGTACCGGTCTTATCGGCATAGAGACCGGAGATGATCAGGTTTGGCGGCGTACCAATCAGCGTACACACACCACCCATGCCCGATGCATAGCTCAGCGGAATCAACAGTTTCGACGGAGAAACGCCCAATTTCTTCGACCACATCTTGACGATGCCTACGAAGAGGGCCACAACAGTGGTGTTGCTGAGGAACGAACTAAGAGCAGCCACTGGGAGCATGAGTCGGATGACAGCCTTGGAGTAGCTCTCAGGCTGACCCAACAGGTGTTTAACAATCCATTGCAGCACACCGGTATGGGTAAGTCCTGCCACCACTACGAAGAGCACTCCAATGATGACTACTGATGTGGAGCTGAAGCCTGAGAAGGCCTCCTTGGCATCGAGCACACCCGTAACGAAGAGGATGGAGATGGCACCCAAGAACACCAGGTCAGCACGCAGTTTGGTGAACAGCAGTACCGTGAACATCGACAGCACCGTAGCTATCGTAATCCAGGCATAGAGGTTAAACCCCAGAAACATCATTTCTTCCATAATTTTTATTTTTTTATTTTTTTATTTTTTTATTCTTTTCAAAAGACTTCAGGTCGATGGCAATATATGTCCGCTGTACCTCTTGTGTCACTTTAATGTCATTATCTTCGTGGGACAGGCCAGCGTACACTTGCCACACTTCAGACAGTCAGGATGCAGATAGCCGATGTCCTCGCCACGAGAGTCGTAGGGCGTGAGCTGCATGGGGCAGACACGCGCGCACATCTTACATTTCATCTGGCAGGCACTCGACACGTGGATGTTTGTGAATGTTTTGGGCAGTGGAGCGTGCTTAGGAGCTACCCAGTTGGAGATGGTACCCATAGGGCAGAACGAGCACCATGTACGCGGGGCATAGATAAAATTTAGGATGACACCCACAATGGTGGTCATCACGATAATCGTCCAGAAAACTCTGCCTATACCTGCCCACATAGCCAGTCCTCCCTCGCTCCAAGGCACGAAACTCAGCTGGATGCCGAACATACCGAAGATGAAGAACACCATGAACAGTCGGAAGCCGAAGGTGCGCACAAACCTTGGTATTGGACGGTGGGGTGAGTACTTGGACAACAATCGGTCGTACATATTGCCACGAGGACACACATGTCCGCACCACCAGCGTCCCTTAAAGATGCTTGTCACTACTGGGCCTATCATGCAGATGATTGCCAACAGGCCAATCACTGGGAAGAACCAGCCGAGGATAATATACGCGATAATGATCCAGTAAAGCGGTTGCCCTGGAATTTCATAATGTCTATGGAATTTAACTTCAGAATTCTTCATAACCTAATTTTTATAACTGCCTGCAAAGATACGAATAAATGAGCGAAATATAAAACTTTTCTGGGGGAAATCCCTACACAGTTTTAGGAATCTTACCCCTTCATTGTAGGAATTTTCATTTTCAAATCCCATAGATTCGCCTTAACTTTGCATCGTGAAAAGGTTAGTAAAGCCTCTCACTAAACTGAAGTTGAACATTAAAAAAATGAAGATTATGAAGAAGTTTAATAAGGTGATCGCAGCCATGATGATGATGGCAATCACAACAGCAATGCCAGCAATGGCAGGTAATAAGCACCATAACAACAATGACAAGAAAGTTGTTGTAGTGAATAACCATAAAAGGGGTTCGCACTTTGACAAGGTGGACAAAAAGACGGGTCACTTCGATATTCACAAGACCCACGCTTATCGTCCTGATGTGAAGAGCTGCACTTTCATTCTGAGCCGTCATGAATCTCATAAGAAGATGGTGGCCAAGGTCGAGAACATGAAAGGCGTAATGGACACCAAGTGGGATCCTCGTACTCGTGAGTTGACAGTCATCTACGATGGCAAAGTTACATCAGCCCGTAACATCAAGCACTTCATGGCTTAATAGCCATTCCATATATAAACCGAAAAGCCCCGGCTTGCAACGTTGCAGGTCGGGGCTTTGATTTGTCAGACAATTCTTTGATAAGCCATCCTTTTATCTCCTGACAACAAATAGATGATACCACAATAAGTGAAGCCGTGCTTCAAAATGTTGTGCTGCATAATCTTGTTGTCATGATGGGTATCTATGCGGATGTTCGTGTCATGAGAGAAGCAGAAGTCCATGATGCTGTTAAATATGCCATGAACATCTGGATAGCTAGCTATTCGATGTACAACATGATAAGGGTGTGTGTCATCAAGCCATTCACCATCATAGATTTCACTATATGTGGGTTCTGGAGATGGTAGAAAAGCAAAGTAACCAACAATCTTATCACTATCCTCTATAACATAGCCGCCATTCCGTTCCATATCAGCCATTATGGCAGCCTCCGACGGATAGCCATCGCTCCATTGGTGCATATTGCCAGACTGCCGCATAATCCCTTTTGCAGCATCCATGACTTTCATAATCTCAGCCATGTCCGTCGGCCTTGCCCCCCTGATAATCCTGCTCATTTTACTTCGTTTGCTGTACCTGTATTAAATAAATCTTATTAAATTGAAAGGCAAAGGTACGAAAAAGTGAAGAATTATTGCTACCTTTGTCCCAAGATTTGAGAATTATTAGGAAATCAACGTCGTAATAAGAAGTAATATGGTACAGCAAATAGAAATAACCCTTCAGCCCAAATGTCGCGGATTTCATTTGGTGACGAGCGAGATTCTGAGCCAGTTACCGAAGCTGCCGAAGATAGGCATTGTGAACATCTTCACGAAGCACACCAGTTGTGGACTGAGTATTAACGAGAACTGCGACCCTGATGTTCGTGTGGATATGGAAACCATCTTCAATCGCTTGGTTCCTGAGAACTGTCCAGAGTATGAGCATACGCTGGAGGGAGCCGATGATATGCCAGCTCACGCCAAGTCCACATTGAGTGGTGTCAGCGTCACCATCCCCATCACTAATGGCCGTTTAAACCTCGGAACGTGGCAGGGCATCTACTTCTGTGAGTTCCGCAACTACGGTGGTTCCAGAGAGTTGGTAGTAACAATAATTGGAGAGTAAATGACACGACACGATGTTGATGGCTATGAGATTATTGCAGGATTTACTGATGATAAAATATCCCCGCTGTTCGAGAAGGCTCATGACGTGGAGAATATTGTTCTGCCACCAAATTGGTAAGGTTCTCTTATAATTTTTCTCCGCAGTGTGAACAATAGCGATCTGTATCACGTATCTCATCTCCACAGCGCGGACAGTGTCCATCTTTCGGTTTATCTTTCGTTTCGTCAATAATGGTGGCGGTTACAATGCCTGTGGGTACGGCAATGATGGTGTAGCCCAGGAGCATAACGAATGCTGAGAGCAGTCGTCCGATTGGGGTCACAGGAGTAATACAGATCCAAATCCTTTGCAGGCCACTATCGGCTTAAGTTATCCGTTCTCGCAAATTTTATTTGCAAAGATACGAAAAATCCATGAATATTTGCTACCTTTGTACCCAATTATTAACAAAAGTTGATGAAATCTGAGAAATACGAACTGTTAACCTGCCAGATTCGCTCTCTTATTGAGGGGGAGACGGATGCAGTGGCAGTAATGAGCAATGTGGCTGCAGCCATCCACCAAACGATGGGATTCTGGTGGACGGGATTCTATCGTGTGGTGAATAATGAGTTGGTGCTTGGACCATTCCAAGGACCTGTGGCATGTATGCATATTCCTTTCGGTAAGGGCGTTTGCGGCACAGCATGGAAACAGACTAAGACTGTTATCGTGCCTGATGTGGAACAGTTTCCTGGGCATATTGCATGTAGCAGTGAGTCGAAGTCGGAGATTGTTGTGCCTGTGTTTGGACGTGATAATACTGTTGTCGCCGTACTTGATATTGACAGTGACAAATTGAGCACCTTCGACGAAACAGACCGCAAGTATCTGGAGGAGATCTGCAAAATGATTATTGGTTGACGGCATTGTGGCTGGTAACATCTACGGTTCGAAGGCCCCTCAGTCTTGCATAGACGCAGAATCTCCAATATATTTCTGCCGTAAATCCTCGCCGTTTCTCTTATTATCCTTAGCTTTCTTTGCAAACTCGAATAGCTCTAAGGGCAGATGGCAGTAGCCGTCAGGATTCTTGTCGAGGTAGTCCTGATGATACTCCTCAGCAGTATAGAAATTCTGCAGAGGCAGTTTTTCTACGGTCAAGAGTTGCTCATAGTTCTTCTGTTCTTCGGCAAATACCTTCTCGATAATTGGCAAATCCGCAGGGTCAGTATAATAGACACCTGTACGATAGCGTGTGCCCTCGTCGTGTCCCTGTTTATTGAGACTTGTGGGATCAATAGCCTTGAAAAACATCTGCAACAGGAATTCGAGGCTGACCACATCGGGATAGAACCTCACAAAGACGGTTTCTGCAAAGCCTGTCTGGTCGGTATATACCTCTTTATACGTCGGGTTCTCCGTATGTCCGTTGGCGAATCCAACTTCTGTTATGGCTACGCCCTCAATCTGTTTGAAGTAATGTTCCGTTCCCCAGAAACAGCCACCTGCAAGGTAAATGTCCTTCGTGGGCTTAGTTTCCAGGATTCTCTCCCTCATCATCGGCGACTTCTTGGCTTCTTCGGCCAGTCCGTTCATTAAGTTATCGTCTATAATCTTCATACTTACCTAATAATATCTCTTCTGTCTATACGTTTCGTAATTGCATATTTAAATTCTTCTTAAATCTTGGTGCAAATATACGAAAAAACGGAGAATTCTTACTATATTTGCCCCAAGTTTTGTGATTAATTAAAGTCATATATTAACGACTAAAGCCCCTGTTCTGTTTTTTACTTCATTTTCGTCATGTGATAGCCCATTCGTTTCAACTGCATGGCTGTTCCAAAGAGGTATAGCTGGTGCAGGCAGGCGACATATCCATTGAAGGCCTCCTTCGTGCCAGGTTCGAGTCGTTGGTGCATCAGGGCATTATAGACCCTTGAGGCACACTCGCCAGTCACTTTCTCCAGAACGGCGTAGTCCACGCCTTGCAACAGCAGCACCTCCTCGCGGATGTATTCGTCCATCGCGTCGTAGCCACGCTTGTCGCGCATATAGGTGTAGAGGTCTTCAATTTTAGAATAAATATCCCATTCCGTGTCCCACATCTTCGCCACAGCCATTCCGATATACATCATCCAGCCCAGTGAGGCTGATGGGTAATCCTGAAACTCACGTATGCCGTCTGGGATGTAGGCCTTGGCTATCTCTTCCCATTTCTCCTCCACATCAGGACATTCTGGCATCCGTTCATCCACCTCCTTCATGCTCAGCAGAAACTGATGCAGGTCTTTACTCAATTCTTGCTCTAGCAAGCGTCTCCTTTCGTCGACGAGCGGTTCTTCAAAATTCTCCATATCACAATTCTTATTAAAAACATTGGCAAAAGTACGCAAAAATGGCGAGATTTTGCTATATTTGCAGTCACAATTAACAAATGTTGGTTTTCAAACCTGGTGCCAGTGTGGTGGTATGTCACAGGGGTGGAGCATCGGCAGCCTTTGACCGTTTGAACAAGTACTTCACGATTCTGATTTCTGAACTCGTCGCTATGGTTTCGAGGAACATGATGTACAGATGTTCCAAAGCCACCAATATTGCCAGAATTGTTGTGAGTGTACTCATTGTATTTCCTCCAATGCTCCAGTTTCTGAGTCAATGATAAACCCACGAACCACAATATCCTTCGGCACCAACGGATGGGTCTTAATGGTCTCAACGGTCTTGCGGACGGAGGTCGGTGTGTCCTTGAATCCCTCCAGCCATTGGTCAAGGTCAATGCCACACTTGCGGATGGTGTCGAGCGTTTCATCCGTCACGCCACGGGCAATCATCTCGTGGTGGAAGTGGTCATAGCTCATGTGGCAGGCTCCACAATGCGAGTGTGCCACCACCATGATTTCCTGCACGCCAAGTTCATAGATGGCGACTATCAGGCTTCGCATGGATGAGTCGAAAGCAGATATTACCAAGCCTCCAGCGTTCTTGATAATCTTCGCATCGCCGTTCTTTAACCCCAATGCTGCAGGCAACAGTTCGGTCAGTCGGGTGTCCATACACGACAGCACGGCCAGTTTCTTGTCTGGGTACTTGTCCGTCAGATACTTCTCGTAGCCTTTCTGAGCCACAAATGTCTTATTGAATTCAATAATCTGGTCTATCATATCACAAAACATATTAAATCTGGGGGTAAAGGTACGAAAAATCTATGAAAATTTGCTACCTTTGTAGCTGATTTTGAGAATTATTAGGATTTGATTCAGAAACAAACAACAGCAGCAAACACACTGGACGTGGGACTAAATAAGGAATAATCGCATGAGTGAGTTTCGTCAGATGAGGCGTAAGCGCCAACAGCTTTCCAATGAGGAGAGTATTGCAATTTTGGAGAAGGCAACGGCAGGAACACTGGCGTTGCTTGGTGATAATGACTATCCGTATGCCGTTCCCATCAGCTATGTCTATCATGAAGGGAAATTATACTTCCACAGCGCATTGGCTGGCCATAAGGTAGATGCTATCCGCAAGTGTGATAAGGCATCCTTCTGTGTCATTGAGCAAGATGATGTACAACCGAAGAAGTACACCACTTTCTTCCGCAGTGTGATAGCATTTGGCAGAATCCATATCATCGAAGATGAACAGGAGAAATTGGAAACAGCTCGTATGCTTGGCAACCGCTACAATCCAAACGATGATGAGAGTCTGCAAAAGGAAATAGAGAGTGGCTTCTCTCGTATGCTGATGATACGCTTTGACATTGAGCATCTAACTGGTAAGGAAGCTATTGAGTTAGTAAAACAAAGACAATGACACTTCGAGAACTTATCAATTCAGTAGATTCTGAGCAGTACAGCGAATCAGCGTTGTACCAGAAGCTGCGTAAGACGAAGCCTGAGTATGGCTCAAACAGACGTATTCAGGTGAAGCTGGTGAATGGTGAGGTCACTATTACCAACGCTCATGTCGGCTCTTTGGGCGACATTCTGACTTACCAGATTGACGTGGCTCCAGACCTGCAGGTGACAAAAATGCAACTGTTGGATGAAATCCTCAAAGAGATGGCTTCGAACACCTTCAGTGATGAAGAGCAGGCTGAATTCTGGGACGACTTCTCGAACCTACATAAAGCTAAAATAATACGATAGAAATGACAGAGAAAGAAAAGATGCTTGCAGGCGAGATTTATTCTGCAGTTGACCAAGAACTGTTAGAAGAATTAGTTGCAACAAGGGAAAAGCTCTTTGAATATAACTCGCTACGACCTTCAGAGACCCAACGGATGAAGGAAATCATCAAAGAGCTGCTTGGCCATGTGGCTGATGATGAATTTCTTTTCAACCAGCCGTTCCGATGCGACTATGGCAAACAGATAACTATCGGAAAGCGGTTCTTTGCTAATTTCAATTTCACTATTCTCGATGAAGCCCACGTCACCATCGGCGACGACTGTTTCATAGGTCCCAATGTCAGCATCTATACAGCCTGTCATAGTACCGACCCTGTGGAGCGTAACAGTCGTCAGGAATGGGCAAAGCCCGTCACTATCGGAAACAATGTTTGGATTGGCGGCAGCGTCACCATCCTCCCAGGAGTAACAATCGGTGATAATGTAAGCATTGGCGCAGGCTCGGTTGTGGTAAAGGATATACCTTCTAACTCTGTTGCCGTAGGTAATCCCTGCAAGGTTATCAAAAAGGTATGACTGACTACGATTCCATTTGGCGCACACAGGATGGTTTCTGCCGATTATGATGGAGTAGGGGCAAGAGGCTCAAAATTCGTGTTCTACCTCTAGTTATAAATGCATTTCTATCTTTTTCTTAAATAATTCATCCGACTTCGACTGCGATTTCGGATTATTTTATGGTCACAGGGGTCAGGCACCGTGTTACATATATCGGATGTGAGAAGTTCCCACAACATGACGTTTATCCTGTTGATTTGGGAGGAGTGTTATAAAACACATTTTATTTCTTGCGCTGCTCCTGTTTTTTATGTACCTTTGCACCTCGTAAACGACAATTGTTATCCCTCTCATGGTTTATTTTCGTAATAATCATGATGATTTTAAACAATTCGTAGATTTAATATAGATTGTTGACATCTCGCCCGCTGTGAAGCTCGCGAAGTTATCCGTTTTTAAGTAATTCATTAGTTTGCCCGCTGTGAAGCTCGCAAGTTGGTAGTAAAGTTGTTATAGATAGTAAACTGTCACTCGCCATTCTGCATAGTTTGACGAGTGATTTTTTTTAGTTTTTTATGGCTGTTACCAAATATTTTCCGTATCTTTGCACGTACATTAATATATTATTAGGAGAATATGAGACCCGCAATACCATACTCAATGGATGAACTCCTGGAGTTTTCTGAACTTCAGGAGAAAACGAATGTCGCAGCAGAAGAGCTGGAGAGCGCTTTCATGGAAATACAGCAGAACCACATGCTCAGCAAGCGTGAAGTGCTGTTTACACTGGCTCGCGTGGTAGACTCTTTCATCCGCTTGGAAGAGGACTACGAGTTTGATGAAAGCAAGCGCATCGATGCCGAGGCCATCTTCAACGACTACTTCCTTGCTTGTCGCGATATTCAGGAGAGTGAGGAGAATGGCGACGAACCGGTTCTTGATGGACAAGGCAACTGATTTTTACGCTGAAAATTTGCAGGTATCAGATAATATGTGTACCTTTGCAGCGCTAAGAATACATCATCTTAGATACTCATAAGAAAGAAGAAAATTTTTAATGGTTAAATTTATTTTTAGGCTGCGCATCTAGTCGTGATGACTGGGTGCGTTTTTTGTTGCCAGGATGGAATACACTTTGGATGAAATGGTTCATGATATATCCAAAGTCACAAGGGGTCAGGCACCGTGTTACATAATAGAGTAGGGGACCGACAGATTTTCTGTCAGTCCCCACTTTCTTTATGCCATGCAACTTGTAACTCCCATCGTGGTTGCGATAGCCGTCAGTATGCTGATAAGCAACTGAATAAGCCATTTCCAGGTCTCCTTTTTCATATTTCCTCCTTTCCTTAAATCCGTATTTCCGTGAAAGCGAAGCGCCCGAAGGCGCTATCGCTTAATCCCCAGTGCCTGCAGGCTTCTCCTCCTTAGGCGCCTCATAATCGGTCGCTTCCTCGAAGGTGATATCGCCCAGCATGGCCACAGCAGCGCGGGTCACACCATTCTGCGTCGAGGTGGTATACTCAGGCTGGAACAGGATTCGGGGGCTCAGGGTGCTGGCGGTCAAGTCCTTCGCGTCCTCGAAACCACCGCGCTTATTGCGCACGCCACACTTGAAGATGCCCACATTCTCAATCTTCACCTTCTCGCCCAGTCCGATGAAATGGCGCAGGGCGAAGCCCAGCTCATCCAATACTGCGATGCAGTCTGAACGCTTCACACTGGCCTGGGTCTGGATGAAGTCCGCCAGCTGTCGCGTGGTGATATGCTTCTGGTTATAAACTGCCTTGGCATAATACTTGCCGTAACCCAATGACTTGGGACTTGTCTGCTTTTTCTTAATAAATTTCTGACTCATGATACTAAATTTTTAAAGTTCGCTCGACCTTCGGTCGCTTTGTACCTTCAGGTCAAAGAATTACTAAAGATTGGTGTTTCTCACGTTTGTCTCTCTCGCCGAGCCGCTTCTCACTATCCGCCGAGCGCGTCCGCTGCTAGTCCCGAGCCTATGCGCATCTTGTCCCGTTCCTATCGGCAGGTGGTGCCGAGCCGCTCCGTCTGATTGACAATGTCAAGTGAAGTGCAAGGCGAATGCAGAGCCGAGCTCGCTCAAGCTATGCTGAGCCGCAGCCTTCACTCGCGATGCATCTCAAATGCATTGCAAAGGTACGAAGAAATCGGGACGCTGGCAAATATTCGCGCCAAAAACCATCATTTTTGAGGGGTATTTTTCGCCCATTTTTGCCAATAAATCATCCTGACGGGTTGGGCAGAATATTATTAGAAGGAGATTGATAGCTAAACCCTAAAATCGATTGAATTTGTTATTTTGTTACTTGTTACTTTGTTACTTTAAGCGATTTCAAAAAATCGCAATATAGAAACAATACTTATATATAATATATATATTATA
>Ga0256404_1007684_pt1 | contig 16822 bp, 11 predicted proteins | sample RumenRJG_01DNA_FD_185990 | JGI IMG/M metagenome (GOLD analysis project Ga0256404, IMG submission 185990) | Bovine rumen microbial communities from Lethbridge, Alberta, Canada - RJG_01 | ecosystem: Host-associated > Mammals > Digestive system > Stomach > Rumen | place: Canada: Alberta | collected...
AGATGAGAGTAAACAAAAAAGACCACCTTGGCAAGAGGCAGTCTTTATTGTAGTCGATAAACTTGGCAGGCTATCGCCGACAGGTCGGCGATTTGGTTCAAAGATTCGGCGGGATGGCTTCGGGGGTTAGCAGAAAGTGAGGAGTATTGGATCGTCGATGCGGAAACTGCTTATCCTTCTGTTATAGCGTATGAATACAGGAATCTTCGTCAATTCTGTCGGAAGGGGCACGCTTTTGCGGTTCTTTTGAGTTTGAAGGATAATTTTGAAGCATTACTGAAATTAGAGGTGCTTCTTGCTTTTGCATGGGCTGCGTGGTGCGGGGATGATGTATTCGAGAAGCAAACAATAAGCAGATTGATGACACCAAATCCGTCTCTGGGAACTTGGGTGGAACTGGCTTCCGTGATTCTGAAAGACCTCAAAAAAGCAGAGATGAAATTGCCTGATTATATTCCGCTGGAGAAAATCCGAATAGAGTATGAAAAGAAGAATATCGTGAACTGGCGCAATGAGAAGATCGGGCACGGAGCGATGAGTCTGTCGGAGGATGAGGAATTTCAGAAGGACATACGTGAGAAAGTGATGATCCTAAAAGGACTTTATGAGATTGCTGATAAGGAGCTGCGGGATCAGGAACTGTATTTACCTGCATTAGATACTCCGGAGGTTCTCGAATTGCCCGCATTAGATACCCCGGAGGTCCCAGCATTACCAAAAATGTGTCAGGAGATACGTCCCTGTGACACAGCCCCCGAATTGCCTGCACTAGATACCACAGAGGTTCCCGCATCACACAAAATGTGTCAGGAGATACGTCCCCGTGACACAGACGCAAAAATGTGTCAGGAGATACGTCCCCGTGACACAAAATGTGTCAGCGGATACGTCCCCGTGACACACGTGGCACGGACCATGGAGGGCGGCGAGATCACTCTGACGGGGGCGGATATGGCCAGGGGGCTTTCAAGGGTTGGTGTCGTTCATTTCCGCAAAAGAGGCGGGGAGCTTGCTTTTTGCGTGGATCCTTTTATAACGATCCGGAGACATGAGAAGAAAGGTTTCGGGATTTACTTTTTTGACAATCAGAGGACCAGAAGTCTTACGTATTTCCTGGCTTACGCGGAAGGAAGCCGCACCAGGGAGAGGCTGGATTATTTTGAGCGCCTGCGCAAGTATTTGGACGACGCCGGGATCAATCCGGCAGCGAGGGCGGACGACATCTATCTTACCGAGGACGAGATCCTCGAGATGGATGAGCTGCAGATGAGTCATGGATTTGTAAAACCGGATCATCTTGTTGAATGGCTGAAGACTTGTATAGGGAAGTATGAAAAGGGCATATTTCTTCTGCAGATGGAGAGAGGTACCGGGAAAAGTATATTTGCGGAGCAGTTGAGCGGCCTTACGAAGAAATCTGTTCAGATTTCCGATGATCTTGATGTGCGGACTTATCACTTCAGCCGGACGCAGACCGCCGGATCGGAAGATATTCGAAGCATGATCGAGTGGCTGTGGGGGAAAGACCAGAGAGGCGGAAGCTGGGTGAAGGCCCCCCGAATATCGGATTATGAGACGGAGGGAAAAGGTCCTGCAAGGGCTTTGTGCGCTTTTCTTGAGGAGATTCAGCGGTACAGTATTGCGAAAAGAGGCAAGAATCGTCTTCTGATGGTTTTGGATGGATTGGACGAGATATCGGAAGAGGTGATATGGGAGTTCATTCCGCGGGAAGAGATACTGGGCAGGGGGATCTATATTTTGCTCACGTCGAGAGATCCGCACAGGGAAGAACTGCCGGTGAGTGTAAAGGACCATCTGGAGGCCCTGCGCGTGACGGAGAGGTATTGTGTAGGCAGAGAAGACGATGTGAATGACAAATTCCTGAGAGAATACATAAAAAAGACAGAGGTGAAAGGGGTGAAGTCAAAAGAGAGAGACAAGCTGCTTTTGCTGTCGGACTACAGGGTGCTGCAGCTGGGCATGCTGTGCAGGCTGGTGGAGAACGGGATGTCTGTTGAGGATCTGCCGGATCACAGTAAGGTGGCCGCAGTGTATCTTGATGCGCTGGAAAGCAGGTACGGCGAAAAGGAGGCGGTTCGGCTGCGGGAACTCCTTGCGGTGTTGTGCGCGCTTGGAAGGTATGAGGAGCTGACAATCAGGTCTATGGGGGTGCTTACCGGGGAGAATGGGCTGACTTTAAATCTGATCGGGATGCTGAGGGATCTGGCGCCGATGCTGAAAAAAGAGCGCGGGGAAGATGGGAACCAGTTTACGGTCGTGAATCCGGGGCTTGCGGATGAAATGGAAAAGCAGATTCCCGAGATTGAGGATACGGTCCGGTGGATCGTAGATCTTGTAATGTCTGAAATTCGTGAAGAGAGAGTGGAGAAGGATCTTGAGATCGTGGCTATTCATCTGGTCGATCTGGCGGGCGAGCTGCTTCCCGAAGGGCTTAAGGCGCTTGGAGATAATGCGGACGAGGTATTGCTGAATCTGATTAAACATAAAAAGAAAGCGGTAACGACCCGCAGGGACGAAGAGATTCTGATGGGGTATAGGAGACAATTGTTCCTTTATCGAAGAGAAACTCTGGGAGAAGATGATTTTGACACGTTGGAAGCGCAGGCGAATCTGGCAAAAGAGCTACGAGCTCTGGGTTACTATGAAGAAGCACTGGAGATGAGGAAGAAAATATTTGAAGTAAGGAAGAGGAAATATGGGGCAGATGATCGATCAACATTAGTGGCGCAGGCGAATGTCGCGCTGCTGCTGAGTGATTTAGGACGTCATGAGGAAGCTTTACAGATCAGGCAGGAGATTTATGAGAAGAGGAAGCGCTATTTTGGCCCCGAAAATAGGGATACATTGAGAGTGCAATCGAATCTGGCGGTATCGCTCAGTGCGCTGAACCGCCATGAAGAGGCGCTGCTTGTAAAGCAGGATGCGCTTGAGAAGAGAAAAAAAGTGTTGGGAGAAGAACATCCGGATACCTTGAGGACTCAGTCGAACCTGGCAGTTACTTTGAGATATTTAAACCGACTTGAAGAAGCTCTGAGCATGGAGAGAGATGCTTATGAAAAGAAGGCCAGAGTTCTCGGAGCAGATGACCGGTCTACGCTTCTTTCGCTGTCGAATGTGGGAATAATCTTGTTTAGGATGGGGCGTTTTGAGGAGGCGCTTTCGGTTCTTCAGGAGGCATATGATAAGAAAAAGGTGCTTTTGGGAACAGAATCTACGAGTACGCTGCTGACGCAGTTCTATCTGGCTTCGACGCTGGAGAAGTTGGGGGATTGCAAAAATGCGTTGAAGATGTTTCGGAAGATCTACGAGGTTAAGAGGGATGCGCCGGGCGACGTGCATATGCGCGTTGTGTTGAATAGAGAAGGGGTTACTGACGATATTTTGGCAGAGAAGATTGAAGGGCTGATGTAGGTGGGGTGTGTCAAGGGGACGTATCCGGTGACACACCCGTGACACAGAATGTGTCAGCGGATACGTCCCCGTGACACAAAATGTGTCAGGAGATACGTCCCCGTGACACAACTGACAGATGATTGAATTGCAGTTACCGGCGTGGGAAACTTATTAGTGGAAGCTTGTGGCGTGGCACGCGAGGTAATGCAAGGAGGTAGAAAGATGGCCGGAAGGGGTAATTATATTAAGGATGCTGTTTTGGCGGAGAAGGCAAAAGAGCATGTCAGCCAGATGGAGCAGGTTTATGCGGAGCAGATGGAAAAGGCTGCCGCGGAGAGCGTCATTTATGGTGGGCCGGACCGAGCGCCCGTGCATTGTCAGGGTGGGAGATGTGACCAGGTTTTTCTGGGGATTGATTCGGTCTCGGCGGCGATCCGGAATGAGGGGAAGGGGAAGGTCGCGATTCTGAATTTCGCGGATTATGTTAAGCCGGGCGGACTTTTTCTGAGGGGGAGTCATGCGCAGGAGGAGAGTTTGTGCATGGAGTCGAACCTTTTTGGAATTTTGCAGTCGGATGCGTTAAGCTCTTATTATGAGTACAATAAGAAAAACAGGAATCATGAATTGTACACGGACCGGGCGATTTATACGCCGGGGGTAATCTTCGTGCGGGATGGCAGGGAATATCAGTTTGATGTGATCACTTGTGCGGCGCCCAATAAGAGTGCGGCGGGCAGGTATCATCATGTGAAGACGGAGGAAAATCACGCGTGCATGCAGGAGCGGATCCGTTTTCTGAGAGATGTGGCGGAGGATCAGAAAGTGGATGTGTTAATCGCCGGCGCGTGGGGATGCGGTGTGTTCGGGCAGCCGCCGACGCTGGTGTCGAAGTGGTTTAAGATGGCGTTTCTTCGGTCGGGTGTGAAAAAGGTCGTGTATGCGGTGCCGGCGCCGAAGGGGGAGAATGCGAATTCCAGGGCGTTCAGGAGTATGTTTGGAGATTGAGCGGGTGTCATAAGGGCGCGTGTTGTGTGTCGAGGGGACGTATCTGCTGACACATTTTGGTGTGTCGAGGGGACGTATCCGGTGACACATTTAGTGTGTCAGCGGATACGTCCCTGTGACACAAAATGTGTCAGTTGATATGTCCCCGTGACACAAAATGTGTCAGCGGATACGTCCCTGTGACACAACGCAAAGGAGGATTAAGTGGAGTTTTTTGATGTTTGTGATGAAAATGGGCTGCCGACCGGGGAAGTTGTGGAGAGGAGCGTCGCTCACAGTAAGGGAGTCCTTCACCGGACTGCACATGTCTGGATCATAAGGAAGGAAGAAGGGCGCTGGCAGGTGCTGCTTCAGAAGAGGAGTAAGAATAAGGATTCTTATCCCGGATTGTATGATACTTCTTCGGCCGGGCATATTCCTGCCGGGGTGGAACCGCCGGAGTCGGCACTCAGAGAATTGAAGGAAGAACTGGGGATCTCTGCGACAGTGGAACAGCTGAAGCGGATTGGGACATTCCGGACGGAGTATGAGGAAGTGTTTCATGGCGGGCTGTTTCACGATAATGAGGTGATTAGCGTTTTTGTATATTGTGAGCCGGTTAATCCTGAGGAGCTTGTTCTGCAGGAGAGTGAGGTGGAGGAGGTTCGATATTTTGACCTCGAAGAAGTGTATGAGGAGATCTGCGATGGGAGCGACCGGATCTGTGTGAATCCGAATGGGATGAAGGTGCTGATGGATTATTTGGGGCTGCGAGCGGCGGGCAATGTGTTTCTGAGCTATGGGCATGATAAAAACAGTGTGATAGTAGAAGCTATTGCAGCAGAATTATCCGGCAGAGGTTATGATGTCTGGATTGACATCGACGGTTTGCGCAGCGGTGATGACTGGAGGCGAGTTATAACCGAAGAAATTCAGAAGCGCGAGGCTATGATCTCTTTTGCCAGTAATCATTCGGTGAGAGATCCGGGAGTCTGCCTGGATGAGTTGTCCATTGCTGTTTCGATTAAAGGCGCACAGATTCAGTCGGTGCTGTTGGAAAAGAATGTGGATCCGCCGATCAATGTCTCTTTTCGCCAGTATATTGATATGAGTGACTGGAGAGAGTACTGGGGAACGGCGGAATTTAAGAGCTGGTTTGCGCAAAAGATTGAGGAGATCGTAAGATCCATAGACAGCCCTGAGGTCAGAAAGTATTCGGCAGAAATAGTCAGGATCAAAGAACTTTTGGAACCGGAACTGGCTTCGCCCAAAAAAGACGGATTGGGCAGGCAGCTGTACTGCGGCCGCGAATGGCTCAAGAGGATCATCGACGATAAGATAAAATCGGGGACAAGGAATATTTTGCTGGTAGGGTCTCCCGGGTGCGGAAAATCTTCATTTATGGCGCATGAGTTCATAAATAATCAAAATATCGGCGCAATAGTTTTCTGCGAATGGGATAATCCGTCGTCCAATAATATTGATGCTGTTTCCAGAACGATCGCATTTCAGCTGGCTGCAAGAAATCCGGATTACAGGATGCGGCTGCTTGAGGTATTGGAAAAGGAAAAGGCCAACGACTTAAAGAGCGAGAAAAACGCTTTTACAAGATATATCATAGAACCTCTGAGGTATCTGATTGACGGCGACAGGCCATTTACATATATCCTGATCGACGGACTGGACGAGGTGGAGGACAGGTCGTCTGACAGAAGGATGAATAATGAATTGGCGGAGCTGTTGGAGAGTTCGCTGGGGCAGTTTCCCAGATGGATCAGGTTTGTGGTTTCCAGCAGAGCAGACCAGAAGGTTACCAAGCCGCTTAGGAATTTTGATACGGTTACGGTCGATGAGTATACTGCGGATAACGCGGAGGATATCCGACTGTTTTTGGCTGTCAGTCTGGATGGGCTTAGGCCTTCTGCGGCAGAAGCAAAAAGGCTGGAACAGACGTGCAAAGGAAACTTTCTGTACGCGAAATTGATCTGCGATGAGATCAACAGGAACGGATTATCCATAGAGGAGGCATGTACGAAACTGGATTCCATTTCACGAGTGTACTTGCACTATTTTGACAGGGCGTTTAATGGAATCGATATAGAAAAACTGGGTATATACGACGCGCTGTGCGCCATGTGCGTCGCGCGGGAGCCGATTCCGTTTGTGTCGCTCAAAAGAGCGATCGGCTGGAAGGCGCCTCAGTCCAAAAAGTTCCTGAAAGTGATGGGGCCTTACCTGAATATGGATAAGTCGGGCGATGAACCGAGCGGCAATATTGCGCTTTTCCACAAGTCTTTCATCGACTGGCTGCTGAGCGACGAAGCGGAGGAGTATGAGGCTGACACGGATCTGGGGTACGCTGTTATAGCGAGGGCCTGCTATGCCGCTTATAAAAACGGGATAACCAGCATGAATGATTTTGAACTCAAGTACATTGTGCGGTGCGTTGATTATGCAGATGATTCGGCAAAATATGCTGTCCTGGGGGATGTCGGGCTCGCCGGTCTGTTATTTGAAAGGGCACAGGCTGAGAAGGAGAAGCGCAGGTATTCTGAGGCTGTCTCTTTTGCGGAATCGGCGATGAAGATATATGTTGACGTGTGTCATGGGGACGTATCCGGTGACACAAAATGTGTCAGCGGATACGTCCCCGTGACACACGCCCGCGCCGCGACACACGCCCGCGCCGCGACACACGCCCGCGCCGTGACACACGCCCGCGCCGTGACACACGCCCGCGCCGCGACACACGCCCGCGCCGTGACACACGCCCGCGCCGTGACATGCGGCAGAGAGGGTGCGCTGAGCCGGGTCATTGCTTGTTTTCAGGTCATTATGAGCTGTTATGATCTGCAGGTGGAACTTGAAAAAGCAGTGCAGACAGGCAATAAGGCGATTGATTTCATTGAATCGCAACGCGTTATAAGTATTAACGAGTTCGATGTTCTGAAAAATGAGATCGGGCAGCTCTATTTGACGCTGGGATTTGTTTATTCGCGCCTAAATGACTGGAATAGTGCGGATGATTCTTTTAAAAAGGCGTATTGCTATTTTGACGAAGCGGGCGACTGCAGGAACATGCTGCTGGCGGTTGACGGAAGGGCGCTGAATCTGAGACTGGGAAGCAGGCACGCAGAAGCAATCAGTTTGTATGAATCCATTGAGAACGTGATGCCGTATTCGGAGATCAGAAAATTATATCCGGATGTCTACGCAATTCTGCGGATGAATTACGGCTGGTGTTACTATGCGAACGGTCAATATTTTGAAGCAAAAAAGTGGTTTTCGGAGAGTCTGTCACTCATAGAGGGGCACGGGGCAAAAGTTCCGCTCAAGTACGTCGCGCAGATTTATTATTACATGTCGACTATTGAGTCTTCTTTGGCGGATTATGAAAAGGCATCTGAGTTTGTCAGGAAGGCGCTGAGATATGTCCGGATGGTGTACGGCGACGATGCGGTGGAGATTTGCTCCGCGTTGAATCAGGAAGGGTGGATCAATCTCAAGCAAAACCGTTTCAGTCAGGCGAGGGAGAGTTTTGGCAGGGCGTATGAGATCAGGGCCGTCTATTATGGCCTGCAGAATATGTACACGTCCATTTCGCTCAGAAATCTGGCGCGCGTCGGAATCAGCGAGGGGACGAAGGCGTCCTGCGAAGATGCGCTTCAAAAAATAGAATTGGCGTTATCAATCAGAAGGGAACTTTATCGCAATAATCCGAGAAACGGGAATATAGCGATGCTGTATCTGGACAAAGCGGATTGTTATGTGAAGATGGGCGATTATGCGCGGGCGCGGGCGGCGGTGGAGCTTGCCATAGAGATTTATAAAGAGGTGGGGCAGGAAAATGATCTGGCGCGCGCTATTTGGACTCGAGGGGTTATTGAGAAAGAGTCGGGGGAGTTTGAGGCGGCAAAGAGGGATCTTCTGTACGCCAGGGCTGTGATGCTGCCGCGGTATGGAAGTGCGGAGCATCCGTATATTCAGAAGATTGATGGGCTGCTGAGGGAGATATCGTAGGGGGGATACCCTGGAGGTCGGGAGTTAGGTCGGGGGGAAAAATACCCAAAATACCCTAGAGGTCGGAAGGTCGAGATACCCTAAAGGTCGTGCTACCCCGGAGGTCATAAAACGACCTCATAAAACGACCTCATAAAACGACCTCTGGGGTAGCTTACTGTCCCCTTGACACAAAATGTGTCAGTTGATACGTCCCCGTGACACACCCCCAAATGTGTCAGCGGATACGTCCCCGTGACACATCCATGATCAGATCTTTTGGGGGCTGCGCACGGTGAATGCTGGTGGGCTTAAGCTTCAGCCGCTTGCGGCCGTACTCGTCGGCACCGATTTGGGCCAGCGCGTCCAAAGTAATCCAGCCACCGGTCGGTATTACGAGACCTGAAGCGGTATCCGCGTCGATTTCAAGCTCAAAGGACATAAACTGAAGATCGGCCATGCAGCAGATCATGACTACGCGTCCTGCGGACCACGGAGTGGTCCTGGCGGCCGAGTGAGGGTCTTTCGTGTCATTTTCGGCGATTTGGCGCAGCTCGAGGGGATCAGTGAAGCGAAGGGTTTTTCCTTCGTAGTGTTCCGGGAGCTCATACGCGTCGAGCCAGAAGGGCAGGTAGTTGTCCTCTGTGATCGTGATCGGATCATCATCCAGTGAATATGGAAGAAAGCGGTCGAAGGCTCTCTCGTGATAACCCATCGGATCCTGCCGCAGGTATGTGGCGGTCTGATTCATCAGGCGGAAAGGCTGACTGAACCGGGCCAGTTGATTTTTTGACGGGCAGGCACGGAAGGTGACCTGCTGTGAAGCGGCGACCATTTCCTTCATGAGCTGCTTGAAGTTGGCAAAATACAGCGGCAGCGTAGCCCAGTCGATGAAGGTCACGGAAAACGTGACCTTCATGCATTCGGGAAATTTCTCCCGGAGGCCTTGCATCATGGTGTTCATTTCCACGTAGATGCGGTCTGGGCGGATCTTTTCGATACAGCGCCGGCAAAAGACAGCGACATCCTCGTCTCCCTCATAACAGGCGACGGAGGTCCTCCGGCTCGACAGGGCTTGCAGATCGTAGGATTCTTCGCCCTGCTCGAAGCTGAGGATCAAGGTCGTGCCGTACTTGTGAAAATAGTCATTCAGGATGCAGTCCTGTATGTAGTGGGTTTTTCCCGCGTCCAGAAAGCCGTAGACGAGGCGCGTCTCGATGGTGGAGATCTCGACCTCTGGGGTGTCGTGGACCTTTAGGGTGTCGTGGACCTCTGGGGTGTCGTGGACCTTTAGGGTGTCGTGGACCTTTAGGGTGTTACGGACTTCTGGCGGGACTATGTTTTGGCTCATTCGTCGTAGAGGCAGACGAGGCGGCCGCTGACTTCGCCACGGCGGAGTTTCTCGATGCCTTCGCCGATCTCTTCGAATTTGCAGGTGTGGATCTCGGGATCGAGTTCGCCGCTTGTCATGAGCTCGATGCATTCGCGGAGGTCTTTGGTGGTGCTGCCCTGGGAGCCCACAAATGTCAGTTCCTTGAAGATGAGGGAGTAGGTGAAGATTGTGGCGGTGTCGGCGGCCATGCCCACGAGGACGACCTTGCCGTACTGCTTGACAGTGTTGAGGGCGTCTGCGGTGGTCTTGCCAGCGCCGGCGAAGTCGATAATGAGATCAAGGTTCTTATCGGCGAATTCAGTGATGCTGGACTTCACTTCTTTGGCACCGAGGCTGAGCGCGAGCTGCTGGGCGGAGGGCTTTCTGGTCGCGACGTAGACTTCGCAGCCTTTGACGGCAGCGATACGGACGGCAAACTGGCCCAGGCCGCCGACGCCGATGATGCCGACTTTCATGCCGGCCTTGGCGCCGCCGACTGTGCAGACGGCGTGGTAAGAGGTGGCGCCCGCATCAGTTGCAGCGGCTGCCTTTTCAGGAGCGAGTCCGGCGGGGACTTTGACCAGCTGTTCGACGGGGGCGGTCGTCATGGTGCCGTAACCGCCGTCTCTTGTGTAGCCGGGGGTGGTGCCGTCTTTGGCGTAGAGAGGGCAGACTGCGACGATGTCGCCGATTTCATAGCCTTCGACGCCTTCGCCGATCTCGACGATGCGGCCGCAGACTTCGTGGCCCATGATGACCGGTACGTTAAAGCTGCTCATCCAGGATTCGATGTCCAGCGCGGAGACGTCGGAGTGGCAGAGGCCGCCGGCCAGAGTCTTGAGTACCACGTATCCAGGCTTTGCTTTCGGGTCCGGCTTTTCGACGATTTTAAGCGGCTGATGTGTTCCTGTGAATTCCCATCCTTTCATTGTTCTTTTTTCCTTTCTTGTGTGTTGAGACTTGATGGTGTGATTTTTTGGCAGATTCGTACAAATCTGTTTGTTGCAACAAACATCGTAGCATATGTGGGAACTTGTGAGCAATAGTTGGTGGGAAAAGATACCTTGGAGGTCGTTTAGAATAGGTAGTACCCTAGAGGTCGGGCGGTCGTTCTGGGAAGAGATACCCTAGAGGTCGGGCGGGGAGGAAGAGATACCCTGGAGGTCGTGCGGGGAGGAAGGTTTGAGACCTGAGACGGTTCCAGTGACACAATCCATGATATAATTAATGAGCAAGGTACCCTAGAGGTCGGTTTGAGATTAACAAGATACCCTAACAAGATACCCTAGAGGTCGGTTTGAGACCGGGTGACTTCTAGGGTATGAGATACCTTTAGGGTAGGGGACACCTTGGGTGGGGCGCATCTAGGGTAGATGACACCTTTGGGGCAACTCGGAAAGGAACTATAATGGAAAAGCAGTGTTTTGGGAACGAATTTTCAACTACGATTCTGGTCCAGCCGGTTGACGACCATGACCTGGAATTCATTGAGAATGAGGTCAAGCTGATCTCTGAATTGACAAGTTCGGATTTTCGGCTTATTGCACTGAAAGTCAATGACTGGAATAAAGATCTTTCACCTTGGCAGGCGCCTCCGGTGTTTGGGAAGGAAGGTTTTGGAGACGGAGCGACCGGTACGCTGAAGGAAGTCCTAAGTCTCTGCGCAGATAAGAATAAAACGTACTATGTTGGGGGCTATTCACTCGCAGGACTATTTGCGTTGTGGTCAGCTTTTAAGACAGATGTGTTTGCAGGCGCGGCGGCAGCGTCTCCGTCTGTGTGGTTTCCGGGGTTTTTGGAGTATATGCAGTCTGAACGGACCAGATGCAATGCTGTTTACTTGAGCCTTGGAGACAGGGAAGAGAAAACGAAGAATCCGGTCATGGCGAGGGTCGGTGATTGTGTTCGAGAGAGCCAGAAAATATTGTGTGACCAGGGAGTCTCTTGTGTTCTGGAATGGAATAAAGGGAATCATTTTAAGGACGCTGATCTGCGGATGGCGAAAGGATTTGCGTGGCTGCTTAATGGGTAGGGCGATATTTTGACCAGGTGATGGTATAAGATACCCTAAAGGTGTGGCTAGGACCAGAGGTGGTTGCGATACCCTGGAGGTGTGGCTGGGCCGAGGTGTGGCTGGGCCTGGAGGTGGATGTGATACCCTAAAGGTGTGGCTGGGGCCTGGAGGCGGATGTGATACCCTAAAGGTGTGGCTGGGACCCCAGAGGTAGGCCTGAGGCAGAGGTGAGTTTGGGATATGCGGGAAGAAGAAGAAAATCGGAAGCTGTTTGAGGAGATGCCGGTGCCGAAGGCGCTTGCTGCGATGGCGATTCCGACTGTGATTTCGCAGCTGATCGTGCTGATTTATAATATGGCCGATACTTTTTATATCGGGCGCACGAATAATCCATATATGGTTGCCGGTGCAGCATTGATCCTTCCGATCTTTAATGTATGTATTGCGGTGGCGAATATTGCCGGGGCAGGTGGCGGGACGCTGATTGCAAGGCTGCTCGGGGCGGATGAACCGCAAAATGCGCGGCGGGTCGCGTCTTTCAGTGTGTGGTTTTCTGTTTTTTGCGGGCTATTTTTTGCCATTATGACAGCTGTGTTTATGACGCCGCTGTTGATGCTGCTGGGGGCGAGTGAGCAGACGTTTGAGTTTGCCAGGCAGTACTGCACCTGCGTCATAGTGCTTGGCGGGACGCCGACGATCGCGGCGATGACTATGGGGAACCTGCTGCGAAATGTGGGGCTCTCGAAGCAGGCCGGATTTGCGATTTCAATGGGCGGGATCATCAATATTATTCTGGATCCGCTGTTTATGTTTGTGCTGCTGCCGCCCGGGCATGAAATTCTGGGCGCGGGGATTGCTACAGCGCTTTCTAATACTATTACGTGCACTTATTTTGTGATCACTATTTTGCGGCTGCATAGTCCGATCCTGCATTTTTCGCTGCGGGATGGGGCTCCGAGTGCTGCGCATCTGGCGTCTTTTTTCGGAGTAGGGGTGCCGGCTGCGCTGGGGCCGTTTTTGTTCGATCTCGATTATATTGTGCTCGACAGGCTGATGGCAGCGCACAGTGACATCGCGCTCGCTGCGATTGGGATTGTGCTCAAGGTGGAGCGCCTGCCGCTTAATGTGGGGATTGGGCTATGTCTGGGGATGATGCCGCTTGCTGCTTACAATTATTCGGCCGGGAATATGCCGCGTATGCAGGCGGTGCTTCGTACGACGCGCACGGCGGGTATTGCGATTAGTATTGGGAGTATTGTGCTCTATGAGATATTTGCGCCGTTCCTGATCAGAATTTTCATTGGGGATCCGGCGACTGTAGCGCTGGGGACGGATTTTCTGCGGATTCGTGCGCTTGCTACGATTATGATGTTTTTGAGTTTTATTTATGTGCATTATTTTCAGGCGCTGGGGCAGGGGCGGACGGCTCTGTTCCTTGTTGTTATGCGGTGGCTGATGATCAATATTCCGATGCTGTTTTTGATGGATCGACTTTTTGGCATGTATGGGCTGGCGTGGTCACAGCTTGTGAGTGATGTTATTGTTGCGTTTCTATCCTGGGTGATTTACAGGGGGGCGATGCGGAGGATTAATAGGGAGCGGGGGAGTGCGGGGAGTGCGATACCCTAGAGGTCGGGGGGAGCCTGCACCAGGCGGAGGCACCCCAGAGGTCGAGGGGAGCCCAGGGGGGGAGGTACCCTAGAGGTCGGGCGGGGGAGATACCCTAGAGGTCGAGGGGAGCCTGCACCAGCCGGAGACACCCCAGAGGTCGGGCGGAGCCTGCAACAGGCGGAGGCACCCCGGAGGTCGAGGGGAGTCTACTTTTATAAAGCAAAGAGACTTCAGCAATTTAAGAAAAGGCGGGAAATAAGAAATGGAGTTAAAAGTATTACAGTATCCATTGACAGTTTGTAAGGTGAAGTCGACTTCTCAGATTGATTTTTCGAAGGAATTTTATTTTGTTGGAAGGACTGATGAGGAAATATCGCTGGTATGTATTACAGAGGATACTCCGGAGGAAACGGTTGCGAGGGAGGATGGCTGGCGAGGCTTTCGAATTCAAGGAGTTCTGGACTTTTCGCTGATCGGGATCCTGTCAAAAATATCTGCGATTCTGGCAGAGAGTAAAATCGGGATTTTTGCGGTGTCGACTTTTAATACGGACTATATTTTTGTAAAAGATGAGGAGTTTGAGAAGGCATTGCGTGTATTGGCGCAAGGCGGGTATGTGATTGTGAAATGATGGGTTTCAGGAAGCGAAGTACCCTGGAGGTCGGTGGAGTCCGGCGAGGGAGATACCCTGAAGGTCGGTCGGAACCCGGCGAGGGAGGTACCCTGGAGGTCGGTGGAGTCCGGCGAGGGAGATACCCTAGAGGTCAGAAGACGGAAGGAGAAATAGGGATGTTTGAAAAGATGAAGTGGACGAGGGAGCCGAAAGATTATGTGATTGGGGAAGACCGAATTGAGATCACTACTTTGCCGCATACTGATCTTTGGCAAAGAACTTATTATCATTTCAGAAATGATAATGCTCCCGTGCTGCAGATGGAAACGGAGGATAAATTCTTTTCGTTTGTGGTAAAAACGGATTTTTCAGGGAGCCATCATCGATTTGACCAATGTGGAATCGTTATGTATTTGGATTCGGAGAACTGGCTGAAGGGGTCAGTTGAGTATGAAAATGAATCGTTTCAGCATCTTGGATCTGTGGTGACAAATCATGGTTATTCAGATTGGGCGACTACGGCGATTTCTTTTGATGTGCGGGTGATGTGGTATCGGTTTAGCAGGAGAGAGGATGATTACTGTATTGAGTGTTCTCAGGACGGGGTGAATTTTACGCAGATGCGAGTTTGCCATATGTGGGAGGGCGCCGGCAAGATCAGGTTCGGGATTTATGCTTGTAGTCCGGAGGATTCGAGTTTCACAGCTGTGTTTACGGATATGAAGATTACGGAGTGTGCCTGGAAGGCGCATGATGGGCAGAAGCCGGATGAAGAGTAGAGGTGCGTGCTTTTTTGACTCTTATTATCTGATTATCTGAGTTCTTTGTGATTTTATCTGAAGGTAATTTTTCTTGGACCGCTTTTTAGATATTGATATCGGGGGAAAACGATTCTTTGGGGCTGCGCAGGATTTATTACCCTGGGCGGTGGGACGATACTGCACTGGGAAAGATACTACCCTGAACGCTATTACGCTGGGTACTACAACCTTGAAGGTGGGCGGTAATCCAGTGATCCATTACCCTCAGTGATTCGTTACCCTGATTCGTTACCCTGGAGGTGTAGAGGTGATTTAATACCCTAGAGGTGTGGAGGAGCGCTGAAGGGGTACCTATACCCACTACCCTGGAGGTATGTATTACTACCCACTACCCTAGAGGTATGTGTTACCCCAGAGGTATGTTTTGAGGAGCATTTTTATGAGCAGGAAGGCCGGAATGACAATTGAACAAGCCATAAGCTATTATGAGGAGCTGGCTTTTAAGGCCCGAAGGCATGGTATGTGTGAGGAGTCTAAAAGGCTTGGTAAAAAGTGTCAGATTCTTCGGGATAAGCTCACGGAACGAAAGCTGAAGACTGTTGAGGGGCGTCGGGATTTTGCACAGGCCTTTGAAAGGTTAGGGGACATCTCGCTGGATCAGAGGCAGTATAAAAGAGCCGGCAAGTATTATAAAAAGAGTTTTGAAATCAGAAGTACTCTTGTAAAAGAGGTAAAGTCTGCCGAGATCCGTCATGAGCTATATGTCAGCTGCAACAAGTTGGCGAACTTGGCAAATAGGGAAAATGATAGTGTAAAAAGGACTGAGTATTTAAGAAAGATGTTGGAAATCAGCCGTTTGCAAAAGATGGCGAGGGGGGCAATACAGGATTTAATTGAGTATCAGTATTGCTGCTATATTTTGGGAAAAATGTATATGAGCGATCAGTCAACCTATGAAGAAGGAAAGAGGTTGATTCATACAGCGATCAGAATAAGCCGGCAGAAACCGAATGCTCAGCTAAGGAAGCAGGCTGCAGAGGCTAGGGGCTGGTTAAGAATGTGCGACGGCGAGGCACCGAACGATTATGAGCGGAGGGGGAAGAAGGCGAGAGAACATGGCATGTTGGAAGAGGCCCAAAGTTACTATAGGAAGGGGCTGGAAAGCAGGTTGAGAAACGCAGACAGGGATGCCAATTACGGTGAGTTGCGTGAGATTGATGAAGATTATAGTATTTTGGGGGATATTGCCGTAGAACTTGAAGAAAGGAACGGAGGGCCGCGTTCCTCCAGGGACTATTGAGGGGCGTTTAGAGACCTTTAGGGTGTTTTGTGACCTTTAGGGTGATTTGGGTGATTTAAACTAAGGTGAGCCGTAGTGAACTATATTTTTGATAATCCATGGCTGCGTCATATTGATGAGAGCGTAATGAGGTGGGTTCAGAGGAATTGCAGAAATCGCATTACGAATTTCCTCATGATTGTTATGACTCATTTAGGGGGAGGCATAATTTGGTGTGCGTGGGCGGGATGGCTCTGCGGGCATCCGGAGACAAGAAAGCTGGGAGTGTGCTGCTTTGTGTCGTTTGGAATAGCGTGGATTGTATCGTCACAGATTCTGAAGAGGATTTTTGGACGTCCCAGAGCTTATGATGCGATGGAAGATGTGGTGCCGCTAATTGCGCGCCCTAAGGATCTGGCATTTCCGTCTACGCATGCAGCAGATGCTTTTTCAGTTGCTGTTATTCTTATGCTCACGAGGCCGTCAGCGGAAGGAGCAGCGGCGATGGCGCTCGCTTTTTTGACAGCGTATTCCAGGATTCATGTAGGGGTGCATTATCTTACGGATGTGATCGGAGGTGCTGTGTTTGGAGCCCTATGCGCGATTATGTGCTGGTTGGGATACATCTACCTTTGAGGTATTGGGGGGGGAGTGGGGGACCTCTAAGGTGTCGGCGACCTGGGCCTGGATACCTCTAGGGTATGTGAGACCTCTAGGGTAGGGTATATGCGGGATACCTCTAGGGTATATGAGACCTTGGGGGATGGGGATACCT
>Ga0256404_1007685_pt1 | contig 16820 bp, 10 predicted proteins | sample RumenRJG_01DNA_FD_185990 | JGI IMG/M metagenome (GOLD analysis project Ga0256404, IMG submission 185990) | Bovine rumen microbial communities from Lethbridge, Alberta, Canada - RJG_01 | ecosystem: Host-associated > Mammals > Digestive system > Stomach > Rumen | place: Canada: Alberta | collected...
ATGATCACGGCGGGCGGCGCGCTGTTCGCTGCGTTCCCGCACGCCTATGCGACGATGTTCTCCGCGTTTTACATCGCGCTGTTCCTCATGCTGTTCGCGCTCATCCTGCGCGGCGCCGGTCTCGAAATGCGGGGCAAGGACGACAGCCGTCTCTGGCGTCGTGGCTTTGACTGGGCCATCGGCATTGGCAGCGCCTTGCCGGCCATCCTCTGGGGCGTCGCCGTCACGAATCTTCTCGCCGGCATCCCCATCGGCAGCGACATGGTCTATCGCGGCACGTTCACGACGCTCCTCACGCCTTACACGCTGTTCGGCGGGCTCGCGTTTTTCCTCGTCTTCCTCTATCACGGCATGGCGTTCCTGCGTATGCGCGTCGATGACGAGCGCATGACGAATGACATCATGTTCGCGCAGCGTTTCGTCGGCACGCTCGCCGCGTTCGCTTTCGTCATCTGCGCCGTGCTGACGCTCAAGGAGACCGATATGCTCGCAAGCATCCCCGCCGTCCTCGCACTCGTGCTCGCGGCGGTGACGTTCCTGCTCGGCTGCGCGTTCTCCGGCACGGGCGCTGTCCGCAAATCCTTCGCCATGACGAGCGCAGCTGTCGCGCTGACGACGATCGCGTTCTTCCTCGCGCTCTTCCCGCGCATCATGGTCTCGACGATGGGCACGGGCAATGACATCACGATCTACAACGCGGCCTCGACGCCGTACACGCTCCAGATCATGACAATTGCGGCCGGCATCCTCGTGCCGATCGTGCTCTGTTATCAGGCGTGGTCGTACTACATCTTCCGCAAACGCGTGACGCGCGAAGACATCTGAAACCTATGAACATTTCCTCGTTCGTGCGCCAGACGCTCATAACAAACCGCAAAGCGCTTGCCGCCCTCGCGCTGCTGAAAGCCGCCGCTGGCGGTCTCATCGTCCTCGGCGCGTCCTGCACGGCGCACATCCTCGCGACCGTCATCGGCGGTTCGTTCTCCATGGAAAAAGCAGTCCCCTTCTTTACGGGACTGCTTTTTGTCGTGCTCGGGAAATCTCTATTAACGATTCCAGCGCGACGTGTGCAAAACCTTTGGATGCTTGAGACGGAGGAACGCATTCGCCGGCAGGTGCATACATCCCTGCTCGCCCGTTCCCCTCTGGCGCTCGTCCCCGAGACGGGCGGAGAGCTCCAAGGCCTCGCTTGCGAAAGCGTACGACGACTTGACAGCGCGTTCGACATAGTGCTGCCCGCGTTCATCAACCTCGCCGTGCTCTTGCCGCTCTACCTCCTCGTGTTCGCAGCAACCGACGCATGGACAGCACTGCTCTCGTTCATCACGCTCCCCATCGCGCCATTCCTGCTCTATCTCATCGGCCTTGTCACGAAAGAACAAAGTGCGAAAGAATATCGCGCCATGATGCGCATGGGAAAGACCTTCGCCGAGCTCTTGCGTGCGATTCCCATGATGAAATTATTTTGTCGTGAACGCGAAGGACGTGCGCGCGTCGCCACGGCAAGCGACCGCTTCCGCACCGCCGCGTTACATGTATTACGCACAGCCTTTGTCTCGTCGTTTGCGCTCGAGCTCATCACGACACTCTCCATCGCCCTCATCGCCGTCAGCCTCGGCCTGCGTCTCGTCGCCGATCAGATGGCGTTCGAACCCGCGTTCTTCGTCCTCCTGCTCGCGCCAGAATTCTACGCGCCGCTCGCCGCTGGAGGCACAGCGTTTCATGCTTGCATGGAAGCGGGCGAAGCACTGAAACGCATCTTAAGTTTCATAGACGACATGTCACAGGAACGTTCCACAACAGCGCCAGATCGTAACAATCATACGGTCGCGCTTACATTCAGCAACGTCACATGTGCTTATCCTGGCCGCACAGCGCCTGCAGTTCACAATCTGACATTCTCCGTGCCACGCGGTCAAATCACAGCACTCAAAGGCACGAGCGGCGCAGGGAAATCGACGGTCTTCGCGCTCGCGCTCGGCTTCTTGACGCCAACGGAAGGTTCTATCGAATTCGCTTCACCATGTTCACAGGAATCCCTGAACGAGCCTGCTACCCACACCTCTGATGCTGTCCACGCATCTGATTCTCACCATGCCTCTGAGAACGATAACGACGCAGTTTCCTCCATCGCCTATGTCCCGCAAGAGTCGCACATCTTCCAAGGCACGCTGCGCGAAAATCTCTCGCTTGGCCGTTCCGCTTCCGATCATACGTTAATGCGAGCACTCGAAGCTGCTGGCCTTCGTTCCTTATTCGAACGCCTGCCGGGCGGCCTCAACACACAACTTGGCGACGGCAGCCGTTTGCTCAGCAACGGCGAACGCAAACGCCTCGGCCTCGCAAGAGCGCTCGTTATCCCTACGGAACTTTATTTGTTTGATGAAGTTACGGCGGGACTCGACGAAGAGAATGAACGCACGGTGCTTCGGACAATTCAGAAGCTACGGAACGCATCGTGGCGGCCTGGTATCCTGATAGCCTCGCATCGCAAGACGACGCTTGATATTGCGGACAATGTTATAACGATTGATGGTGGAACAGTCATTCGTTCTCCTCAGCCTTCCCCTCAGGGGAAAGGGGACCGCGAAGCGGTGGAAGGGGTCCCCTGTACGCAAAAACAATTCGTACACATGAACTCCCGCGGGTGCGAACAAGAAAGCGGTGTTTCGCAACCTGCGCGCACCGGCGACCTCGCCAGCCCTACAACTCCATCTGCCCTGCAAGCGACCCTCTCCACCGCTGACGCGGTCCCCCTCTCTCTGAGGGAGAGGCTGCCCAAATCGTGCGCGGCACCGCCCCCCATATCATTCCTTCTGGATACGGCGAATCGATGGAGAGCAACGTTCCTACGCCTGCTCCGCCTCCTCCCCCTCCAATCCACCCTCCTCGCCCTGCTCTCCGCCCTCCTCGCTGACGCGTCCGCTGTCCTCCTGCTCGGCGCATCCGCGTGGCTCATCGCGACAGCGGCCTACCATCCGCATCTCTATATGCTCGCCGTCGCCATCACGGGCGTACGTGCCTCTGGCATCGGGCGAGCTCTCTTCCGCTATCTCGACCGCTACCTCTCGCATCGTGCCGTCTTCACGCTGCTCACGCGCCTGCGGCTCGCCGTCTACGATCTCACCTGCGCCCGCCTGCCCGAGCGCCGGCCCGGGCCACCTTCTGGGACGTTTTCGCAGATGGTGACAACAGGCATCGATGAACTTCGCGATTTTTACCTGCGCGCGCTCTTTCCGCTTGTGCGGATCATCGTGATCGTGATCATCACGACCATGATGGTACGCCAAGAAAACGAAGCGCTTACCATCATCCCTATGCTCTGCGCCCTGCTGCTCGCAGCTTTGGCCTACCTTTCGCATGACGACAAGAACGAAGACACGGCGGAAGCTCGCTATCGCAGCACGTTGCTCGACGTATGGGACGGACGTTCAGAGATTTCGGCATTTGCAGCGCGGCCCTGGTTCATCGAACGATTGAACCATCATGCAAAAAACATCACAACAACGCGTCAGGTCACGCTCCGACGGGAAGCCATCACCGACGTCATCGCGGAAGCTGTACCGTCGCTGGCGTGGATTCTCATGTTCCTCGTGCTGACCAGCCACTTAACGACCGCACCGACGCAAGCAGACGCCGTGCATCTCGTGGTTGTCGTGATGGTTCTGCAGACGCTGATGGTATTCGTGATACCATTAACAGATATCCTGAGAAATATACGTATTGCAATCACTACTTTCGATCTATTAGCGGAAACTTCCGATATACAGAAGGCTCTCCCTCTGGGAGATAAGCAGGCTCTTGGCGCTTTAGCGCCTAGAGGTCGCTTATGCCGCTTGCCGCTGCTGTCGAGTGTCAGCGAGACTGAGAGGGTACTTCGAAGACGTAGCCTGCCAGCTACCACAACAATCTCTTCAGAAAGTGTCTCCGTCGTACCCTCTCCGCCCCTTCGGGGCACCTCTCCCACAGGGAGAGGCTTAGTGACCGATCCCTCTGTTTTGTCCGCAACGTCCGTATCCTTTTCCTATGCCACAACTTCACCGCTTCTCGCAAACCTCTCCTTCTCCCTCCGTCCTTCCGAAAAGCTCCTCCTGCTCGGCGAGAGCGGCGCGGGGAAGACGACGATATTTCACCTTTTGACGCGGCTCTGGGAACCGGATGCGGGATGTTTTAAGCTTTCGGGACGCCCTTATAACGAGTGCACCATCCACGATGTCCGGAGCGCTTTCGCTGCCGCGACGCAAGCAGGCTATGTGTTCTCCGGCTCGATCCGCGAGAATTTCGATCGCTTGCTGCCGGACAGAACAAACGAACTGCGCAGACGCGCCCTCTCGATTGCTTGCTGTGACGAATTCATCGAAGCCTTGCCGCAAGGCACAGGCACGCCGCTCGGCGAAAATGGTGCGCAGCTGTCCGGTGGCCAGCGTCAACGCCTGCTCGTCGCCCTCGCCGTTGGTGCGCTGCTTGCTGACCCGCAGAAAATCCTTCTGCTCGATGAACCCACGACAGGACTCGACCAGAGAACCGCACAACAACTCCTGCAAAATCTCATGGACGCATTCCCATTACAAGCGATGGTTTTAATTCTTCACGACCGCGAACTCGCTGCACGCATTCTCGCTCGCAACGACACACGCGTCATCACACTTCCCAAAAGCTCCCCCTGAGGCTGCTGAAAAGTGCCAAATTGAAGCGTGTGGCAAACGCTGCGGCAAATCATCCGCAGTTGTAGAGGAAGTCTCAAAAAATTCGCATAAAGCAAAAGAGACCGCTGCACATCTGCAGTGATCTCTTTTGCTAGCCGCGAAGGCTCACGTTTTATGCTTTCAAACTGCCGCCATTCGTCGCGATGACGTCTTTGTACCAGTAGAACGACTTCTTGCGGTAGCGCGCGAGCGTGCCGCTGCCGTCGTTGTTGCGGTCGACGTAGATGAAGCCATAGCGCTTCTTCATCTCGGCGGTCGAGGCGCTGACGAGGTCGATGCAGCCCCACGTCGTGTAGCCCAAGACCGGCACGCCGTCGGCGATCGCCTCGCCGACCTGGACGAGGTGGTCGTTCAGGTACTCGATGCGGTAGTCATCGTTGACCGTCTTGCCGCCCTTGCCGTCATCGACGAGCTCGTCGTTCGTGCCGAGGCCGTTTTCGACGATGAAGAGCGGCTTCTGCCAACGATTGTAGAAACGGTTCAGCACGAAGCGGATGCCCTGCGGGTCGATCTGCCAGCCCCAGGGCGAAGCCTTGAGATACGGATTCGCGACGCCCGGGACGATGTTGCCCTCGCCCGCCTGCTTGTCCGGATCCGCCGAGATGCATGAGCTCATGTAGTAGCTGAAGGAAATGAAATCGACCGTGTTCTCTTTCAGCAGCTTCAATTCCTCAGGTGTCGTTTTGATGGTAATGCCGTGCTCGCGGAAATAGCGCTTCATGTAGCCCGGATAGACGCCACGGGCGTGCATATCGCCGAAGAAATCATTCGCGTTGTTCGCATGCATCGTCGCAATGGCATCCGCAGGATTCGGCGTCAAAGGATAGAACGGAATGGCGATGACCATGCAGCCGACTTTTGCGTCCGGCATCATCTCGTGCGCGATCTTCGTCGCGAGCGCCGAAGCAACGAGCTCGTTGTGGCACGCCTGGAAGAGATCGGACTTGTCGAGCTCGGCAAGCGGCGTCAGGATGCCGCCCGACATCAGCGGCGCATGGAGCACGCTGTTGATCTCGTTGAACGTCAGCCAATATTTGACTTTCTTGCCGTAGCGCGCGAAGATCGTGCGCACATATTTTTCGTAAAAACCGATGAGGTCATGGTTCACCCAGCCGTTGTACTTCTTCGCGAGGTGCAGCGGCGTCTCGTAATGCGAGATCGTCACGAGCGGCTCGATGCCGTACTTGTGGCACTCGTCAAAGAGGTCATCGTAGAACTGCAAGCCCTTCTCGTTCGGCTCACCATCGTCGCCATTCGGGAAAATGCGGCTCCAGGCGATGCTCGTGCGGAAGACCTTGAAGCCCATTTCCGCAAACAATTTGATGTCCTCTTTGTAGCGGTGATAAAAATCGATGGCGACGAGCTTCAAGTTGTCCGGCGTCGGCTCCGCCGTCGGCGCGCCCTTGATGCCGTGCGGCATGATGTCCTGGATGTCAAGGCCTTTGCCGTCTTCATTGTACGCGCCTTCGCACTGGTTCGCAGCGACCGCACCGCCCCACAGGAAGTTTTCTGGGAATTTCATGTTGTGTGTCCTCCTCGTTTTTTATGCAACGACTGTAATGAGATTCTCTTTTTCCTGAATGCTGCCGGCTTCTGTCGGGACGACGTCGAGGTAGCTCGCCGTGTTCGTCACGAGCACGGGCGTCACGACGGGATAGCCTGCCTCTTTGATCTTTTCAGGCTCGAACTCGATGAGGAGCTGGCCTTTCTTGACCTTGTCTCCCTGATTCACATGCGCCTTGAAATATTTGCCTTCGAGCTTCACCGTGTCCATGCCGATGTGGATGAGGATCTCCGCGCCTTTGTCCGTGATGAGGCCGATGGCGTGGCCCGTCGGGAAGAGCGTCGTGACCGTCGCATCGGCCGGCGCGACGACACGGCCTTCCGACGGTTCGATGGCGATGCCTTTGCCGAGGATGCCGGCGGCAAACGCTTCATCCGGGACGTTTTCGAGCGGGACAACCTTACCCGCGACCGGGGCGACGAGGATTTCGCGCTGGACGAATTTCGTCTCTTCGTCCGTCGTCGTGACGGCAAGCGCCGGCTCCTCTTTTTTCTCATCATGATAAATCGGAAACGTCATGACGAAACCGGCGATGAACGAGACGGCCGAAGCAATCATACCGTTGTACATGCCGGCGAGGTTGCCCGTCGCCGGATCAATGAAGCACGGATAGCCGAAGATGCCGATGCCGCCGAAAACGTAGAGACGAACATCAAAGAACGCGATGACCGCGCCGCCGATGGCAGCGCCGATGCAGGAAATGGCGAAGTATTTTTTGCGCGGGAGCGTGACGCCGTAGATGGCCGGCTCCGTGACGCCGAAGATGCCGGAGATGAACGCAGGAATGGAAAGGGAACGGAGGCTCTGGTCTTTCGTGCGCAGGAGGATGGCGAGCACGACGCCGATCTGGGCGAACGAAGCGCCGAAATACGTGACGACGAGCGGGTCATAGCCATAGACCGTGATATTATTCAGCATGACCGGCACGAGGCCCCAATGCAGGCCGAACATGACGAAGACCTGCCAGAACGCACCGATGAAGAGTCCGGAGAGCACGGGGCTGAGGCTGTAGATGGCCATGGCTGCCGCGCCGACGAGCTTGCCGGCCCACACCGCGACCGGGCCGACGACCATGAGCGTCAGCGGGATGACGACGAGCAGCGTGCAGAACGGCACGAGGAAGCCTTTGACGACCGTCGGGATGACGCGTGCAAAGAAATGCTCGACTTTCGCGCCGAAATAGACGGCGACGACGGCCGGGATGACGCTCGACGCGTAGTTCATGAGGAGCACCGGGATGCCGAGGAACTCCGTGTGAACGGGCGACTCGAACGGCGTGCCGGCGAACATCGTGTACAGCGGCTCGCCGCCCATGAGCTGCGCGAGGCTCGGATAGACGAGCGCCGCGCCGACCGTCATGGCTGCAAACGGATTCATCTTGAACTTCTTGCCCGCCGTATACGCGAGCATGATGGGCAGGAAGTAGAAGAAAGCATCGCCGACGACGTTCAGCATCGCGGCCGTGCCGCCCTGCGGATCCGTGATGTCGACGGCATTGAGGAGCGCGAGGAGGCCCTTGATCATGCCGGCGGCCGCGAGCACGCCGAGCACGGGCTGGAAGACGCTGGAGATCAGGTCGATGAAGCGGTCGAGGAGGCTCATGTCCTTCTCCGCCGCATCGTCTTCCTCCGCGCCGCCGCCCGCGACGCCGCTCACGCCCTGCGACGCGAGGATCTCGTCATAGACATCGCCGACGGCGTTGCCGATGACGACCTGATACTGGCCGCCGCTCTGGATGACCGTCACGACGCCGTCATGTGCCTTCAGCGCATCCGTCTGCGCCTTGCCCTCGTCTTTCAGCTTGAAACGCAGGCGCGTGATGCAATGCGCCAGCGAAATGACGTTTTCCTTGCCGCCGACGAGCTTCACGATGTCCGCCGCGAGCTGTTCATACTTTCTCATGAGTGTTTCCCTCCAAAAAATATAAATGATCTGGAGGTTTGGCCAGCCACGCGAAAAGGTTTCACATGCTGTCACCATCCATGCCGCATTTGCGGCAAAAAAATAAGCGTGGATACAACCGTCCGCACGAATCCCGAAAAGGTACATGCTGAAGGTTTGGCCAACTCAATGTAACCATCCCGCTTATTTCTTAGTTTAGTGTTTTACGCCTTGTTTGTCAAGCAATTTTTTCATCAGAAGAAGAATTCTGCCTGGAAGCGATAGAGATCGTTCTTCGCGCCCGTGTCGATGTCGCGCGCCCACTGGTAGAAGGTATTGAGCTTGATGTTCTTCGCCGGGACGTAGTCAACGCCGAGGCGGAAGAAGCGCTCGTTCAGCCCGCACCAGTCCGTGACGGTCGGCCACGACAGCGCCGGCTCGTAGCGGTAATCCGCTACGATGTCGTACGTGCCGGGGTTCTGCAGCTGTGCTTCCTTGTACTGGAGCTGGAGCCAGCGGCCCGGCTGCTTCGTCTTCGTGCCGGCTTCCGGATTCGTGGCGTCGCGCTTCGCGTTGCTCGCGATCATGCCGGCGCGCAGATCCCAATTCTTGTCGAACTTGTGGTGTGCATGCGCGTAATAGTAGAACACGCGATGCTGATCGTCGGCCTGATAGCGGCTCTGCATCGGCGAACTCCACGACGTGCCGAAGTTGATGTCGTTTTTCGCGTCGAACGGGTAGAAGAAGCGCAGGCTCGTGACTTTTTCCTTGTTGCGCGTGCCGCCCATCATGTCGTCCCAGAGATCCATCTGACCGGCCGTGAAATACGTCTTGAAGTCTTTCTTCCCCTGCGTGAGCTGGACGCCAGAGAAATCGCAATCGATGTCCATGCCCCAGCCGAACGGGTTCCACTCGTTCCACTTGCCGAACTTCACGTCGAGGCCGAGCTGCGGCAGCGTGCCCGTGATGAAAGGATCCACGATGATGCCCGTCTCGTTTTCGGTCGGATGCGCTTTTTCGAAATCGTCAAAGCCGCTCAGCGTGTTGCGGTACGTGATGTTCGTATGCGCTTTCCAATCTTTGTTGATCTTGTACGCCGTGTCGACTTCGATGTTGATCATGTTCGCGCGCGTCGAACGCGATTCGCCGTTGCCGTCTTTCTTGTCCGTCAGGTAATGATCATTGCGGACGCGGACGTAGCCGCCGATGTCGAGACGATCAGCGAGGTCTGCCGCCTTCTTGAGGCCGGCGCGCTCTTCCTTCGTGAAGCCGTCGCCGTTCTCCGCAGTTTGCAATTTGCCCTCGTCAAGCGTGTCGAGACGGTTCAGCAAAGCGAGCTTCTTGATGTCGTAATAATACGCCTCTTTGAGCTTTTCCGCCGCTGCGCGCTGCGCGTCCGTCATCGCGCTTTCGTTTGCTGCTGCCTGCTCGACGATCATCGCCATCTCCAGGCGGCTGAGAACGCGCCCCTCGGGAATCGCCATCTCGTATTCCGGCACGACGCCGGCCGCGATGAGCTCATTCGCCGCTGCGTACGACCAATCGCCCGCCGGCACTTCCGCAAGAAAGCCATTCGTTGCCGCTTCCGCTGGCGTCATGCCGCCCATGAGCATCGCCGCGATGCCCATCGAGAGAACCATTTTTCTGTACGTGTTCCACTTTTTCAATTGTCTTACCTCCAAAATTTGAATGAATTGATTCGAAATCTTGAAGGTTTGGCCAACCACGCATCTGTGCGTGTTGTCACCATCCAAATGCCTTGATTTCTTTTTCCCTATCCTATCGTTTCCGGTCTCCCCGCCGTCCGACGATCCGCCTCCTTGAAAAAACATTGTTACACGCTCGCGCTTTGTTTCAGCACCTTCGCGACATGAATCGTCAGGTAGAAACGCTCGTCGTCATTCACGTGATAGCCGTATTTCTTTTCGACGAACGCCGCCACCTTCTCGACGCAGGCGTGCGCGAGCTTGTACTTCGCTGCAATCATCGCCGCCATGTCCGCATCGATTTCCTCGCCCGCATGCTGCGTGTCACTAAACATCCGCTTCGCGAAGAATTTCAGGTGCGTGACGAAGCGGTAGTAAGCGAGCGAATCCTTGTCGTACTCGATGCTCCCCGCGAGTCGCACGATGTTCGTGATCTCGGCGATGAGCTCGACGATGCGCTCGGCCATCGGCTCGCGCGCCGGCGACTGCGCGTCGATGAGATGCATGGCGATGAAACCAGCCTCGTCTTCCGGGAGCGTAACGTTAAAACGCTTCGAGAGATACGCGATGGCCTTTTCTGCAATCCCGTATTCTTTCGGATAAAAACGCTTCGTCTCCCACAGCATCATGTTACGGAGGGGGAGGTTCTTCCGGATGCGGTGAATCGCCATGTGGATGTGATCGGTCAGCGAAATGTAGATGCTGTCATCGAACGTCACGCCGAGCTCCTGCTGCGCGCTCTCGATGATGGCGTTCGACGCATCCATATAGTCGGGGTTCAGCCCCGCGACGAGCTCTTTGAAATGATTGAGCATCTTGGGGTCGCTGAGGCGGTAGACCTTGTCAACGCTCGCATCGTCCACGCGGCTGCCGTTCTTCTTGCCGAACGCGAGCCCGCGCCCCATCGCGACGACCTCGCGCCCCTCGCTGTCATGTGTGACGATGACATTGTTGTTCAAGATTTTTTCGATGATCATGTTTGATCCCCCACATAAAAAGGCGCGCGCAAGGGAACTCCCTCACGCGCGCCTCAATCTCTCACACGCTGATTCCCTCGAAAAATCGTTTTTATCAATCTCTCGAAGGTTTGGCCAACTGAATGTCACCATCCAAGCGAAAAGCTGTTCATGCTCAACTGTGACTGATTATATATCGGTGTGGATTACTTGTCAAGAAAAATTAAATGCCGTCAAGCGCCGTCAAGCGTTCACGCTTCCGCGAGGAAGGCCATGTAGCCTTTCTTCGTCTCGTAGACGTCGATCTTGCTCGTCGCTTCCCACGGTGCGTGCATGGAGAGGACGCCGACGCCGCTGTCGATGACTTGCATGCCGTAGAGGCTCATGATGTAGGCGATCGTGCCGCCGCCGCCAAGATCCACTTTGCCGAGCTCCGCAAGCTGGTAGTGGACGTCGTGCTTGTCCATCATGGCGCGGATCTCTCCGAGGTATTCGGCGTTCGCGTCGTTCGAGCCGGACTTGCCGCGCGCGCCCGTGAATTTGTTGAAGACCATGCCTTTGCCAAGGTAGGCGACGTTCTTCTTGTCGTACGCGCTCGCATACAGCGCATCGTAGGCACTCGAGACATCGGACGAGAGCATCTTTGAGTGCGCGAGGCAGCGGCGGAGCTTCAGGTCGCTGTAGTCGCCGCACGCATTCATGAGCTCGGCGACGATGTTCTCAAAGAAATGCGACTGCATGCCCGTCGCGCCGACGCTGCCGATCTCTTCCTTGTCGACGAGCAGGCAGCACGCGGTCTTCTTGCGCGGCGCGTCCGCATCGAGCATCGCGCGCAGGCTCGTGTAGGCGCAGACGCGGTCGTCCTGGCCGTAGGCGAGGATCATGCTGCGGTCGAGGCCGAGCTCGCGCGCACGGCCTGCCGGCACGAGCACGAGCTCCGCCGACCGGAAGTCTGCTTCTTCGATGTCGTATTTGTCTTTCAAAAGTTTTAACACGCCCGCCTTGACGGATTCCTTTTCATCGTCTTTGAGCGGATAGTTGCCGACGAGGATGTCGAGGTCCTCGCCCTCGATGACTTTCGTGCCGGCTTTTTTCATCTGCTCTTGCGAGAGATGAATGAGGAGGTCCGTCACGCAGAACACGGGGTCGCCCGGCTCTTCGCCGATGTTGACGTCAATGACTTTGCCGTCCTTCTTCGCGACGACGCCATGCATCGCGAGCGGCAGCGTGACCCACTGGTATTTCTTGATGCCGCCATAGTAATGCGTGTCGAGGTACGCGAGGCCGCCGTCTTCGTAGAGCGGGTTCATCTTCACATCGAGGCGGCACGTGTCGATGTGCGCGCCGAGGATGACGAGGCCTTTCTCGAGAGGCTCCGTGCCGACGTGGAACAGCACGACGGATTTCTTCATGTTGACGGCATAGACCTTATCGCCCGGCTGGATCGTCTCACCCTTCTTGATAAAATCTTGGAGGTCGCGATATCCCGCCGCCTCAGCCTGCCGCACGGCCTCCGCCGCGCTCTCACGTTCCGTCTTGCAGTTCGAGAGGAACTCGATGTAGCCCTGGTTGAGCTCTTCGAGTTCCTTCCGCTCCTTCTTGCCATAGCCGCTCCAAATGGACGGCTTTGCGTCTTTGTCTTTCTTCGACATGATGATCCTTCCTTTCCGTGTCACACGTGTCACTCAATTTCAGAACTTTCATATAGAGCTTTTTACCTAAAAACCGTGTCCTAAAAGGGGTCTATGTAGCGTGTGACACGTGTGACACGCTCTCATATTGATCTTGTAAGACACGAACCAAAGCCTCCCCCTCTGGGGGAGGTGCCGAGCGAATGCGAGGCAGAGAGGGTCACGCGGTTTCGCGATTCACGATTCTATCGAAAGGATAGAGAATCGGCATAGGCCGCTACCCTCTCCGACCCCTTCGGGGCCACCTCCCCCAAAGGGGGAGGCGCAGGAACATGTCCATTTCATGCATGGTAATCAAAATATTCTTCAAGGATTGCAAGGAAATCTTCCCTTGTCGTCGCTTTGTTGAACTTGTCGCGGAGCTGTGCCCCATGGACGATGCCGCGGGTGTACCACGTCGCGTGCTTGCGCATTTCTCTGGGGCCGACGTAGTCGCCTTTGTACTTCAAGAGCAAATCGAGGTGACGCACGATGACGGCGGCGCGCTCGTGCATCGTGGGCCCTGGCAAGCGCTCGCCTGTGCGCAGGTAATGCGTGAACTGACGGAAAATCCATGGATTCCCCTGTGCGGCGCGGCCGATCATGACAGCTTCGCAGCCTGTGACCTCCCGGATGCGGTCGAGGTCGTCATACGTCCGCACGTCGCCATTCGCGATGACGGGGATCTTGACGGCGCGGCGTACTTCCGCAATTTTTGTCCAATCCGCATGGCCGGCATAGAATTGCTCGCGCGTGCGGCCATGCACGGCAATGGCATCGACGCCCGCCGCCTCCGCACGTTTTGCCAGTTCCACGACATTGATGTGCTCCGCGTCCCAGCCAATGCGCATCTTGACCGTGAACGGCATCTTGACCGCTTTTCGAATCGCTGTAAGAATCGCTGTCGCGCGCGCGGCGTCGCGCATGAGCGCCGAGCCTTCGCCGTTCTTCACGACTTTCGGCGCGGGACAGCCCATGTTGAAATCGAGGATGTCTGCCGTGCCGAGCGCTTCGACGTAGGCGGCCGCCTCGGCTGCCATCTCCGGCGTCGCGGCAAAGATCTGCATCGCAAGCGGGCGTTCCTCTTTTTCCGACTGGAGCATGGCAAGCGTGTGTTCATTGCGGAAGTGAATACCTTGGCTCGACACCATCTCGGCGTAGCAGAGCGGGCAGCCCATGTCATGTGCGATGATGCGGTAGGCCGTGTCCGTCACGCCTGCCATCGGCGCGAGGAAGACGGGCGCGTCAAAGGTGAAAGGGCCGAGCTTCATACTTGCTTGCCCTCGGCCCGTTCGGCTGCCTGCTCCAGACGCGCATTGCGCTCGCGATGCTTTTCCTCGTTGCGCTCGTAGAGCACCTGCAGTCCCGAGAGCGTCAGGAAGTGGTCGATCTTGTCAATCGTGCGCGATTCCTTCGCAATCATGCGGGCAAAGCCGCCCGTCGCGATGACTTTCATGGGCTTGCCGTACTCTTCCTTGATGCGGCGCACGATGCCGTCGATCTGGCCGACGTAGCCATAGACGATGCCGGCCTGCATGCCCTGGATCGTGTTGCGGCAGATGATCTTCGGCGTCGGCACGAGCTCGATGCGCGGCAGCTGCGCGGCGCGCGAAAACAGCGCGTCCGACGACGTGCCGATGCCCGGTGCGATGACGCCGCCGAGGAAATCGCCATTCGTGTCCACGACGTCGAATGTCGTCGCCGTGCCGATGTCGATGACGATGAGCGGCCCACCATACGCCTCATAGGCGCCGACGACATTCACGATGCGGTCAGCACCGATGGCGCGCGGGTTTTCATAATTCAAGCGGATGCCCGTCTTGATGCCGGGGCCGACGATGAGCGGCTTGATGTGGAAATAGCGCTCGCACATCTTGATCATCGGCACGACGAGCGGCGGCACGACGGATGAAATGATGATGGCGTCGATGTCCGTCATGGCGATGCCCTGATACGCGAAGAGATTGTTGATGAGCATGCCGTACTCGTCGCCCGTCTTCTGCCGGTCCGTCGAAATGCGCCAATGCTTCAAGAGCTTCTTGCCCTCGTACGTGCCGAGCACGATGTTGCTGTTGCCGATATCGAATACTAAAAGCACAGGTGTTCCTCCCGATGTCGTTTGCTGTCCTCGTGGTGTCGAACGTCACGTCTTACCGCTTGCCCTTCCAGCCTTTCGGACGGATGGACACGTCGCCTGCCAGCACGCGGCGGCGGCCGGCGGCCGTGTCGACGAGCAGCGCGCCCGTGTCGTCGATGTCGAGGGCACGTCCTTCGAACGTCTCGCCCGGTGCCAGCACGCTCACGTCCTGCCCGAGCGTCACGGAAAGCGCGCGCCACGCATCGAACATCGGCGCAAAACCGTCTTTTTGCACAGCAATATAGAGCGTTTCCATTTCATGCAAAATCGCAGCCAAGAGCTGCCGACGGTCGACCGTGTGCCCCGCGAGGATTGAGAGCGACGTCGCCGTGTCCTGGATGTCGGGCGAAAATTCGTCCGCTGCGATGTTGACATTGATGCCGATGCCGATGACGATGTAATGGATGCGCTCCATCTCGGCGCTCATCTCCGTCAGGATGCCGACGAGCTTCTTGCCGCCCGCAAGGATGTCATTTGGCCATTTGATGCCGACATCGAGACCAAGGCTGCGGATGGCGCGTGCGACGGCGACAGCGGCGAGGAGCGTGCACTTCGGCGCTTCCTGCGGCAGGAATGAGGTTGGTCGCAAAATCACGGAAAACAGCACGCCTTCGCCTTTCGGGCAGAACCAGCCACGCGACAGGCGGCCGTGCCCCGTGCCCTGGAACTCCGTGACGACGACCGTGCCGTCGGGCGCGCCCGCATTTGCCGCCGCCTTCCCATCTTCATTCGTCGAGCGTGTCTCCTCGTGATAAAGGATATTCGTGCCGAAGAGCGAGCCTTCGAGCAGCGGCGCGAGTTCCTCCGGCGTCAGCACGTCCGGCGCGCCCTTCAGCGCGTAGCCGCTGTGCGCTTGGCTCACGATGTCGTAGCCGGCGCGCCGCAGCTCCTTGATGTGCTTCCACACGGCCGTCCGCGTCACGCCGAGCTTGTCTGCGATCTCCTCGCCCGAGATATACGTATCGCCTGCCGTTTTCAACAGGTCCAAGATTTCTTTCCGCAAAAGCGCGTCCCCCTTGCAGCATGTTTTCTCTATGACATGATACCACAAGACGGCCGCTTTTGCATAAAAAAAGAACCCGCAGAAATGGCGAACTGCAGGTTCTTTTATCTGAAGATGAGGTCTCGCACGGCCGAGACCTTGATCATCTCAGAAGCGTATGGAATTTTTGAGCAACGATTATTTGCTCATGGCTTCCTGCACGGAGACAGCGACCGCGACGGTCATGCCGACCATCGGGTTGTTGCCCGCGCCGATGAGGCCCATCATGTCGACGTGTGCCGGCACGGACGAGGAGCCTGCGAACTGCGCATCGCTGTGCATGCGGCCCATCGTGTCCGTCATGCCGTACGAAGCAGGGCCTGCGGCCATGTTGTCCGGATGGAGCGTACGGCCCGTGCCGCCGCCCGATGCGACCGAGAAGTACTTCTTGCCCTTCTCGATGCATTCCTTCTTGTACGTGCCCGCGACCGGATGCTGGAAGCGCGTCGGGTTCGTGGAGTTGCCCGTGATGGAGATGTCGACATCCTCGAGGTGCATGATGGCCACGCCTTCGGGGACGGAGTCCGCGCCATAGCACTTGACTTTGGAGCGCTCGCCATCGCTGTAAGCGATCTCTTCGACGACGTTGACCTTGTTCGCCTTGTAGTCATAGTCTGTCACGACATACGTGAAACCGTTGATGCGGCTGATGATCTGCGCAGCGTCTTTGCCGAGGCCGTTCAGGATGACGCGGAGCGGGTTCTTGCGGACCTTGTTCGCCGTCATCGCGATGCCGATGGCGCCTTCTGCTGCGGCAAAAGACTCATGGCCAGCGAGGAACGCGAAGCAGCCAGCTTTTTCATCGAGCAGCATGGCGCCGAGGTTGCCGTGGCCGAGGCCGACTTTGCGATGGTCGGCAACGGAGCCCGGCACGCAGAACGCCTGCAGGCCTTCGCCGATGGCTTTTGCCGCATCGACGGCTTTCGTGCAGCCCTTCTTGATGGCGATGGCAGCGCCGAGCGTGTACGCCCATTTTGCGTTCTCGAATGCGATCGGCTGGAGGTCTTCGACCGTCTTGTACGGATCGATGCCTTTGTCCTGGCAGATCGTGCGGGCTTCTTCGATATTCGCGATCCCATATTTCTTGCAGACTTCGTTGATCTTGTCAATGCGGCGCTCATAGCCTTCGAATAATGACATGGATTTCATTCCTTTCGA
>Ga0256404_1007686_pt1 | contig 16819 bp, 10 predicted proteins | sample RumenRJG_01DNA_FD_185990 | JGI IMG/M metagenome (GOLD analysis project Ga0256404, IMG submission 185990) | Bovine rumen microbial communities from Lethbridge, Alberta, Canada - RJG_01 | ecosystem: Host-associated > Mammals > Digestive system > Stomach > Rumen | place: Canada: Alberta | collected...
CCTTTTTAATTTCAGAGTCATTTCAGGGCCTCTCCCCCAAAGTCTCCCCCAAACTCAACACGCTTTCTCCCCCAAAGTCTCCCCCAAGGTTTTGGGCTTCTCCCCCAACCTTTTTGGAGAGCCCTTTCATTTACGTGCTTATTTACCTTCTTCTTCGTGGTTGATGCGAACATGCATACGCCGGAACATTACTTCCTGCGCCTTTTCTTCCAGCGTATCATCCAGAGGCTCCAGATCCACGCTGCCGTAATTTCTCCTGAGTGCCCGCCGCAGCACAGCATCCGCAATTCTCGGGTTCTTCGGCAGCAGCGGCCCGTGCATGTAGGTCGCAAGCACCTGATCATTCACAAAGCCTTCCGTGCCGCCTTCGAAGGTATTGCCATGTCCCTTCAATACTCTGGCAAAGACCGTATCAACATTGCGTGTCTGTCCGCCATGGTTCTCAAACCCGACCGCCGGAAATGTCTCACCATCGATGCTCGCCTCCACCGCAATATTGCCGATGCAGCGATGACTGCGATCACTCGCCTCCGTGTAGTAGTCAAAAAAATGCAGCCCCTCATCCAGATGCCCGTCCTGATCCTTGTAATAGGCACCAAACAGCTGATACCCGCCACAGATCAAAAGAAATGCCGATCCGCTGTCATAGGCTTCCCTGATCGCATCCCTGCGCTTGAGCAGATCATTTTTAATCAGACTTTGTTCATGATCCGCGCCCCCGCCGAGAAAGAACAGATCATAGTCCGCCGGCGTGCGTTTCTCATCGATCGTACAGGTATCCACTGTCACATCAATGCCACGCTTGGCGGCCCTTGTCTTAAGCACCTGAATATTGCCCTTGTCCCCATACAGGTCCATCAGATCGTGGTACATCCACAGAATTTTCAGTTTCACTGCCGATGCCCCCTTTCCTGCTTTGCCAGCAGGTGCCGCGTCGGATGCAGCGCCGTATAGGTCGCCATAATAAAGCTTTCCATCCGCTGATCATCCAGCCACTCCACAGCCTTCTCTGCATCTTCGATAACCAGAATCCGATCCTCCAGGTCCTCGTATTTCAGCCGCAGCGCCATATCATAGGCCCTTAGACCCGAACATACAATCGTCTGCACCAGCGGATCCTTCAGCCTCTCAAAATGCGCATCCCAGATCCAGCTCACATCATGGCCGTCCTGATCATTGTCATTCAGAAAGATGCATATATTCTTCTTCATCGGCTGCGCAATGATGTATTTCATGACCTCATTTGCTCCGGTCGGATTCTTGATCAGATTGATTACACACGGGCGCGACAGATGGAACTGCTCATTGCGGCCCTCCTTGAGATGGTAGGTCGAGAACACTTCCGACGCACATCTGCCATCAATGCCAAGGCTCGAAAGCAGACACAGCACCGCACAGCAGTTATAGATTCCATAGATCGTGTTGACAAAGGAATGGTAGGTCCTTCCATTCACATCAAAGGTACCGTGCATGAAGTCGACATTCCTTCCAAGAACCTCCGGCTGAATCTCACCGAAATGATCCTTCGGACAATGGAAACGGCCAATGTGCGAATACTGATAGTAGTCATAGACCAGCCGGCTGCCGCAGCGCGGGCAGAACTTTCCCTCGCCTGCCTCATCCGTAATCGTCCGCGACTCCAGATACCGGTCCACCGAATAATAATGAACCTTCGCATAAGGCGCATGATCCGCCAGACGCACGACATTGGGATCGTCACCGTTGAGAATCAGATCCCCATGGAAGTTCTCAAGAACCGAGATGATCTTGCGGATGATTGTCTCCATCTCTCCCGCCCGATCCAGCTGGTCACGGAAAAAATTCGTCACCACAAGATGCGTCGGATGAAGATTGGCAAACTGGCGGAACAGCGTCAGCTCATCCACCTCAATCACTGCCGCATCCGCCTTGATGTAGTAATTCTCATCACTTCCCGATGCCAGCAGGGTCGCAATTCCGACATTGAGGTTATCACCCCGGTGATTGTTAAGCACCGTCTTCCCTGCCGCCCTGAGGCTTTCCGCAATCAGGTTGCTTGTCGTCGTCTTGCCATTGGTACCGGTGACCAGAACTACCGTCTCAGGCATATGAAAACGTCCGATGAAATCCGGATCCATCTTCAGCGCCAGCTCACCGGGCAAGGAACCGCCGCGCCCGTATTTTGAAAGGATCTGATGCGCCTTCTGCACCAGAAACAGCTTCGGATCGCTCATTTCATCTCCCGCGGTTTATAGAACTGCCGATTGTCAAGTGCAAAGACCCGCTGCGACCAGCTGCCCGGCTTCACGCCATCCAGCACCTGCTTCAGCGTATTCATGCGCGCATCCATGTTATCGATGAGAAACAGAGCCTCCGCTTCCGGAATCTCCGGCATCATCGGCGAACCGAACTCGAGCTTGCCATGATGCGAAAGGATCATATGCCTCAGAAGAATCGCCTCTTCACTGTTCTGCAGCCCCTTTTCTTCCGCCACCTCCATCAGCCAGCCATGACCGATGGAAATGTGTCCGATCAGCTTTCCTTCCTCGGTATATTCCGAAGAAACAAGGCCGCCAAGTTCCGCCGTCTTGCCCAGATCATGCAGAAGGACGCCCGCAAGCAGAAGATCCCGGTTCAATTGCGGATAGAGACCTGCAACCTCTTCGGCAATCTTTGCCATCCCGAGTGTATGTTCCGCCAGACCTCCGCGGTAGTTGTGATGGATCCGGCTCGCAGCGGGATATTCATAGAACGCATCCCCGACCCTGTCCAGCATTCCCTGAACCAGCGTACGGATATTGGCATTGCTGAAGGAAGAAATATATCCGGCCACCTGTTTCTTCTGTTCCTCTGTGCTCATCCGCGAACTGCGGATAAACGCTGAAAGATCAATGCTCGACTGATCAATATCAACCACTTCCGATACACGCATCTGCAGATTATGGTTGTATTCCAGAACTTCACCGGAAATCTGTTCCACATGCCCCGCAACAACGGCCGCCGCCTTGTCTCCGGTCGCATCCCAGAAACGGCCTTCAATCGTTCCGCTCGCATCCTGCAGCTGCAGAATCAGATAAGGAGAACCCTTTGTCGTCACACCTTTCACACTGCTTTTAATCAGCAGATTCTGGCAGATCCGATCATGCTCCTTGAAATCTTTGACATCAGGCATCTCAGTCACTCCATTTCATTTCATCTAAAATCACATAAATATCTTCGGTATCAAATCCCTGCGCAGCACAATAACGGAACACCGTATTGCGCAGCTGCGTCGACTTGTATTTCTTCTCGTACCGTTTCTTGGCCTTGGCGGCACATTTGCGCAGCGCATCGAGTTCCGCACTCTCATCGAGACCGAAATCCATCTGCCCGATTACCTGCGTGATCGTATCACTGTCGTAGCCGCGCGTCATCAGCTTCTGCCGCAGCATTTCCTTCTTATGGCGCACCGAAACACCGGTAATGGAATCCGAAATCCGCTCCGCACTGCGCATCGCATTTTCAACCTCGCGATCCGGTTCCCTGGCCAAAGCCTTCTGGATCAAATCATCGGAAATGCCACGCTTATGAAGCTCATACTCAATCCGCCTGTGTCCCAGCAGGCGTGCCCGCATCGAAGTAACAGACTCGAGGCAGTAGCGCTCATCGTCAAGATAGCCTTTTCCCTTAAGATGGGACACAATCGCATCAATCTCTTCTGCGGAGCACTTCGTATTGTTCTTCAGCCAGTCTCTGACCTCCTGAATCGAACGATCCTTGACCGCAATCCGCTGCATGCACCGCTGATAGGCAAGCACAGCCTCCTGTTTCTTCTGGTAGGCCAGCATGAAGCGGGCACTGATCCGGCCGCCCTTGCGCAGTCCTGCCTCCGCATAATCCTCCAGCGTCAGATACAGCGTCTCATCTTTCTTGTTTTTGAGATCCGAAAGCGTCAGCTTGACGATATCATCCTTGACTGCGACATCAGCGATCTTGACCATCGTCTCATAGTTATCGATCGCTTCCTGGTAAACGGCAAGCGCCTTTTCACAGAACACCTGTGCACTCAACGGCTGCACCTGCGCAAGGCAGTTCTTCTTCAGCGAAGAAAGCGTATCCGCATCGATCGCAGCAAACCGCTTCAGGCACGCCGCAAGGTCCTCTTCCGTCTCAAAGTACCAGCCCGTCTTTCCTTCCACCACAATGTCCTTGAGCACCTCATCTGTACGTGCCAGCAACGGAAGACCGCTGGCCATCGCCTCAATAAAGGTCATACCCTGCGTTTCGGAGCGTGACGCCGAAACAAAAGCATCACTTGCCCGATAGTAATCCGGAACCTCAACAGCAGGTTTCGGACCAAGGAACGTAATCTTACCGGAGGCACCAAGCTGTCCGGCAAGATCTTTCAGTTTCTCCAGATCCGGTCCCCCGCCGATCACCATCAGGTGCACCGGAACGCCGCTGTCAGCTGCCATCGCAAAACCGCGGACAACAAGATCCAGTGATTTTTCCTCCGCAATGCGTCCGACATAGACGATGAGTTTCTCATCTCCGTAAACATTGACCTCGTTACGGATGGCCGCTGTCTTCTCTTTGTCTTCTTTGGCCGGATCAAACCGGTCCAGTTCCAGTCCCGTCGGAACGACATGAATATTCGTCGAAACATGATAGCGTTCCAGCAGCTGTTCTGTCTTGATGCTGGGTGCGATGACCTCAACCGACGCATTTGCATACAGCTTGGTCAGATAGGCAACCGCCTGCTTTGCCTTCTCATCAAACGCCTCACTGTGCAGAAGATTGGCATAATGCGTATAGTCCTCATACATCGTGTGATAGGTAATGACAATCGGAATTCCGAACTGCTGCGCACACATGCGTGCAAAAAAGCCGACACCGAACTCGGTCTGTGCATGAATCACATCGAGATGCAGACGGCCGATCTCTTCCAGCGCATTGAGATGCAGAGGTGTCGTTGCCACATAGCCATAGAGCTGCTTCAGCTTAATGCCGGCAAGACGCAGCACCGTATGGTCCTCGTTCCACTGAGCAGCGCCAACACCTTTGCGCGGCGCAATGACATAGGCTTCGTGTCCCTGCCTGCGAAGCTCACGAAAAAGAATATTTGTACTGTTGGCTACGCCGTTAAGATCCGGTAGATAAGTATCTGTAAACAAGCCGATGCGCATAAAAAAATCTCCCGAAATACTGGCTTTATTATACGTTGAAACGACTCCATCCTCAACCGGACCACCGCCCGGGGGAGCCATGCAAAAAGGAGACACATCCATTGGGACATGTCTCCTTTTGTTCATGCGTTCAGAAGATTCTGCAGATTACTGCTCGTTCTGCATCTTGACCTTGGCAACAAGCTTGTTGTAGCGGGTCTGTGCATCGGAGAGTGTCTTTGCAAACATTTCCTTCGCAACTTCTTCACCCTTCAGCTTCGGCAGGTTGAAGTAACGTGCCTCACTCATCAGGAAGTCGTTGAACTTGCTCCAGTCAGGTTCCTTGGAATCAATCGTCAGAGGCTTCTCGTTACGCGGATCATAACGGTAGAGTACCGTGTAGCCGCAGGCAACAGCATCCTTCTCAACGATCGGGCTCTTCACCAGACCACCCTTAATGCCATGCTCCAGGCAAGGGCTGTAGGCAAGGATGATCGACGGACCATTGTAGGACTCCGCTTCCTTCATTGCCTTGATCGCCTGCATCTGGTTTGCACCCAGGGAGATCGAAGCTACATAAACCGTGCCGTACTCCATGAAGATCTGGCCGATATCCTTCTTGGCCGTAGCCTTGCCGCCGGCAGCGAACTTGGCAATTGCGCTAGCCTGCGTCGACTTGGAAGCCTGGCCGCCGGTGTTGGAATATGTTTCCGTATCCAGAACCAGAACATTGACGTTCAGGTTGTTGGCCATGACATGATCCAGTCCGCCGTAGCCGATATCGTAAGCCCAGCCATCGCCGCCAATGATCCAGCAGCTCTTGCCGACCAGGTCGCGCTCCATCTCGAGCAGAGTCTTGACAGCCTCATTCTTGGATGCCTTGACATCCGCAACCAGCTGATCCTTGATTGCTCTCTGCTTCTCACGATCATCGTTGGCAGCAATGTATGCCTCGAAGTCAGCCTTCAGAGCCGGCTCAACAGCATCCATGTTGTCTTCCATGATCTTCAGGATCTTGGCTTCCTTGAAGCTCTGAGCAACAGCCATACCGAAGCCGTACTCAGCGTTGTCTTCGAACAGGGAGTTAGCCCATGCAACACCCTCGTGGTTCTCATCCGTAGCAAACGGTGTCGAAGGAATTGCGGAGCAGTAAATCATCGAGCAGCCTGTTGCATTGGCAACCAGCATATCCTTGCCGAACAGCTGCGAAGCAAGACGATAGTACGGAGCTTCACCGCAGCCCGGGCAGCAGCCGGAAACTTCGAAGTACGGACGCATCAGAGATACGCCGCTCTCCGTGTTCGGATTGCCATACTGCGGCTTGTAAGTCGTCTTCTTGTACAGATAATCCGCAACCGGCTCTTCCTTGGTCATATCGTTGATATCAGCAGCCGACAGAGCCTTCGTCGGGCAGACCGTAATGCAGACGCCGCAGCCGACGCAGTTCATCGGAGAAACCTGAATACGGAACTTCAGACCGTCTGCCTTAGCCGTCTTATAAGCAGGAGAAGGATCCTTGACCGCAAAGTCAACCCCGTTCTCTGCCGCAATCTTCTGAGCTTCTGCAAGCTCTTCCGGCGTCATCAGGAACGAACGGATCGTGGAATGCGGGCATGCGAAGCCGCACTTACCGCACTCAATGCACTTGTCCGCATCCCAGGTCGGAACCTGAGCAGCGACGTTTCTCTTCTCACGGAATGCAACATCCTCCGGGATCGAACCGTCAATGACATCCGGCTTCATGAATTCGGAAACCGGCATATCCTCACCCTCGAGAGCGTTGATCCGCTGAACGAAGTCATCGTAATGCGCATCGCCCGTCTTCTCATAGAGCGGAGCCGATACATCAAGATCAGCCCATTCCGGCTTCACTTCAACCTTGACCAGTCCGTCAGCGCCCTTCTCAATTGCAGCGATGTTGGCGTTAACGACATCATCACCTTTACGTGCATAGGTATGGCGGGCGGAATCTTCCATCAGAGCCAGCGACTTGCTGAACGGCATGATCTGCTCATTGAGCTTAAAGAAGGCCGACTGCAGAATCGTGTTGGTATGACGGCCCATGCCGGTCTCAATTGCAAGCTTCGTAGCGTTGATGATGTAGAAGTTTGCATGCTTCTTGGCAAGACCTGCCAGCATGCGGTTCGGGAAATGCTTCTCAACCTCATCCGCGGAGAACGTCGTGTTCAGCAGGAATGTACCACCCTCCTTGAGCTGACGTACCATGTCGAACTTGTAGCAGTAGGAATCCAGCGAGCAGGAAATGAAGTCAGCGGACTTGATGTAGTACGGAGAATGAATCGGGCTCTTGCCGAAGCGCAGATGCGAACGGGTAACGCCGCCTGCCTTCTTGGAGTCGTACTGGAAATATGCCTGCGAATACAGATCCGTGTTGTTGCCGATGATCTTAACCGTCGACTTGTTTGCACCGACCGTACCATCGGAACCAAGGCCGTAGAACAGGCAGGACGTATAGTCGCTGTCAATCTTGACCGGAACCGGATCGATGGACAGATGCGTCACATCATCATGAATGCCGACCGTGAACTCTTCCTTCGGATCATCCTTCTTCAGTTCTTCGAAGACGCCGTTGACATCTGCCGGCTCAAAGTTCTTGCTGGACAAACCATAACGGCCGCCGATGATCGTCAGATCCTTGTGATGATGCAGAGCATCCACAACATCAAGATACAGAGGCTCACGTGCACCGATTTCCTTCGTACGGTCAAGAACAGCGATCTTCTTGACGGAAGCCGGCAGAACAGCCTCGAGGTACTTCACCGAGAACGGACGATACAGATAAACCTTGATTACGCCGACCTTCTCGCCCTTTGCATTCAGAGCGTGAACAGTCTCGCTGATCGTATCGGTTGCCGAGCCCATCGCGATGATGACACGATCCGCATCCGGAGCACCATCATAAACAAACGGTGCATAGTTGCGGCCCGTATGCTCGCTGACAGCCTTCATATACTTGGCAACGATTTCCGGAATCGCAGCCCAGTGCTCATTCTGAGCTTCACGAGCCTGGAAGAAGATATCATCGTTTTCATTGCCGCCGCGGACAATCGGATTCGTATGCGGGTTCATTGCATGGGCACGGAATGCCTCAAGCTTGTCCATCGGGAGCAGCGACTTCATGAAGTCATAGTCCATGACCTCGATCTTGTCGATCTCATGCGACGTACGGAAACCATCAAAGAAATGGATAACCGGAACCGAACCGTCAATGGCAACCAGATGCGCAACACCGGCCAGGTCCATACAGTCCTGAACCGACTGCGAGCACATCATGACTGCACCCGTCTGACGGCAGGCATAAATATCACTATGATCGCCAAAGATGCTCAGCGTATGCGTCGCCAGTGAACGTGCCGCAACGTGCACGACAATCGGCAGCATCTCGCCAGCCCACTTGTAGATATTCGGGATCATCAGTAACAGACCCTGCGAAGCGGTAAACGTTGCCGCAAGAGCGCCGCCCTGGGCTGCGCCATGAACGGCACCGGCAGCACCGCCCTCAGCCTGCATTTCTACAACCTTCACCTTGTCTCCGAAAACGTTCGTGCGGCCTGCTGTGGACCAAGCATCGATGTTTTCAGCCATCGGTGAAGACGGCGTGATCGGGTAAATGCCGGCAACTTCCGTAAACGCATAAGCGGAAGAGGCAGTTGCGGTATTACCGTCCATCGCCTGGAAAACCTTTTTGTTCTCTGACATATGTCCTCCTGTTTACTACGCCCATTATTATAAACCGATTTACTTTATCCGCGCAGGTTTTTGCGCATTTCCTTTGTATCTGAAACTTAAATCACATAAAAAGAAAACGGCATTTCTGCCGTCACTTTGCATTGTTCATGGACCGCATCACCTGTTTGATCTGTGCCTCGGAAGGTTTGCGTCCCATGCTCATGAACATTGCCCGGATCATCTTCTCGTTGACCGGCGGATTTTCCTTCAGTTCCTTTTCGAACTTTCTCCTTGTAAAAATAAATCCCAGAAGTGCACCGACCGCGCCTCCCAGAACAAACCATCCCAATGATGACCAGAATGCTGACATAACTATCCTCCTTAAGTTAACTGCTCGCTTGCTTTATTTTACCTGCACCCCTGCGCCGTTTCAATCAGGAACTGGCGGCCGCAGACACACAACCGGAAGAAAAAAGCGTTCTATCCGAACCTGTCGGAAAGAACGCTCACAGTTTCAACAGCCAGAAGGTGATATGTTCCCTCTTATGTAGAGGTGGGTTCCCTTGGTCGGCCTTTAGGATTCCTGCCCGCAGCAGGCGTTCAACACCAGCGTCTCCAGTCTTGGATCCCGAATATCAAAATGTAGGAAAAATATTAGTTCCTCCTGGCAACACAATACTAACACAGACACCTTTCCACGCAAGACTTGACAATCTCCCTGGAATGATTTCTGCTCTATTACTGCTTGTCCTTCTTGGAAATCTCGATGCCGAGAATCTGCAGCTGCTTGGGATCAACCGTATTGGGAGCCTCATCCATCAGCGACAGCGACGAATTCGTCGTCGGGAAGGCAACCACATCACGGATATTGTCCGTACCGGCCAGTACCATGGTCAGACGCTCCAGACCGATGCCGACGCCTCCATGAGGCGGAGCACCGTACTTGAAGGCCTCCAGGAAGAAGCCGAACTTCTCCTTCGCCTGCTCCATCGTCAGACCAATGGCCTCAAACACCTTCTCCTGCAGATCCTGATCGTGAATACGGATCGAACCCGACAGCAGCTCATAGCCGTTCAGCACCAGATCATATGCCCGCGACGAAACATGTTCCGGATCCGAGAACAGCTTGTCCACATCCTCCGCCTTCGGTGCCGTGAACGGATGATGCGCCGCAACCCAGCGCTGATCCTCTTCACTCCACTCAAACATCGGGAATTCCGTCACCCACAGGAACTTGTAGCCCGCATCCTTCGGGATCAGATTCAGCTCATGGCCCAGACGCACACGCAACGCACCAAGCGCCGTCTCTGTTACCCGCTCTTTGTCCGCAATGACAAGCACCAGATCATCTGCGTGCAGGTCAAGACGTCTGGAAACCGCAGCCTTCTCTTCATCGCCCAGCGGCTTGGCGATCGAGCCGGACAGCGTACCATCCGAACCGACCTTCAGATAGGCAAGCGCATGGGCCTCAAAGCCATGCTTCACGAATTCCTGCAGCTCATCCAGTCCCTTGCGGCTGTACTTATCCGCGGCATGCTCAAACTTCAATGCGCCGATCATGCCGCGGGGATCATTCGCCGTGTTTTTGAACACCGTGAACGAAGAATCCCTGAACAGATCCGTCAGATCCTGGATCTCATTGCCGAAGCGAAGATCCGGCTTATCGGAACCGAAGCGCTTCATGCACTCACGCCACGGGATCCGGATGAAATGATCCTCCAGCTCAACACCCTTCACATCATGGAAGATGTTGTGCATCAGATGCTCAACCACACCGAACACATCATCCTCATCGACGAAGCTCATCTCAATGTCGATCTGCGTAAACTCCGGCTGACGGTCTGCACGCAGATCCTCATCACGGAAGCACCGCGCAATCTGAAAATACCGTTCCATGCCGGCAATCATCAGCAGCTGCTTGTAGATCTGCGGCGACTGAGGAAGAGCCCAGAAACGACCGTTGTAAATCCGCGAAGGAACCAGATAGTCACGCGCACCCTCCGGTGTCGAACGGGCAAGAATCGGTGTCTCCACCTCGACAAAGCCCTCTTCATCCAGCGTATGACGTACGCTCATGCAGATCTGATGCCGCAACATCAGATTCTTCTGCAGAATAGGACGGCGCAGATCGAGATACCGGTACTTCAGACGGATATCCTCATTGGCATCCGTATCATCGCTGATGACAAACGGTGTTGTCTCTGCACGGTTGATGATTTCAACCTTCTCCGCATGAACTTCGATGGCACCGGTTGCCATCTTCGGGTTGGCATCCTGACGCTTCTGCACCGTGCCCCAGACATGCAGAATATATTCGTTGCGCACATCCTTGACGGCATCCGCCAGTGTCTCGTCAAAGACAACCTGCACGATGCCCGAACGATCGCGCAGATCCATGAATACCAGAGAACCGAGATTGCGCCGGCGGGCAACCCAGCCGACAATGACTACCTTCTTTCCGGCATCGCTTTCGCGCAGATCCCCATTGTGCGCTGTTCTTTCCATGCTCATAAAGCTTCCTCCTTCATCTTCTTCACAGCATCCGCAAGATCCTCGATCCTGACGGTCTGCTGATCCTTTGTGCCTGCCTTCTTGATCACCGCATTGCCTGCTTTGGCCTCATCCTCACCGATGATGACGATTGCCCCGGCACCAGAGCGATCGGCGCTCTTGAACTGCGCCTTCATCGAACGCGGCAGAAGATTTGCTTCTACGATCAGACCCCGAGAGCGCAGCAGCTCTGCACAATGCAGCGCTTCCTTCTGCACATTGCCAAGGGACATAACGTACACATCTGCAGCCGGATCGCCAGGGAACGGATAACCCTCATCCTTAGCGAGCATGAGCAGACGCTCCATGCCGATCGCAAAGCCCATGCCGCTTAACTGCGGTCCGCCGAAGTACTCCACCAGATGGTCGTAGCGGCCGCCCGCAAAGATCGTTGACTGAGCGCCGGCATCCTCCCGGGTACTCTTGACCTCGAACACCGTGTGCGTGTAATAGTCAAGCCCGCGCACCAGACGATCATCGATCTCATACGGAATGTTGAGCGCATCCAGCGCTGCCAGTACCTGGGCAAAGTAATCCTTCGACTCCTCATTTAGATAGTCGCCAAGACGCGGCGCATCGAGAAGAACCTGCTTGCCCGCATCTTCCTTGCAGTCAAGAATCCGCAGCGGATTCTGTTCCAGACGCCGGTGGCAGTCTCCGCACAGCTCATCGATATGCGGCGCAAAGTATTCCTTCAGTGCCTGACGATAGGCGGATCTGGAGGCGTCATCGCCCAGTGTATTGATGCACACCTTGACCGACCGGATACCGAGAGACTTGACAATATCAATGCCAAGGGCAATCGTCTCCGCATCCAGAGCCGGACTCTTGGCGCCGATGTTTTCAACGCCGAACTGCGTAAACTGCCGCTGGCGGCCCTTCTGCGGACGCTCGTGGCGGAACATCGGTCCCATGTAGTAGAACCGTGCAGGCAGTTCCATCGTCCCGTACAGCTTGTGCTGATCAAAGGCACGGATGACACCGGCCGTTCCTTCCGGGCGCAGTGTATATTCCTTCTCATCGCCGAAGGAATACATTTCCTTGTTGACCATGTCGCTGGAATCATTCTGACGGGCAAAGACATTGGTTGCCTCAAAGTACGGTGTCCGGATCTCCCGGTAGCGATAGAGCCGGCAGATTTCACGGATCTTCTGCTCAGCTGTGTGCCAGGGGCCGATCTCGTCGGGAAGAATGTCGTACGTGCCCCGCGGGGTCTGATAGTTCATGCTGAATCTCCTCTCTAAATAAAAAGCAGGCATCCATACAAGGACGCCTGCGCGTGGTACCACCTTTGTTTGCAAATGCAGTTTCTGCATTTACCGCTTGGATGACGGTAACGTCGTCGGCGGACCGGTTAAGGCCGTTCTCCAAAGTGTCTATCAACTGTGATCCTGTATGCTTGCACCGGACGCATACTCTCTGGAAGGCTTCGCAGAAGCTCCTCTTCTTCTAAGAACATCCTGATTATATCCGATTTTTGAGGCTTGGCAACGATCAATGCGCCTCCCGTTCCACGCTGATGACACCCTCCACCTTGCGGATATTGGCGATCGCCTGGGTCAGCTGCGCAAGATCGTGAACCTGAATTGTCAGCCGGACCGTGGAAAGCAGCTTCTCCTGGTTCACGTTCGCCCGAACATTGACCATTGGGGCACGCGACTGGGAAACGGAGGTCACAATATCCGTCAGAAGGAAGCTGCGATCATGGGCAAGAATGCGAAGCGTCGAATCATAGAGACGGTTGGCATCTTCCTCTTCCCATTCAACGTTGATCAGACGTGCATCCTGTCCCTTGACGTTGGGGCAGTCTGCCCGATGAACACGAACGCCTTCCCCCTTGGTCACAAAGCCGACGATCGGATCACCATATACCGGCAGACAGCACTGGGCAAGCGTGATCTTCATCGACTCGATGCCCGGAACAACGATGCCGGTACGGGTCATGATGTGCTGCTTCGGTGCCGCCGGCACATTCATCAGACGGCTCAGGGCCGCATCATCATTCAGCGGCCGCTTCTGATTGGTCAGTTTTTCAACGACGGTAACCGGGGCGATGATCTTGGTCGCAATGTCATACATCAGATCGTTGTAGGTCTTCACCTGCAGCTGGGTCAGACTGTCTTCGATCTTCTTTTTCTGCATGTAATCCTTCGGATCGAAGCCGCGCTTCTTCAGCTCATCGGTGAGAATCTTCTCGCCGTCGGCGACCATCTGTTCCCGCTTCTCGTTTTCCTTCTTTGCAAACCAGGCCCGGATCTTGTTCTTGGCCTGGTTGGTCTTGACGATCTTAAGCCAGTCTTCACTCGGCCCGGTACCCTTGGCTGTTCTAATCTGAACAACGTCGCCCGTATGCAGCTCGGTATTCAGCGGCACCAGTGCATCGTTGACAATGGCGCCGACCGCTGTATTGCCGACATCGGTATGAATGCGGTAGGCAAAATCAATCGGCGTCGCGCCGTTAGGAAGATCGATGACCCTTCCCTTGGGAGTCATGACATAGACATTGGTTTCAAAGACATCCTTCTGCAGCGTCTCCATGTATTCGGACGCGGATTCATTGACATTGTCACCCGTCAGTTCAGCAAAATCACGGAACCAGGAAAGCTTGTCCTCAATTTCCTTCTGTTCCTTGCGGGCATCGTACTTCGAGCCTTCCTTGTAGCGCCAGTGCGCCGCAACACCGCGTTCAGCGATCTCATCCATCTCTTCCGTACGGATCTGTACTTCAAAGATCTTGCCCTCATCGCCGATGATCGTTGTATGCAGCGACTGGTACATGTTCTGCTTCGGAACGGCAATATAATCCTTCAGACGGCCCGGAATCGGCTTGTACTTTGCATGAATATAGCCAAGGATCTCATAGCAGTTGAGCTCCGTCTTGGTGATGATGCGGATCGCAAGCAGGTCCAGAATCTCGTCGAAGCGCTTATGGCGAACGGTCATCTTGTGATAGATCGAATAGAGGTGTTTCGAGCGGCCGAAGATGCGGAACTGAATATTATGTTCCGTTAACATCTCGGAGATTTCCTGAATCATCTTCTGAACGCTCGCATCGCGCTCCGTCTTTTTCATTTCAACCAGATGCGCGATTGTATAGTATTCGGTCGGGTTCAGATAATAGAACGCAAGATCCTCCAGCTCGTTCTTGATCGCACTTAAACCAAGCCGGTGCGCAATCGGCGCATAGACATCCAGCGTTTCCGCAGAGATGCGCTTCTGCGCCTCGGGAGGCTGATACTGCAGCGTGCGCATGTTATGGAGACGGTCCGCAATCTTGATCAGAATGACGCGGATATCTCTTGCCATGGCGATGAAGATCTTCCGGTGGTTGGCCGCCTGGTACTCCGGATCGTTCTTGCCCCGATACTGCAGAGCGCTGACCTTGGTCACGGCTTCGACAAGATCCGCAATTTCCGGACTGAACTGAGCGGCAAGCTCCTCCTTACTGATGCCGGTATCTTCAATGGTGTCGTGCAGATAGCCGGCCGCAATCGTACTCGGGCCGCAATGAAGACCTGCCAGAATATAGGCGACATTGGTCAGATGAACGACATAGGGCTCCCCGGACTTGCGCATCTGCCCCTCATGATGCTCATGCGCATAACGGCATGCCTTTTCAATCAGTGCAAGCGAATCCGGATTGCTGATGTAGGTCTTAACCTGATCCATCACCATTTCATCCGTTACATTTTTAGCCTCTTTCGCCATGCAATCCCCTTTTATTGCTACTTATTGTAATCGCATAACGGCCAAGAAACAAAATCTGCGCCTGTTTTTCCTGCAGAACCGCAAAAAAAGAGACCTCCGAAGAAGTCTCTCAATAAGGAATTGCTCAGTGATCGCTCAGGTGCATCAGCGCCTTGACATCATAGCCTTCCTGCTCCAGCGTAACGCGGCCGGGCAGACCATCCAGCTCAATGACGAATGCACATCCGGCAACAACGCCGCCAAGCTTCTTGACCATCTCAGCCGTCGCCTTTGCTGTACCGCCCGTTGCCAGCAGGTCATCAATGATTACAACCCGCTGTCCCGGCTTGACGGCATCCTTATGCATGAACAGTTCATTGGTTCCATATTCCAGCGAATAGCTTGCCGAAATCGTTTCACGCGGCAGCTTGCCCGGCTTGCGTACCGGAACAAAGCCGATGCCCAGTTCATAAGCCGTCGGGCATCCGAAGATGAATCCACGGGATTCCGGTCCGGCAATCAGATCAGCGCCAACACTCTTCGCATACTCTGCAAGCTGCCTGACTGCTTCCTTGAACGCTTCCCCGTCATCAACCAGCGGAGTCACGTCACGGAACAGAATGCCCTTCGTCGGATAATCCGGAATTGAAGCGATGTAATCCTTGAGATCAATGGCCATAATTTCTATCTCCCTCGTTTTTCAACATCAGAAAAACAACGTGCTCATTATACAACAAGTGCTCTTTCTCACAAGACACCGCTGCTGTTTTACTCGACAAAATCCGCAATCTGAAGCTGAACACTTGACGCACCGCGCCAGGTATGTATGCCCGGGCGGCCGATAACGGCACGGATGTTTTCGGGAACCTTCAGTTTCTGATAGCCGAAGAAGACACCTTCAATCGGTCCGGCATCACTGCCGATCATCACCTTCGTTACCTTCGGTCCTTCAACAATCCGCAGAATCCGCGGATGCTCAATCGCAACCATCCCGCGCCCGAACTCCTTCGGCCAGGGGTCCAGCCGCTTCAGATCACGCACCTCATCCAGCGTCAGATCATCCGCATCGACAGCTGCCGCAGTTTCTTCAGCTTCCTGATACTCATATCCGCTTTCTGCCATTTTGGCTTCCACCTTGGCACGAAAAGCCGCCAGATCCGCCCTGGCAAACGCAAGCCCCACGGCCTGTTCGTGCCCGCCGAAGGCCGTCAGTTCATCAAAACCGGACGCGAAGAAATCAAAGAGGTTAAAGCCCGGAACCGAACGTCCGCTTCCCTTGATCAGATCCTCATGTCCCGCCAGCACCAGTGTCGGACGATGATGCCCATTGGCAATTCTTCCTGCCACAAGGCCGCAGATTCCTTCCGCAAAGCTTTCATCATAGAGAACATAGAACGGGGAATCATCCAGCATTGTTTCAGCCTTGCTGTTCATCATCTCACTCAGTTGCTTGCGGCGGCTGTTGATCGTCTCAAGCTGCGACGCATAGCGGCTGATTTTCCCCGGATCCTTGCACAGAAGATAGGGAACCAGTGTATTCACATTGGAAAGATCATTCATCCGCCCCACGCTGTTGAGACGCGGAACCGCCTGAAAGCCCGCAGACTCATAATCCATTTCCCTTCCCTGCAGCAGCGGGAGGATTGACGGCGCAAAACCGCTGTTGACGGCCGCAAAACCCGCCTTGACGATATGGCGCGTCTGTCTCCACAGGGGCATCACATCACCCACCGCTGCCAAAGACGCCAGCGCCGTATGCAGCTCCACCG
>Ga0256404_1007687_pt1 | contig 16819 bp, 29 predicted proteins | sample RumenRJG_01DNA_FD_185990 | JGI IMG/M metagenome (GOLD analysis project Ga0256404, IMG submission 185990) | Bovine rumen microbial communities from Lethbridge, Alberta, Canada - RJG_01 | ecosystem: Host-associated > Mammals > Digestive system > Stomach > Rumen | place: Canada: Alberta | collected...
TGACAAAATATTGTTTGTTTATTGCACTTGCAATGATTTTGACAGCAAAAGTTTGTCAAAGAGCATAAGGCAAAATTACAAAAATTTTGATGTAGTCATTTTGGATGATAGCAGTGAAGAGAGTTATAAAAAAAAGATTGATGTCTTTTCACAAAAAAATAATATAAAGGTTGTTAGAAGAAAAGACAGAGTTGGTTTTAAGGCAGGCAATATAAACAATTATTTAATGAGCAGTGCATGCATAAAAAAAGGTTACAAATATTTTGTAATACTTGATAGTGATGAAATTTTGCCAACAAATTTTTGTTATGAATGTCTCAAATATTTTTATGCAGAACAAAATGTTGGCATTGTTCAGGCAAATCATATTGCTACTAGAAATAGAAATTTGTTTATGCGACTATTTCATTTGGGAGTAAATTCTCACTGGCCAACATATCAAACAATGAAGCATTTTTATGGATTTTCTACAATGCTTGGCCATGGTGCAATGATAAAAAGTGAGTGTTATTATGATGCAGGTGGCTTTCCTAACTTGGTGGCAGAAGATTTGTGTCTTTCAATAGAAGCAAGAAACAAAGGATATTTGGTGGCATTTGCACCAAACATAGTTTGCAGTGAAGAGTATCCAGTTGATTATGTTGCATTCAAAAAACGCCATTCAAAATGGACGCAAGGCAATTTGGAGTTTATAAAAAAATATACTGGCAAAATTGCCAAATCAAAAATGCATTGGTTTGAAAAACTTGACATTGTGCTTTTTACCTACAACTTGCCACTGACGGCAATATTTGCATTTTATATTTTTCTCAACTTGATGATTACTCCAATTTTGCAAATAAACCTTGGTGCAGTGTATCCAAATTGGCTTATTATTCCAACAATAATATTCTTTTTTTCACCAACACTTAATGATGTTTTTACATGGCTCTTTAAAATCAACTTTTTCAAGTTTATTTTGTATTATTTTGGTTCAATTATTTTATATGGTTCAATGCTTACAACATCACTCATCAGTGCAACACTTGGCATATTTGGCAAAAAGGCAAAATTTATTGTCACGCCAAAAAGCAGTCAAAAAATATCATTTTGGTTTGCACTCAAGTTTCAGTGGAAAGAAATTTTGTTTTCAACCATTTTGATTGTTCTGTCAATAATTTTCTGCAAAAGTGTGTTGCCAATCATACTCATTGCTGGCACTGGATATTTGTCGTTTATTTTATTGTTTTTGTCAAACAAGACATATTCTCAACAACAAACAATCACTGATGACAATCAAACAAAACAAATAGTATTAAGTCTCAATAATGTCGTTTTGCAAAAATAGTATTTGAGAAATAATATCAATTACTTATTTATGATTTAGTAAAAAATATGCGCTACTGCACGCATATTTTTTAATTTCCCATATCAAATGGAATTTCATAAAAGCCTTTTTCATATCCACAAAGTGGGCAAGGAGAAGGTGGTTGTTTGCCGTTATGTTCAAAACCACATTGGTTGCATTTCCATTTTATTGTTTCTGGACTTTTATAAAGTTTGTTGCCTTTATATTTTTCATAGATTTGTTCTAGTAGCAAACTATGGCAGTTTTCAACAGTTGCCACCAAACTAAAAGTGTGTGCAATGTCAGCAAAACCTTCTTGCTTTGCAATTTTTGCAAATGTTGGATAAATGTTGTCACTCAAATATCTTTCATTTTCACTTGCAATTTCAAAGTCTTGTGGAATTTGGTTCAAATCAAACGGATATCCAAAATTTAGGTCAATGTTTTTGATTACTTTTCCTTCAAGGTTTTGATGAAGTATCTGCCAAAAAACTTTTGCATGGCTCATTTCGTGCTTGGCAAGGGTTTTGAACACTGTTTGCAAATAATCTAAATTTTCTGTCACACATTGTTGTGCCATAAATTGATATTTTGCACCTTCCATGCATTCACTTGCAAAACTGCGTGCCAAATTTTGCATTGTTTTGCTATTTTCAAAATTTATATTTTTCATATTCACCTCAACAAAATGATTGACACTTTCAAAAAATATAAACTATTTTCAAAAATAAATATATAAAATTAAAGTTTCAAGCATAAAAAAATGTTTTATCTTTTTGCAAAATATTATATAATATGTTTATGAAGAAAAAATTTTTGACAATGCTTGTTGCTGTTTTTTTTGCCATTTTGCTTTGTGGTTGCACAGCAAATGTTGGATATGGCGTTTCTTATGTCCCAAACGATGATGGCACATATGGCATAACTCAATCTGTTGTTGTTACTGTTGACAAAGCCTCAATAATATCTGCTGGCAAAACAGAGGAGGGATTTTATCAAAACTTTCAACTGCTTGGCAACTCTTATATAACAGCACTTAAAAATGCATTTAATCTTCAATGTGAAAAAGAAAAAGATGAAGAGATAGAAACAGGTGCATCAAAAAAAGTGCAAAATCTTGGTGGAGAAAATGCAACTGTTCAAAATCTACAAAATTATGTTTACGCTCACATGAAGTCAACTGAATATAACTTTGCACAAAATGAAAAATATGTGGCAGTCAGTTTGGAGCAAAACTTTGATACAATTTTGGCATACAAGTGTTTTTGGACAATGCTTGATAGCACAAGTGATGGCAGTGATGTTGACAATGGAGAAGTGGTTGATGAAACTTTTTACAAAAAAACAATATACACGCAAAACACTGTATTTCATGGACTGACAGAAAGCAATTTTGACAATTTGGATACTGCAACAAAAACAATTGTCACAAACATAAAGTCTTTTTTTAACAATCAATATAATCTTGACAATCGTGATTTGACATATACTTTCAGTTTGGCAACTCCACAAGCGCATTTTTATACAGATGCAAAATATGTTGATGAAGACCAATATGGTAATGATGTTTATACTTGGGAGTTTTCAAGTGCTGACCTAAAAGCAGAAAATGGTGACCAAATAACAACTTGGACAATATCGTATCACACGGCAAATTGGTATCAACTTGCAATTTATGTAACAATAATATTGGGAGTTGTTTTGCTTTTGGTGGCAACCATCAAGGGAGAAAAGAAAAATAAGAAAGTGGAGTAATGCCACTTTTTTTGATGTTTCTTTTTATTACATACTCACTATTTTAGTGGTAGATTAACATAATTATATATGTATTATAATTTATAGAAAAAAAGTTGCAAAAAGTGGTTGACATATTTGTTTTGTTTGGTTATAATATACAAGCTGTGGGCATTGGGTTGACGCAGAAGGTTACTTGTGGTTTTCATTATGACCATGAGAAAACTCCTGCCGACAAGTCCAGAACAATCTGGGCGAATAAGCAAGACACTATGTTCCCGTTTTTTTAAGACTCACAGTGCGAAACACACGGGGCAGTGTAAATAATATGCTACGACTTGCTTATAAAATAATGGAGGATACAGATGGCAACACAAAAAATCAGAATCAAATTGAAAGCATTTGATCATAGTTTGATTGACGAAGCTGCAACAAGAATTGTTAATACAGCAAGCAAACTAGGTTGTAAAGTTAGTGGTCCAATTCCACTTCCAACTCAAAAAGAAGTTGTGACAGTTATTAGATCACCACACAAAGACAAAGACAGCCGTGAACAATTTGAAATCAGAACTCACAAAAGAGTTATTGACGTTGTTTCACCAAATGCAAAAGCCGTTGATGGTCTTATGAGATTAGACCTTCCAGCCGGTGTTGAAGTAAACATAAAGTTATAATAGGGAGTCTAAATTGAAATGAAAGAAATTTATGGAAAGAAATTGGGAATGACTCAAATATTTGCTCCTAATGGCTTGATTGTTCCAGTGACAGTTGTTGAGGCTGGACCATGCAGTGTTTTGCAAAAAAAGACTGCTGAAAAAGATGGCTATGAAGCACTTAAAGTTGCATTCCTAGATACAAGAGAAAGTTTGAAAAACAAAGCAGAACTTGGTGAATTCAAAAAAGCAAATGTTTCTGCAAAAAAATATGTAAGAGAAATCAAACTTGACAATATGGAAAATATTGAAGTTGGCGCTGAAATCAAATGTGATATATTTGCAGAAGGCGAAAAAGTTGATGTCAGTGGCACAACAAGAGGTCGTGGTTTTACAGGAGCAATCCAAAGATGGAACTCTGCAAGACACAGAATGACACACGGTGTCTCACTTGTTCACAGAGCACCTGGTTCAAGTGGTGCAAACTCATCAGTTTCAAGAGTTTTGAGAGGTATGCCAGGTCCTGGTCATTATGGTCACGAAAATGTGACAGTTCAAAACTTGCAAGTTGTAAGAGTTGATGCAAACAGAAATGTCCTTTTGATTAAGGGAGCAGTTCCAGGTCCAAAAGGTGGAATTTTGAAGATAAAGAGTGCTGTAAAAGCATAAGAAAAAAGGAGTTAGATAATCATGCCAAAAGTTAAAGTTTATAATATGAATGCTGAAGCTTGCGGAACAGTCACACTCAAAGATGAAGTGTTTGGTGCAGAGTATAACGAAGCACTTGTGCACAGTGTGGTTGTTGCATATCTTGCAAATCAGCGCCAAGGCAACAAAAGCACTCTAACCAGAAGTGAAGTTAGGGGACATCACAAAAAACCTTGGGCACAAAAAGGAACAGGCAGAGCAAGACACGGAGATACAAAAGCACCACAATTTGTTGGTGGTGGCGTTGCATTTGCTCCAAAGCCTAGAGATTTTAGTCAAAAAGTCAATGCAAAGGCAAAGAGAGTTGCATTTAAGAGTGCAATAAGCCAAAAATTAGCACAACAAGAATTGACAGTTTTAGATGAAGTAAAACTTGAAGCACCAAAAACAAAAAATGTTCAAAAAGTTTTGGACGCTTTCAAATTTGATAAATCAACACTTTTGATTGTTGATGGTGAAAATGCAGATTTGCTCCGTGCAGGTGCAAATATTGAAAATTTAGATATTGTTGATGCAAAACTTGCAAACACATATCAAATTGTTGCAAACAAAAACGTTGTTTTGACAAAAGCAGCAGCAAAAGCAATTGAGGAGGCATACAACAAATGAAAGAATATGATGTAATTATCAAGCCAGTTTTGACAGAAAAAAGTTATGCCGACATTGCAAACAAAAAATATACATTTTATGTAAATCCAAAGGCAACAAAAGCAGAAATCAAAAACGCAGTTGAAAAGATTTTTGAAGTTAAAGTTGCAAAAGTAAACACAGCAATAGTTGCTGGAAAACAAAAATCACAAGACAGGGGAAGAACTTACGGCTTTACTGCAACACGCAAAAAAGCATATGTTACACTTACAGCAGATAGCAAATCTATTGAGTTCTTTGACAGTTTGTCATAAGGGGGAATGAGAGATGGCTATAATCAGTAAAAAACCAACATCACCAGCAGTAAGACAATATACAAAATTGGATTATTCAGATTTGACAAAAAAAGAGCCAGAAAAAAGTTTGCTTGTTTCAAAAAAGAAAACAGGTGGCAGAAATTCATATGGCAAAATTACTGTTAGACACATTGGTGGTGGAAACAGACAAAAATACAGAGTTATTGACTTTAAGAGAGACAAAGATGACATTCCTGCAACAGTTGTGTCAATAGAATATGATCCAAACAGATCAGCAAATATTGCACTTCTTCAATATGTTGACGGAGAAAAAAGATATATTCTTGCTCCAGAAGGTCTCAATATTGGTGCAAAAGTTATGAGTGGTGAAAATGCAGAAATTTCTGTTGGAAACTGCCTGCCACTTGCAAATATGCCAGTTGGTGTTACAATTCACAACATTGAAATGCAACCAAAAAATGGTGGCGCAATCGCAAGAAGTGCTGGAATTGAAGCAATGCTTATGGCAAAAGAAAACGGCAGAGCAACACTCAGACTTCCAAGTGGAGAAATGAGAACAGTTGACCTCAAATGCCGTGCAACAATCGGCCAAGTTGGCAATCTTGATCACGGAATTGTCTCACTCGGAAAAGCAGGTAGAAAACGCCACATGGGTGTTAGACCTCATGTTCGTGGAGCAGTTATGAATCCAGTTGACCATCCACACGGTGGTGGTGAAGGTAAAAACTCAGTTGGACACAAAGCACCAATGACACCATGGGGAAAGATTAGCTACGGAAAGAAGACCAGAAACAAGAGAAAGAATTCTTCAAGATTTATAATCAAGAGAGTGAACTAATAGGTTTTAGGGTAGGAGAATAAATATGAGTAGATCATTAAAGAAAAAACCTTATGTAGAAGAAAGGTTAAAACAAAGAATTTTGAAAATGAACGAAACTGGTGAAAAGAAAGTTATCAAAACTTGGAGCCGTAGTTCTACAATATATCCAGAATTTGTTGGTCACACAATTGCTGTTCACAACGGCAAAAAACATATTCCTGTCTATTGCACAGGTGATATGGTTGGTCACAAACTCGGAGAATTTTCACCAACAAGAACATTTAAGGGACACACTGTTGCAACAGCAACAAAAGGTCAACTAAAGAAATAAGGAGTAACGCAAAATGGCAAAGGGAATAAGAGAGAGAAAAGAAAGACAACTTGCTGAAAGAGACACAAGACCAAGTGCAACTGCAAGTTATGTCAGAATGAGCCCAAGCAAAGTTTCAAGAGTTCTTGATGCTGTGCGTGGCAAAAAATATCAAGACGCACTTGCAATTTTGACAGTTGCACCTTATGCAAGCGCAGAAGAAGTTAAACAAGTTTTGATTTCTGCTGCTGCAAACGCAGAACACAATCTTGGAATGAACAAAGATGATTTGTTTGTTGCAGAATGCTTTGCAAACTCTGGTGTTTTGATGAAAAGAATGATGCCAAGAGCAAAAGGCAGAGGTGTTAGAATATTAAAAAGAACAACACATATCACTGTTGTTTTGGATACTGTTAAGTAAAGGAGAAGAAAGTTAAATGGGACAAAAAGTTGATCCAAATGGATTTAGAATTGGTGTCAATAAAGACTGGACATCACAATGGTATGCAGGCAAAGACTCATTTGCAAAATATATTTTGGAAGACAACAAAATAAGAAATGTTATCAACCAAAAATATGGCCAATGTGGTATTTCAAAAGTTGTTATTGAAAGAACCGAAAAAAGATTGACTGTCAACATCTATGCTTCAAAACCTGGTATGCTTATTGGTGTCAAGGGCGCAGAGATAGATGTTATCAAAAAACTTGTGTCAAAAATTAGTGACGCAAAAGAAATTACAATAAATGTCAAAGAAGTAAAAAGACCTGATTTAGATGCAACACTCGTTGCACAATCAATTGCAGTTCAACTTGAAAAGAGAGTTGCTTTTAGAAGAGCTTGCAAAATGGCTGTTCAAAAAGTTATGAAAGAAGGTGCAAAGGGTGTAAAAGTTATGGTTGGTGGCCGTTTGAACGGTGCTGACATTGCAAGAAGCGAACATTTTCACGAAGGTTCACTTCCACTTCAAACACTCCGTGCAGACATTGATTATGGCTTTGCAACTGCACACACAACTTTTGGCTCAATTGGTGTCAAAGTTTGGATTTATACAGGCGATGTTTTGACAAAAAAGAGCACAAAAGGGGAGGTAACTGACAATGTTGATGCCAAGTAGAGTTAAAAGAAGAAAAGTTCAACGTGGCAGAATGAAAGGTGTTGCAACAAGAGGCAACAAACTTACATATGGTGAGTTTGGTCTTGTCGCACTTGAACCACACTGGATTTCCTCAAATCAAATTGAAGCAGCGCGTATTACAATCGCAAAATTCACCAAAAAAGGTGGAAAAGTATGGATTGATATCTTCCCAGACAAGCCAGTTTCAAAGCAACCAATCGGAAAACGTATGGGTTGTGGAAAAGGTGATGTAGAATTTTGGGCAGCAGTAGTCAAACCAGGCAGAGTTTTGTTTGAAGTAAACGGCATTTCAGAAGCTGATGCAAAAGAAGCTTTGAGACAAGCAAGCCACAAACTTCCAATAAAGACAAAGTTTGTCAAAAGAGCAGACTTTGAAACAGAAAATTTAGCAGAAGGTGGTGCTGAGAAATGAAATCAAAAGAACTTAGACAAATGACAAACGAAGAATTAAGCGAAAAGCTCAAATCTCTCAAAGTTGAACTTTTCAACCTTCGTTTCTCAAATGCAACAGGTGGACTTAAAAATCCTATTGCAATAAATGTAACAAAAAAAGATATTGCTAGAGTCGAAACAATTTTGAGAGAACGCACACTTGGTGCAAAGGCTGAGTAAGGAGCATTTGTATGGAAGAAAGAAATGAAAGAAAATCTAGAGTTGGAGTTGTTGTTGCAAACAAAATGGACAAAACTGCAACAGTTGCTGTTCACACAACAGTCCAACATCCAGTTTATAAAAAATATATCAGAAGAACAAAAATTTATAAAGTTCACGATGAAAACAACGAATGCAATGTTGGTGACACAGTAGAAATTGTAGAAACGAGACCACTCAGCAAAACAAAATACCACAGACTTGGCAAAATCATTAACAGGGCAAAGTAAGGAGATAGGGTATGATACAGACATTTACAAGATTAAAAGTTGCTGACAACACTGGTGCAAAAGAAATTATGTGTATCAGAGTTCGTGGTGGCTCAACCAGAAAAAGTGGCAACATTGGTGATGTTATTGTTGCTAGTGTAAAAAGCGCTATTCCGGGTGGAGTTGTCAAAAAGGGCGATGTTGTAAAAGCAGTTATAGTTAGAACACACAAAGGTGTGCAAAGACCAGATGGCTCTCATATCAAATTTGATGATAATGCTGCTGTTATTATTGATGCAAATGGTGAGCTAAAGGGAACAAGAATTTTTGGACCTGTTGCAAGAGAATTGCGTGAAAAGGGCTATATGAAAATTGTTTCACTTGCACCAGAAGTTTTATAAGGAGGTAATAACTAAATGAATAGTCTTAATGTAAAAAAAGGTGATACAGTTTTGGTTATTACCGGAAAAGATAAAGATAAAAGGGCAAAAGTTTTGGCTGTTAGCCCAGAAAAAAACAAAGTTGTTGTTGAAGGTGTAAACATTGTTTCAAAATGCAAAAAAGCACGTTCTGCACAAGAAAAGAGCACAATTCAAAAAATTGAAGCACCTATTGATGCATCAAATGTTATGGTTGTTTGCCCAAAATGTGAAAAAGCAACAAGAGTTGCTCACCAAATTGTTGATGGCAAAAAAGTAAGAGTTTGCAAACATTGTGGTGAAGTGCTTAATGTTAAAGTAGAAAAAGAAACAAAAAAAGCAGTTAAAGAAGCAAAGAAAACAACAAAAAAATCTACAAAGGCAGATAAATAAGGGAGGAGTTGAGAAAAATGGCTGATAAATATGAAAGCAGATTGAAAAAAAGATATAAAGAAGAAGTCATACCTGCTTTGATGAAGAAAAATGGTTATAAAAATGTCAATGAATGCCCTAAAATTGAAAAAGTTGTCTTAAATATGGGTCTTGGTGACGTAAAAGACAACAGCAAAAGTTTTAATGCTGCCGTTGCAGAACTTGGTTTGATTGCTGGTCAAAAGCCACTTTTGGCAAAAGCAAGAAAGTCAATTTCAAATTTCAAATTGCACGAAGGTCAAATTATTGGTGCAAAAGTTACACTTCGTGGCGATAAAATGTATGATTTTATTGACAAACTCAATTCAATCGCATTGCCAAGAGTTCGTGACTTTGCTGGAATAAGCAAAAAGAGCTTTGATGGCCGTGGAAATTATTCACTTGGCATTAAAGAACATTTGATTTTCCCAGAAATTTCATTTGACAAAATTGACAGAATTAGAGGATTAGATGTGGTCGTAGTCACAACAGCAAAAAATGACGAGGAAGGTTACCAACTTTTGAAAGAAATTGGTTTCCCATTCGCTGATTAAGGAAGGTGTAATTTATGGCAAAAACATCATTAAAAGTAAAACAACAAAGAAAACAAAAATTTTCAACAAGAGAATATACCAGATGCACACTTTGTGGAAGACCACATTCAGTTTTGAAAAAATACGGCATTTGCAGAGTTTGTTTCAGAGAACTTGCTCACAAGGGTGAGATTCCTGGCGCAAAAAAGGCTAGTTGGTAAGGAGGAGTAGGAAATATGAATTTTGATCCAATCGCAGATATGTTTACCAGAATCAGAAATGCAATGATGGTTAAACATAGTTATGTAGAAGTCCCTGCATCTCAAATCAAAAAAGCAATTGCAGATGTTCTTGTGAATGAAGGTTATGTCGCAAGTGCAGAGTTTGAAGGTGAAGGAACAAACAAAAAAATTAAAATCGTCTTAAAATATGGTCAAGACGGACAGAAAGTTATTTCTGGAATTAAGAGAATTTCAAAACCAGGACTTAGAGTTTATTGTGGCGTTCAAGACTTGCCAAAAGTTTTGAATGGACTTGGTATTGCCATTGTTTCAACAAGCAAAGGTATTATGACTGATAAACAAGCAAGAGAAAAGAACCTTGGTGGTGAAATCATCGCTTATGTATGGTAATTTATAGGAGGAAACAAAAAGATGAGTAGAGTTGGAAAAATGCCTATAAATATTCCTGCAAATGTTAAGGTTGCACTTGATGGCAACTTGATTACAGTTTCAGGACCATTAGGCGAACTTAAAAAGACAGTTGACAGCAAAATTTCAATGGAACTCAAAGACGGACAACTTGTTTTGTCAAGAAGTTCTGATGAAAATGATGTAAGAGCATTGCATGGTCTTTATAGAGCATTGCTCGCAAACATGGTTACAGGAGTTTCAACGGGATTTACAAAAACATTAAATGTTTCAGGTGTTGGTTACAAAGTTTCAGTTCAAGGCGACAAACTTGTTATGAATTTGGGACTTTCTCATCCAGTAGAATTTGTTGCACCACAAGGCATCAAAATTGCAACACCAGATAACTTTACAATCAATGTAAGTGGAGTTGATAAAGAACTTGTTGGCGAAGTTGCAGCAAAAATCAGAGAAAAAAGACCAGTTGAACCATATCATTTGTATGGTATCAAATACAGTTATGAAAAATTAACCAAGAAAGAAGGCAAAAAAGCTGGCGCAGCCGGTGGCAAAAAGTAATGGGGGCAAAAAGAGATGATAAACAAACAGAATAAAAATGATGTTCGTTCAAAAAGACATCAAAGAATAAGAAATAAAGTTCAAGGTACATCTTTGCGCCCAAGACTTAGTGTTTACAGAAGCACAGGTGAAATTTATGCTCAAATTATTGACGACCAAAAAGGTGTAACACTTTATAGTGCAAGCACACTTGACAAAGAAGTCAAAGCATTGATCGCTGGAAAGACAAAAACAGAGCAAGCACAAATTGTTGGTGAAGCAGTTGCAAAAAGAGCTATTGCTGGTGGTGTAAAACAAGTTGTTTTTGACCGTGGTGGATATCTCTATATTGGCAGAGTAAAAGCACTTGCAGAAGCTGCAAGAAGTGCAGGGCTTGAGTTTTAAGGAGGAAAAATGGCAGAAGAAGTAGTAGAACAAGTAGTAGAAAGCACACCAGAAGTCCAAGAACCAGAAGCTGAAAAACAAGCAAAAGGCAAAAGAGATTTCAAAAAAGGTGGCCCAAGAAAAAATAATAAAAAATTTGCTTCAAAAGACCGTGAAACTTCCGAATTTGACAAAAGAGTTATTTGTGCAAGAAGAGTTACAAAAGTTGTCAAGGGTGGAAAGAAAATGCATTTTAGCGTCACAATGGTTGTTGGCGACAAAAAAGGCAGAGTTGGTGTTGGCAGTGGAAAAGCTGCTGATATGGCAATGGCAAATGACAAAGCATTTGCAAACGCAAAAAGACATCTCCACACAATTTCTATTGTAGATGGCACAATTCCACATCAAATTGTTGGAAAATTTGGCAAAAGTTCAGTTTTGTTGATGCCAGCTCCAGAAGGAACAGGTGTTCTTGCTGGTGGTCCAGTTAGAGCAGTTGCTGACCTTGCAGGTATTCAAAACATTGTTTCAAAAACTCATGGTTCAAGAAACAAAATAAATGTTACAAATGCTGCAATCAACGGACTTTTGGGACTTAAAACCAAAGAACAAGTTGCTGCACTCCGTGGCAAATCCGTAGAGGAGATATAATTATGGCAGAAGCAAAAAAGACAACAAAAAAAGCAGAAGGCACAGCTGCAAAAAAACAAAGTGCAAATAAAATAAAAGTAACTTACACAAAAAGTTGTATTGGCTATGACAAAAATCAAGCAAAAGTTTTGGAAAGTCTTGGACTCAGAAAACTTAACGACAGCAATATCTTGCCAGATAATGAAGCTGTTAGAGGCATGATTTTCAAAGTTAGACATCTTGTTTGTGTTGAGAATGCGTAAAGGAGTTATGACTTATGAGAATAGATGAATTATCTCCTGCAAATGGTTCAAAGACACAAGGCAAAAGACTTGGTCGTGGAACAGGTTCAGGACTTGGCAAAACAAGTGGTAGAGGTCAAAAAGGTCAAAACAGCCGTAGCGGCGGTGGCGTTAGAGTTGGTTTTGAAGGTGGCCAAATGCCTCTTATCAGAAGACTTCCAAAAGTCGGCTTTACAAATCATTTTAGAAAAGAATATATAACCATCAATGTTGAAGATTTGAATGGTTACAATGACGGCGATACAGTAAATTATCAATCACTTGCAGAAAAAGGACTTGTCAAAAAAGCACAAAGTGCTGGACTTAAAGTTCTTGGCAATGGTGAACTTACAAAAAATTTGCACATTGTTGCAAACAAATTCTCTGCATCTGCTATTGAAAAAATTAAAAAAGCAGGCGGATCAATAGAGGTGTTATAATGTTCAAAACACTCAAAGAAGCATGGCTTAACAAGGATATTAGAAAAAAGATATTTATTGTTATTGGTCTTGTATTACTTTTTAGACTTGGTTGCTGGATACCTGTTCCAGGCATCAATGCATCAGCATTTAGCCATCAAGTAGAAGGTCAAACATTTTTGCAATTACTTTCTGGCGTGACCGGTGGAGCACTTTCAAATGGTGCATTGCTTGCACTTGGTGTTTCTCCATACATCACAGCTCAAATTGTCGTGCAACTTCTCTCAATGGCAATACCAAGTTGGGAAAGACTTGCAAGACAAGGTGAAGAAGGTAGAAAAAAACTTACAAAATACACAAAAATTTTGACACTTATACTTGCACTTGCACAAGCTATTGGAATTGTTGTTTCATTTTCAAAATCAGGTGGAATCAACAGTGATATTTTCTTTGGAATAGAGTGGCTTACTTGTGTTGAAGTTGTTGTTGTTTTGACAGCTGGAGCACTTTTCACAATGTGGCTTGGTGAGCAAATCACAGCAACAGGCATTGCAAATGGACTTTCACTTATAATTTTCATTGGAATTTTGTCATCAGCAGGTTCATCACTTGCAACATCTATTGCAGATGCAATTTCTGGTAAAATTGATTCACTTTGGAAAATCATTGGATTTGTCGCAGCAGTCATTATCATATTTGGTATGATTGTTATGATGGACCAAGCAGAAAGAAAAATTCCAGTTCAATATGCAAAACAAATTAAGGGAAGAAAAATGTATGGTGGACAAAGCACATACATTCCAATCAAATTGATGGGAACAGGTGTTTTGCCAATCATCTTTGCACTCAGTTTGCTTTCTTTTCCACAAATTGTTATGAGCATATTCTGGCCAAATAGCAATGCAGCAATTTGGTATGCAAAATATATGGGTGTTGGAACATGGCCATACATCTTGATATCATGCGTTTTGATTTTGTTCTTTGCATATTTTACATCAATGATGACATTCAAACCAGATGACATTTCAAAACAAATTCAGTCAAATGGTGGATTTATTCCAGGTATTAGACCAGGCAGAACGACAACAGAATATTTGGAAAGAATAAACAAAAGAATAACATTCTTTGGTGCACTCTTCCTTGCATTCTTGACAGTTGTTCCTTCACTCATCTTCAAGGCAATCAACCCTGATGATGTAAATGGTTTGATTTCAGCATTTAGCGCAACAGGTATGATTATTATTGTTTCTGTCGCACTTGAAATTGACAAACAATTGCAAGCACAACTTTTGATGAAAAATTATAAAGGCTTTTTGAAATAAGGTGTTTATGAATATAGTTTTGGTAGGACCACCAGCAAGTGGAAAAGGCACACAAGCAAAAATGATTGCACAAAAATTTGATTTGGTTCACATTTCAACAGGTGACCTTTTGAGAAACATTGTTACTCAAAAAAGTGACCTTGCAAATCAAATAAAGGCGTTGATAGACAACGGACAGATGGTAAGTGATGGACTTATCACAGAGCTTTTGAAACAACACTTAAATTCCATTGATCACAAAAATGGCATCTTGCTGGATGGTTATCCAAGAACTCTCGCACAAGCAAAAACATTAAATGATTTTTTTAAGGTTGATTTGGTGTTTGAGTTTACGCTTTCGGAACAAACTCTTGTAAACAGAGTGCTTGACAGATATGTTTGTTCAAAATGTGGCAAGAGTTACATTATGAGTGAACATAACAGTCAAAATTGTTCAGAATGTGGTGCAAAACTTGTTCAAAGAGCAGATGATACAGAACAAATTGCAAAGTCAAGATATCAAGACTATATACAAAAAACATTTCCTATTTTAGAATTTTATAGAGAGTTAAAGGGTTTTCACAAATTAGACGCAGAAAAACCAATTATGGAAGTATTTGATGAGATTTGTGAAATTGTCAAAAGTAATATATGATATATTTAAAAACAAAAAAAGAAATTGAGTTTATGCGAGAAGCTTGTCGCATCACAAAGGGTATGCTGGATATATGTGAAAAAAACATCCGTCCAGGCATAAGCACTTTGGAACTTGACCAAATTGCAGAAGATTATTGCAGAAGTCAGGGAGCAATTCCAAACTTCAAAAATTATGAAGGATACCCTGCATCAATTTGCGCAAGCATTGATGATGTTATTGTTCACGGTATTCCAAGAGCAGATATCATACTAAAAGAAGGTCAAATAATTAGCATTGACTGTGGAGCAATGATTCACGGATTTAATGGCGATGCTGCAAGAACATTTCCAGTAGGCAAAATTTCACCAGAAAAACAAAGACTTATTGATGTTACAAAACAATGCTTTTTTGAAGGCATCAAGGGTTTGAAAGTTGGTGACAAAATTGGTGACATTGGTGAAAGAGTGCAAAAGTATGCTGAAAGCAATGGTTATTCTGTCGTAAGAGAAATGGTTGGCCACGGCATTGGCAGAGATATGCATGAAGATCCAGAAGTCCCAAATTTTGGTCATGCTGGCTTTGGTCCAACAATAAAAAGTGGACTTTGCATTTGCATTGAACCTATGATAAACATGGGTAGAAAAGAAATAAAGATTGATGATGATGGTTGGACTTGCAGAACAAAAGACGGCAAGCCATCAGCACATTACGAAAATGCACTTGCAATCACCGATGAAGGTATTGAAATATTGACTTTATAAGTCAAAGGAGAATATATGCCAAAAGAAGATTGTTTGGAAATTGAAGGTGTTGTCACAGATATCTTTAAGGACGACATCAAAATCAAATTGATAAATGGTCACACAATCACAGGCTATCTTGCTGGAAAGTTGAGAATAAATAACATTCGTGTTATGATAGGCGACAAAGTTAGGGTAGAAATGAGCCCATATGACTTGACAAAAGGCAGAATAGTTTGGAGAGATAAAAACTGATTTTATAAAGGAGAAAATTTTATGAAAGTTAGACCATCAGTAAAACCTATGTGCAGTTCATGCAAGGTTATTAGAAGAAATGGCACAGTTTATATAATTTGTAGCAAATACAAAAAACACAATCAAAGACAGGGATAAAAAATCTCATATGTCCATATACAAGAATATTTTTCGGCATTACCCCAAGAAAAATGTTTCCACACTTTTATATATGGACATAAAAATGTTCACATAATTCAAGGCGGCTGATAAACTTTTGTTTATTACTTGAATTGTTTCAAAAAATAAATTATAATATAAAAGAAGTGCGTTGGCACAAAATGGAGGAAAAATGGCTCGTATTGCAGGAGTAGATTTGCCAAGAGAAAAGAGAGTTGAAGTAGGTCTCACATATGTTTATGGCATTGGACTCAAAACATCTCAAAAAATTCTCAAAGCAACTGGCATCAATCCAGATACAAGAGTAAAAGACTTGTCAGAAGATGATGCAGCAAAAATAAGAGAATATATTGATAAAAATCAAATTGTCGTAGAAGGCGACCTTAAAAGAAATATAGCAATGGACATCAAAACACTTTCTGAAATTGGATGTTATCGTGGCATTAGACACAGAAAACATCTTCCACTCAGAGGACAACATACACATTGCAATGGTCACACAGCAAAAGGAATTGCACAAAAGCGTGCAAAGAAATAAAGGGAGATAAGATATGGCAACAAAAGTAGCAAATGGAAAAACAATCAGAAAAAAGAAAATTGCAACTCATTCTGATAAAGGTATTGTTCATATTCACGCAACAAAACACAACACAATTGTGACTGTTACTGATGACCAAGGAAATGAAATCAGTTGGTGCAGTGCAGGAAAGCTTGGTTTCAAAGGTTCAAGAAAAGGCACACCATTTGTTGCAGGACAAGCAGCAGAACAAGCAGGAAAAATTGCAAAAGACCAAGGCATCAAAAGTGTTGAAGTCTATGTTAAAGGTCCAGGCAACGGAAGAGAAGCAGCTATCAGAGCACTTCAAACAGTAGAACTTGAAGTCACTCTCATCAAAGATGTTTCACCAATCCCACACAATGGTTGCAGACCACCAAAGAAGAGAAGAATATAATAAGGAGAATGAGATATAATGGCAAGATATATAGATGCAAGTTGTCGTCTATGCCGT